>Ga0316187_10000402_pt1 | contig 33451 bp, 29 predicted proteins | sample CroRivburrow1_MG_FD_204927 | JGI IMG/M metagenome (GOLD analysis project Ga0316187, IMG submission 204927) | Coastal sediment microbial communities from Maine, United States - Cross River worm burrow 1 | ecosystem: Environmental > Aquatic > Marine > Coastal > Sediment | place: USA: Maine... | reverse complement strand
TAACCAGGGCGAGCGGCCGGATGACGCCAAGTACGTTGCCGAGACACTGCGCCTGAATGGCTACAGTACGGCCGCATTTGGCAAATGGCATGAAACACCCACCTGGGAAGTTTCTGTGTCCGGCCCCTATTTTCGCTGGCCAACCAACTCAGGCTTTGACAAGTTCTACGGGTTTATTGGTGGTGAGACCAACCAATGGGATCCGGTTATTTTTGACGGCGTGACCCAAGTGGCCAAGAAGGATGACCCTGACTATCACTTCACAACCGACATGACCAATGAGGCGATCGACTGGGTCAAGTTCCAACAGGCCATGACACCTGATAAACCCTTCTTTATCTACTATGCGACCGGAGCTACCCATGCTCCGCACCATGCGCCGAAAGAGTGGATCGAGAAGTATGACGGCCAGTTTGACAAGGGGTGGCTTGCGTACCGGGAAGAGACTTTTGCCCGTCAGAAAGCAATGGGGGTCATTCCCGAGAATGCCGAGCTGGCGCCGATGCCTGAAGACATGATGGAGTGGGAAGCTCTGAGCGATCAGGAGCGTGAGCTCTATGCGCTGCAGATGGAGGCATTCGCCGGTTTCGCCGCACATACTGACCATGAGGTTGGCAGATTGGTGGACGCTATTGATGAAATCGGTGTGCTCGACAATACGCTGTTCATCTACATCATGGGTGACAACGGCTCCAGTGGCGAAGGTGGCTTGACCGGCACCTACAATGAGCTTATTCACCTGAACGGCATTTTTGATGCCGAGACCACAGAGAGTATGTTGGCGAGGGCAGATGACTGGGGTGGTCCGAATTCCTTCCCGCATTTTTCAGCAGCGTGGGCAGTCGCTACTGACGCTCCGTTTACCTGGACCAAGCAGGTGGCCGGCGATTTTGGCGGTACTCGGAACGGCATGGTGATGCACTGGCCCGAAGGCATCAAAGCCAAAGGGGAGATTCGCAGCCAGTTCCATCATGTCAATGACGTGGCAGCCACTGTTTTGGAAGCCACCAACCTACCGCAACCGACAATGGTGAACGGTGTACCGCAGAAACCATTGTCTGGCGTGAGCATGTTGTATGCGGCTAACGACGCCAACGCCGAAGGGCGGCATACCACGCAGTATTTCGAGATGTTTGGCAACCGCGCTATCTACCACGACGGTTGGTTGGCGCGGGTTGTGCACCGTGCACCTTGGCGCGACGAAACAGAAAACTCTTTGGAGAATGACGTTTGGGATCTCTACAACGTGGCCGAGGATTTTAGTCTGACGAACAACTTGGCCAGTGAGAATCCCGAAAAGCTGAAAGAGATGCAGGATTTGTTTGCGCAAGAGGCCATTGCGAACAACGTGTATCCGTTGGATGACCGTTTGTACGAGCGCTTCAACGCGGCTATCGCGGGACGGCCGGATTTGATGGGTGACAGAAAGAGCCTGACGCTCGCGAATGGCATGACCGGTATTTTGGAAAACACCTTCCTCAATGAAAAGAACAACTCCAAAACCATCACCGCAAATGTTCAGCTGAACGGTAATGACAAAGGGGTGATTCTCACCCAGGGTGGCAAGTTTGGCGGTTGGGCACTGTATATGGACGATGGAAAACCAGCCTATACCTACAACTGGTTTGGTCTGGAACGCTATACGATCGCTTCTCCCAAGGCCATCAATAAGCCGAACGCAGAGATCAAGTTGCAGTTTGATTACGATGGCGGCGGCACCGGCAAAGGTGGTCTGGCAACCCTTTATGTGGACGGTGAAAAGGTTGCCGAGGGTCGGGTCGAAAAAACTGAGCCGGGGGTTTACTCGGCAGATGAAACTGCTGATGTCGGCAGGGACGAGGCAACGCAAGTAGCCGACAAGGTTTTCAAGGATGTCGACGATTCGGAGTTCACCGGGTACGTAACGAACGTCACCATCAGTATTCCTGAGAGCGACAACTAGAGAATCGGATTGCAATCGACAAGGGAGAGTTTTCGATGTGGAACATGAACCTGTGGACAAAATTTACGATCGTTGCCGCTTTGGGCATCTGTCTCTGGCTGCCAGCCGGGGAGACGCAGGCGGCAAACTCCTGGGAATGGTCAGTGACTCCCTACGTCTGGACCACCAGCGCAGGCGTCACGGTGAAGGAAGACGGCGTCGTAATTTCCGACAACGACGTGGCTTTCAGCGACCTCTTCTCCAATCTGGACTTTGCGTTCTCGTTCCATGCCGAGGGCCGGCGGGGCAGGGCGGGCTTGCTTTTCGACTTCTTCTACGTCGACCTCTCGACCAGCGGTACTGTTCCGGAGCATCAAGACCCAGGGTCACCGCCACCAGGGTCGGTGGTCGACCTCGATATCGAACAGATGATCCTCGAAGGCGGGGGCTTCTATCGCCTCTCGGGTGAGGAGACTGGCCTGGATCTGCTTTTCGGACTCCGCTGGATTGGCATGGATGAGGTGATCAATGTGACCCTGCCGCTGCCGCCCAATCCCACGCTGACGACAAAGAGCTCGCCAAATCTCACCGACGGATTTCTGGGACTGCGCTATGTCGGCCAAATCGGTAACAAGTGGGGCTATTCGATCCGCGGTGATGTCGCCACGGGCGATACCGAGCTCACACTGAACGGGCAAGCCTTCTTCAAGTACCAGATCGGTCAATCAGGCAAGTACGGGCTTCTCCTCGGCTATCGGTACATGAGTCTGGAGATCGAGGAGAGGGTAGAAGGGGTCGACATCGAGACCGATCTGACCTACTCCGGCCCGGTCTTCGGCTTCATGTTCAAGTGGTAGACCGGTGATCAATTCACCAAGCAGGCTCTGAGTGCCAGGCGATCGTCGCACTCCTGGGCGGGTCTTTACGAATCGAAAGCAGCGCCAAGGGCACGGTCGAAAGTCTTGATGGAACGGACTCCCCGCCGACGGCAGGAGGCCAGGTGGAGGAGATCGCGAGCGCCGAGGCCACGGTAGCTTTCCAGAAGCTGGTGGGCAAACTGCACGTCGTCGGGTTCCACCGGCCACACCGTCTGGATGGTCGAGGCTGCCAGCTTCATGGCCGCCCCCAGAGTCTCCAGCCGATTGACAGGTACGTAGGCGTGCATCAACTCCTGCAGCACCTCGGCCGATGTTGCCAGCGGTCGCTCTTCTGCCAGGCTCGCCTCGAAGAAGGCCCTCGCCTCGTCCCGTAGCGGGTGTGATCGGCCGACCGCGTACATCAAGACATTCGTGTCCACGAACATCATCAATTCTCACCCGCCCCGGAGAGCTTGGACCGGTCGATCACCTCACGATGCTCCTCCCAGTCTGGCTCTCGACCTTGTTCCCTCTGATCGCACTCTGCGAAGAAGTCCCTCAAGGCTTGCTTCGAGTCGATTCGCTGCTCGGGTTCTCCCGCCGCGGCCTTCTCACGACCGGCATCCCGCAACCATGCACTCAGAGACATCCCGTGGCGCTTCGCCAACCGACGAAACTCCTCTCTCTCCTGTTCTCCGAGCAGGATCTGGACCCTAACCATAGTAAGTACTCACTATACACATACATATCAATTATACACACCTATCGATTTGTCGGCTCTCCCGCCTGGTCGATCCCTGCTCTCGCCCTACAAAGACGGAAAGAAGTCCCACAAACTGACGAAAGGGAACAGACCCGAGGGCTGTTGTGGAGCCGATCTATTCCAGGCCGCTGAGGCGCTCGCGCAAGTCGTGAATGGCCTGCCGGAGCTCGAAATAGGCGTCGAGCTTCATGCGGGGGACTCGCCATGAGGCGCAGTCGCGATCGATCTCTGCCAGCTCTTCGAGCTGCCTTTCCCTGTCGGGCTGCCTGGCGAAGTCCTGCTCGATCGCTTCGAGCCTTCGATAAAGACCGAGCGTCTTCATTCGAAACCGAATCCCCATCGCTGCCGGGATGCTCTTGAACAGGATCCAGGCCACCGAGAGCACTGGCAGAACGAAAAGAGCGAAGCGATCGGCCAGGGTCGCAGCCCAGGGAGGCAGCAGCTCTCGCATCCTCGAAGGGCCTTCCTCATAGAAACGCGTCGCGGCGTGGCTCATCGGAAGAGAGATGTGCTGCATGTTCGGGAACGTGCCCCGTGCCGAGAACAGGGTCGGCTCGCGATGGATGGAGCGCGCACCTTCGAGCAGTAGATCGACCACCACCGGATGAGTTTCGTCCGGAACCACCAGGTTGAGGGTCGGAGAGACGAGGTGCAGATCGGCCGCAGGGAGATTCAGAGGCAGGCTGTAGGTGCCTGCGGGGAGCACGAGCTCGGCCAGATCCGGATGGAGCCGCGTGAACGCTGCTGCCCGTTGATTGGACAGCGCCTCGACGCCCTCTGTCTCGAAAAGCCCTGAAATCACTGGCGATCGCATCTCACCGACGACGAATGCGGCATCGATCCGGCCTTCGGTGAGAGCTTCGGCTACGGTCCCGAGGGCCAGCCCGGAAGCCTCTGCAGGGAGCATCTCGCTGTCGATACCGCTGTCTTTCAGTAGCGTCGTGGCGATCGCTCGCCCGGCGCTCTCCGCAGGGCCGAGATACACCCGCCTGCCCTGCAGGTCCTCGAGACCCTCGACCCCCAGCTCGGAGCGCACGAACAGCCACAGCGGCTCGAAAGCCAGGCTGCCGAGAGAGACGAGGTTCTCGGTCAGGGTGGGGTCCTCGAGCCCGCCCTCGATCCCCGACTCAACGAATCCGGTCGCAGCGCGATCAGACTCGCCCAAACGACGCAGGGTATCGACGACGCCGTCGGTCTCGACGACCTGAACCTCGATTCCGCCCCCACTCAAGAGCTCTGCGTACTGCTGGGCGTACCGGTACTGGCTGGTGCCCTGAGGAGTGGTGAAGAGATCGAGCTCCCTTGGAGCTGCCGGCTTGATGAGCGGCAATGCCAAGAGCACCACCAGCAGCAAAATCAAGAGCGGGACGAGCCAGACGAGGGTCTTCTTGGTCATGCCTATCCATGCTATCCGGTTCTGGCAACAAATTCGTAAGTAAGAGTTCTGTAACAAGACCCGCGCCTAAGGCTACAAAAGGAAGTGGAGAAGCATCTTGGTGTACAATTGACGCATCACTCTCTGCATCGTTATGCCTCATCTCTGATGCATCTATCCTGGAGAGACCCATGAAGGCCATCACATTGCGCCAAATACCGACCGCGCTCGCCGAGATCATCGAGCGAGAGGCCGCAGCCGCCGGTACGAGCCTCAACAAGACGGTCCTGCGCCTGCTCGAGGAAGCAACTGGTCTCTCAGGGAAGGGTCGTCGTCCGCGCCGATTCCACGACCTCGATGAGCTCGCGGGAAGCTGGACGACCAAGCAAGCTCGTGAGTTCGATAGACATCTCGGGGACCAGCGCCAGATCGACCCGGATCTCTGGGAGTAGTTGGCGGTGAAGATCTTCCTCGACACCTCTGCGTACTCTGCCTTCATGCGCGGGCACGATAAGATCCTCAATCTCATCCGGCAGGCCGAGCGAATCGTTGTGAACCCGATCGTCCTGGGCGAGCTTCTGGCTGGCTTTCGCCTCGGCAAGCGCGAGGCGAAGAACCACGGCCTGCTCGAACGCTTTCTCGACTCGCCGAGAGTCGCCTCTCTACCGATTGATGACGGTACTGCCAGGCGCTACTCTGACATTGTCGAGCACCTGCGGCGCTCCGGAACCCCGATTCCCACAAACGATCTTTGGATCGCGGCCTCGGCCATGCAGCACGGACTCATCCTCATCAGCACCGACACCCATTTCGAGAAAGTGCCCCAGATCTCCAAAGAGATCCTGTCGATTCCCTGAGGGGCCGTTCCACTTGGCGGGGCGGCCCCGTTCTTCAGGATCCCGAGTTGTCTGGGTCCTTGAAGGTCAGGGGATCGAGACCGAGGCGCTTCATGCGCTCTTCCCACTTCTGACGGGCCAGCCGACGCAGGTCGTCGATCTTGTCGGCCTCGTCGACGATCTCGATGCCGATCAGGGTCTCGACGACATCCTCCAGGCTGACGACTCCGGCGAGGCCACCGTGCTCGTCGAAGACCGCGAGTAGATGGGCCCGTTTGCCCAGAAGTTCGTCTGCAATGTGCTCTACCGATGCGTCCTCGGTCACGAACCCGAGATCGCGCTTCATCTCCTTCAAGTGCACCTCGCCGCGGCCCTGGAGCTGGGCGATCAGAAGGTCTGTCTTGAGCACGAAGCCGGTGATGTCGTCCCGCGTTCCACCGTATACGGGAATTCGGGAGAAGGGGATCTCGGGGTGCTTTTCCAGCGCCTCGGAAGTCGTCAGGTCCTGCTGCAAAGCGAAGACGACGGTCCGCGGCGTCATGATGTCCTCGGCCCTCAGCTCGGGAAACCGAAAGAGGTTCCGCAAGATCCGTGACTCCGCAGCAGCAAGATACCCTCCTTCGGCACCGATTTCAGCCATCGCCGCAAACTCCTCGCGGCTGAAAATGTGGACCTGCTTGCCTCCGGTGATCAACCTGGTCAGCCGCTCGGAGACCCAGATGAACGGATACAGCACCCAAGTCAGGATCTGGATGAACCAGGCGGTGGGACCGGCCAGTGAGCGCCAGAAGACGGCTCCCAGCGTCTTGGGCACGATCTCCGAGAGAAACAGGATCAGCAGTGTCAAAACGGCCATGGCGATTCCGACATAGCGGTCGCCGAAGTAGGCCGCCGCTTCCGCGCCGGCACCGCCGGCACCCACCGTGTGGGCAATGGTGTTGAGCGTCAAGATGGCCGCCAGCGAGCGGTCGATGTCGGTTTTGACTTTCTTCAGGCGGGCAGCGGATTTGCTCCCCTGTTGCTCGAGGTGGACGATGTAGGAGGGAGAAACGCTGAGCAGTACGGCCTCGGCAACCGAGCAGAGGAAGGAGAAGATCAGCGCCAGACAGGCGTAGAGCACCATCTTGGCGAGATGCTCGGGTTGGCCGGTCTCACCACTGCTCGGGCTCGGCACACCGACTGCCCAGGCGGCGGCCACCACACCGAGAGCGATCAGCAGGCTCAAGACCAGTGTGCGACGTTTCACGACGGGTGAACCTCCTTCCACATCCGGATACCGGCCAAGTCTATCGACAAAATCCTGGTCGCCTTCCCAGCGCATTGCGGTTAGGCTGTCACCCAGCATGCAGGAGGAGTCATGAGCGAGACCGACATCCTGGATCCCGAGAACAAAGGTGAAGAGTTGGAGACCGATTGGCCTCTCGAGCTCAGTGGTGACGACTTGCGTCGCATGGTGGACGGCGCCATGGAGAGGATCGTCGCCCATCTCGAGTCGCTCCCCCAACAACCGATGTCTTACACATCCGGCGGTGAGGAGCTGGCGCGGTCTCTGCGTGAGAAACAGCTGCCCGAAACGGCCACACCCTTCACTGACCTGCTGGCGACGGTCTTCGACCAGGGGCTACAGAAGACCTACAACACCCCAAGCCCAGGCTATCTGGCCTATATCCCGGGTGGCGGCCTCCTCCATGCCGCCGTCGCCGACCTGGTCGCGAACGCCATCAACCGCTATGTCGGAGTTTGGATCGCGGCGCCCGGCCTGGTGGAACTGGAAGCCAATGTCCTTCGCTGGTTTTGCCAGATGGTGGGTTACCCGGAAGGCTCTCTTGGGGTGCTCACGTCCGGGGGCTCGCTCGCCAACTTCACCGCCATCGTGACCGCGAGGCGAAATCGCCTCGAAGACTACTTCCTGCGAGGTACCCTTTACTGCTCAGACCAGGTACATCACTCGGTCACCAAAGCGGCCATGCTGGCCGGCTTCCCCGTCGGAAACATCCGCGAAGTGCCCTCGGATGGCTCGCAGCGAATCCAGATAGAGGCCTTGAGATCTCGGATCGATGGTGATCGTCAAGCCGGTATGGAGCCCTTCCTCGTGGTGGGTAGCGCCGGCACGGTGAACACGGGGGCCGTGGATGATTTCGAGACTTTGGCCGATGTCGCTCGGGAGCGCGGGCTCTGGTTGCACGTCGATGGCGCCTACGGTGGATTCTTCGCCCTGACCGAACGCGGCCAGCAGATCATGCACGGCCTCGAGTCGGCCGACTCCATCACTCTCGACCCCCACAAGGGTCTGTTCCTGCCCTACGGTACGGGTTGTTTGCTGGTCCGAGACAAAGAGACGCTGCGAAAAGCCCACCACCTCGAGGCCGACTACATGCCCGAGATGCAGCAGGCTCCCGATCTGGTGGACTTCTGCGAGCTCTCACCCGAGCTGTCGCGAGACTTCCGGGGTCTTCGGGTATGGCTGCCCTTGAAAATGCACGGTTTCTCGGTCTTTCGCGAGGCCCTAGACGAGAAGCTGGATCTGGCAGCGTGGGCGTGCGAAGAGCTGCGCTCGATCGAGCACATGGAGATCGTCGCCGAACCCCAGCTGTCGATCCTCGCCTTCCGACTCGTGCCTCCGGATCTCGACGCAGCGGCCATCGACGAGCTTAATCAAGAGCTGCTGCGGCGCATCAACGACCGACAGCGGGTCTTCCTCACCGCCACCCACCTGGAAGGCCGATTTGTCATCCGGATCTGTGTGCTGAGCTTTCGGACGCATCTGGATCGGATGCGTCAGGCACTGGAGGACATCCGAGAGGCTGTTGGCGAGGTTCTCGCCGACTAGCTGGTGACTGCAGTCATTTCGATCGCTTCACTCGACACGGATCGCGATTCCCCCGTCCTTTGCAACGCTGAACTGCAGGCCGTCGGCCTTCTGCAGCTCCCTGGCGGCTACCTTGTTGCCGAGCATGCACTCGGCAAGGAGCCAAGGCATGGAGACCTGGGTCGGGTCCTCGTCGGGCTTGAGGATCTCGAGCTCCAGTTGGTCCTTCCGACGATGACCCTTGATGACCTCACCGTCCTCCTTCTCGAGCGTGTAGCGGGAGCCTTTCCCGTTCTTGCTCAGGTACTCGAACATCTCGCGGGTGTCGGATTCGGTATCCCCGTCACACTCGAAGTCTTCATCGACCATACCCTCGATCACTCCGGAGACGAGGTCGGTAGTCAAGGACAGCGTCATCGTGCTGCCGTCGGAGTCCTCGATGTCGATGGTGATGGTGTCCTTCTTCTCTTTGGCCAACGCCGGTGCCACGGCCAGCGCGAAGATGCCCAGGATGGCACAGCTCTTCAGGGCTCTCTGCTTCCACATGCGAATGTCCTCCTTCCTTCCCACACTACCGGTCCGATAGAAGGAAAGTTTCGGTCGGATACGAAGTTGACTTCGGAGTTCAGGGCAGGTCGATCGACAGCCGGCTCATGACCCGGCGCTGTCCACGATCCTTGAAGGTGTGATCGAAGTCCAGCTCGAAAAGCTCGATGGCCACGCCCGGTTGCCGATTCACCTGTAACTGCAGCCGTTCGACATAGGTCTCCAGCTCCATGCGGCCGAAGCGGGAATCGTCGATCTCCACCCGGGTCACGCGATCGAAATACTCGAGGTGACGGCTTTCATCATCACTGACGGTAAGGATGGCCGCCGAGCCATCCAGCACCAGGCTCGTGCCCTCCTCGCCGCCCGCTTCTACCGTGCGGGTCAAGCGCTCGCCCGCAGCCGTGAGATCGAGGCGGGTGCCTGCCTGTGACGGCAGCAGATAGTAGAGGCCGTAGAGGTTCACCACTAGCCGATCGTTCTGACGGCGGAAGATCGCCTCCATGAACAGCGGTTCTTCAGGGCCCACCGGATCGAGAATCCGATAGGTGCCCCCCTCGAACCTGACTCGCAGAGCCCCACTTTTGGCATGAACGCCGAGGCGCTCGAGCCGGTGCTCTTCAGGATCGAGCTGCGGATAGATCAGCGGTGCCGTGGAACCCCAGAAGGCCCCCTCCAACCGCCGCCCACCGATGATCGGCGTGATGCCCACGAGGTGTTCGTCGTCCCCTGGGCCGTCGTAGTCGATCTCGAGTGCAACCACCGCCCCATCGTCAAGACGGGCGAGAATCCGATGCGCCTCGGGTTCGACTTCCAGAGTCCAGGAAGAGTCGCCACTCTGGGAGTGAACGACTTCGACCGCCTCTGGAGCGGGCTGCGCTGTCGCGAGTCTGCCGACCAGCCACAGACAGAGATGCAGCACCAGACCGACCGTTGCTCTTCGCTTGTCTGTCACGGACTGCGCCTCGAGAGTCTGCAGCTAGATGAGCTCTGGATCGCTCATGATCTCCACCAGCGCCGGCCCATCGTGGGCGAGGGCTCGACCGAGGGCATCGTCGAGCTCGGTGCTGTCCTCTACTCGAATGCCCAGAGCGCCGCAGAGCTTCGCGTAGCCGGCGAAGCTCGGATTGTGGAGATCGGTCTGCCAGACGTCCCAGCTGCCGGCCCGCTGCTCTTTGGAGATCTTGCCCAACTCGCTGTTGTTGAGCAGCACGTGGGTGATGTTCATGCCGTACTTGACCGCGGTGGTGAGCTCGCCCATGTACTGGCCAAATCCCCCATCGCCCGAGACCGAAATGACCGATCGAGCCTGAAATCGGGAATCCTCCTCCTGGGTGGCCGCCCACGCACCCATCGCGGCGGGAAGGGCGAAACCGATCGAGCCCAGATACCCGGACATGAGAACCGCCTGATTCTGGCACTCGAAGTAGCGCCCGAAGGAGTAGGTGTTGTTACCCACATCCACGGCGATGATGGCGTCTTCGGCCGCCTGCCTCGTGAGGGCGGCGAAAGTGGCTGCCGACGCGATCCCCTGGCCCCGGTCTTCACCCATTCGCTTCGATTTCTCCTGGCGCCAGATCGCCCAACGCTCGGCGATCTGCTTCTGTTGGGTTTCCGCGTGAACGATGTCCGGAAGAGAGCTTGCGAGGATCTCGGCGGTGATGCCGATCTCGCCCCAGACCGGCACCTCGACTTTGTGGAATTTGCCCAGCGCCATGGGATCGAAGTCCACCTGGATGATGGGCTTCTTGGGGCTAATCCCCGTGTGGTTGCTGAAGCTGGCGCCAAAGACCAGAAGACAGTCCGCCTCGTTCATGAAGTAGCTGGCAATGGGGGTTCCACTGCGTCCCAGGACTCCGCAGCCCAAGGGGTGGTGGTCGGAGATCAGCCCCTTGGCCTTGAAGGTGGTGATGACCGGGCAGGAGAGCTTCTCCGCTAGTGCGATGACCGGCTCCATATGAAAGGCGGCTCCGTGGCCGACGATGATCGCCGGGCGCTTGGAGCTCTTCAGGAGTGTTATGGCCCTTTCCACGGAGTTCGATGGCGGCACGATCTCGCGCTCTGCAACACGACCGTCCGGTCCGCCAGCCTCGGCACCTTCCGGGGCGTCGAGCGTTTGCACTTCGTCTGGGAAGATGAGGTGGGAGACACCGCGATTCAGGATGGCGCTCTTCAAGCCCAAGTTGACGAGCTCGGCATGCTTGCTGGTGGGCAGGACCGACTGACTCCACTGGGCCACCTTCCCGAACGCGGCCGACAGGTCCACTTCCTGAAACGCTCCAGGGCCCAGGACCTGTGTGTCCACCTGGCCTGTCAGAGCCAACACTGGAGAGCGGTCGACGTGGGCATCCCACAGGCCGGTCAGCAGGTTTGTCGCGCCGGGGCCGGCAATCGAAAGACAAGCCGCCGGACGGCCTGTGAGCTTGCCGTAGGCCGAGGCCGCGAATGACGCCGCACCCTCGTGGCGAATACCGTAGTAGGAGAGGCGACCCGTCTCCGTTTGGCGTCGCACGGCGTCCGCCAACCCCAGATTCGAGTGCCCGACCATGCCCCACACGTGGCGAATCCCCCAGTTGGCCATAGTCTCGACCATGAGATCGGAGACGGTGGCTACATGAGTTGCTGCGTCGTCGAATCCGACGTAGATGCCATCGTCGCGCACCTCGATTGGGTAGGTAGCCACGCCGTCGTCGTACCCCGGCGCCTTGCCGGTCAGCGGGTCGAAGTCCCACCCGTGCCAGGGGCACCTCAGAAGACCCTCTTCGATGGATCCTTCGCCCAGCGGCCCTCCCTGATGGGGACATTTGTTGTCCAGGGCCGCGTACTTGCCCTTGAAGTGGGTCATGCAGACCGTCTGGTGGCGGCAGGTTACGGCCTGGACCCGCCCCTCTGCGAGCTCATCGGGGTTCAGGACCTTTTCCCAGCTGCGCTTGGTAGAGCGTTCGTTGCGCTTCGTGTCGTCGGTCGCCATGGCCAAGGGTTCCTTTCTAGCTCAGGTCGGACTCGTAGAGCTGTACGACGCCACCGAAGTCGACCCCGGTGAGCAAGGCTACATCTCGTTTCCAGGTTGTCAGGTCATCGAGCCGGAATTGGCTCAGCTGGGTATGTCCACAGGCGCGGGCCAGCAGCTTCATCAATTCCACCGAAGCACCAAAGAACCGTCGCAGTCTCTGCGCCGCTTCCTCCACCGGTAGTCGGGCTCGCAGGTGCTCCTTCTGGGTAGCGATACCCACGGGGCAGTTGTTGGTGTGGCAGGCGCGCATCCCCAGGCAACCGATAGCCTGGAGCGCTGCGTTCGAGACGGCGATACCGTCTGCCCCCAGGGCCAGGGCCTTGGCGAAATCCGCCGATGTTCTCAGACCCCCGGTAATGATCAGGGTGACCTCGCCGCTCTTGCCACTCTGGTCCAGGTGCCGGCGAGCTCGCGCTAGAGCGGGTAGCGTCGGTACCGAGATGTTGTCCCTGAAGATCAAGGGGGCCGCTCCAGTGCCTCCACCGCGGCCGTCCAGGATGACGTAGTCGACGCCGATCTCGAAAGCCGCGTCCAGGTCCTCTTCGATGTGCTGGGCGGAAAGCTTGAAGCCAACAGGGATTCCCCCTGTTGCTTCGCGCACTTGCCCGGCGAAGTCGCGGAAGTCGTCGAGGCTTTCCCATTCGGGGAAGCGGGCTGGCGAGATGGCTGCCTCTCCTTCCTCGAGACCTCTCACCTCGGCGATCCTGCCCTGCACCTTGGAGCCTGGTAGATGACCCCCGGTACCGGTCTTGGCGCCCTGCCCGCCCTTGAAGTGGAAGGCCTGGACGCGAGAGAGCTTGTCCATCGAGAAGCCGAAACGGGCCGAGGCCAACTCGTAGAGGTAGCGGCTGTTGGCTTCCTGCTCCTCGGGAAGCATGCCGCCTTCTCCCGAGCAGATACCAGTACCGGCCAACTCGGCCCCTTTCGCCAAGGCCACTTTGGCTTCGAAGGACAGGGCCCCGAAGCTCATGTCCGATACGAAGATGGGGATCTCGAGCTGCAGGGGCTTTCCTGCCCGGGGGCCGATTACCAGCTCCGTGCCGACCGGTACTTCGTCGAGTTGAGGCAGACGGGCGAGCTGCGCCGTTACGAACTGTAAATCGTCCCAGGTGGGCAGCTCCGTCAGCGGCACCCCCATCGCGGCCACCGGCCCGTGATGGCCCAGCTTTTCCAGGCCGTCGCTGGCGAGCTGGCGAATGAGTCGCACATGCGGCTCCACCGGTGTTCCATGGTGATCCTGATAGGCGCCCTGATAGCTCTGTCGGTCGAAGCCTTGAGGGTTGCGATGCTCCCAGGCGGCGATCTCGTTGGCGTCTACCCAAACGCCGTCCTCTTCAATCCAGGCTTCGAACTTCTGCAAGCATTCTTCAGGGTTGTAGGAGCTGACTCCGGTGCGAGCCTGATAGTCCCAGGAGTGGACCCCGCAGACCAGGTCCTCGCCCCGAACAAAGCCATCGGCCATGAGAGCGCCCCGATGCAGGCAGCGCCCGTAGAGCACCGAGACCTCGCCATCTATACGCACTACGACGAGATCGACCCCTGCCACCAGTGCATGGATCGGCTTGCGATCCTCGACCTCGCTCCAAACCGCGACTTGGACTTTCTCCATTCTTCTGACCTCCTGTCCGTCTAACGCTGGCCCCATTGAATCAGACTGGCGCTCGAAGCCCAAGCTGCCGGAGTAAACTGTCAGCATAGGCCGCGGGGGCCAGGGTGGAGATCAGGCCCTCTTCCTCGGACCTAGCGAGAGGTTTTGTGTGGCTTCATGAAGCGGCTACGGGCAACGCTCAAGATCCTTTTGATCAGCCTCTGGACCGTGGGCATCGAGGTGACCCTTCACGTCGGACTCCTCTTCACGCTGCCGTCCCCCCGTCTCGCCGCGCGCTGGAGGAGTTTCATCTTGAAGACCTGGTCCCGGGGTCTGCTGATCATCTGCGGAGTGCGCTGCCACACTGTGGGCGACCCGCCAGAGACCCCCTTCTTCCTGGTCTCGAACCACCTCAGCTATGTGGACATCGCGGTCCTCGGCAGTGCCGTAGGGGGCGTCTTCGTGGCCAAGGCCGAGATCTCCGATTGGCCTGCCGTCGGCTTTCTCTGCCGGTCCGTGGAGACCATCTTCATCGATCGTGAAGCCCGGCGAGAGATCCCCGGGGTGATGCGAGAGATCGAGCGCCAGCTCAGCTACGGGCGAGGAGTCATCCTCTTTGCCGAGGGCACCAGTTCCGCCGGCGCGTCCGTTCTGCCGTTCCGACCCGCGCTGCTCGAGCCGGCAGCTCGAATCGGCCTACCGGTCTCGTACGCAGCCGTGAGCTATCAGACACCCGAGGGAGAGCCTCCAGCTCACTTGGCGGTGTGCTGGTGGGGTGGAATGCCCTTTGCTCCTCACGCCCTCGAGCTCTTCAAGCTGCGCCGGATCGACGCCACGGTGGTCTTCGGAGATCGACAACTCCAGGGCGGCGATCGGAAGATCCTGGCCAACGAGCTTCGCTCGGCGGTCCTCAACAGCTTTCAACCGGTCGTCGATCAAGACGATCTGTGACTTCATGCGCAGCGCGGCCCGAGGGGAGTGCAGACCCTCATTCGAGATCGAAGCCAACAGACAGTAAGATCGGCGGGCTCGGATAACAGCCGCGAAGAAAGCGACGCTAGGAGTCCATCATGTGCACCCTGAGATCGATCTCCCTTCGAGTCCTGCCTGTCCTCGCTATGGTCGGATTGCTACTGGCCGCTGTGGTGCCGGCCCTGGCTCAGCGAACCACCACCGTAAAGTTGGCCACCCTTGTTCCAGAACGCTCCGTCTGGGGTGTCTTGCTCCGGGAGCTGACCGAGGAGTGGAAGACGATCACCGATGGGCGGGTGGTCGCCAGGATCTATCCCGGCGGCGTGGCCGGTGACGACCCCGACATCGTTCGCAAGATGCGCATTGGCCAACTCCAAGCGGCCACCATCACGGTCACCGGCCTGGCGGAGATCGACGAGGCCTTCAACGTCTTCTCCATCCCTCTGTTCTACGAGTCCTACGACGAGTACTTCTACGTCCTCGACAGCCTCGAGCCGGTTCTGCGCGAGCGCCTCGAGGCCAAGGGCTTCACCTTTCTCCACTGGGGCCACGGAGGATGGGTGCAACTTTTCGCCACCGAGCCGGTGAACACGATCGGCGACTTGAAGCGACTCAAGCTCTTCGTCTGGGCAGGAAGCGATCGACTGGTGTCGTGGTGGAAGGACAACGGCTTCCGTCCCGTACCGTTGGCCCTGACCGATGCCCTGCCCGCCATGCAAACAGGCATGATCGAGGCAGTACCCTCGACACCGCTGGCCGCGCTGGCGTTACAGTGGTATCGCCAGACGCCCTATATGCTGGACATGGGCATTGCCCCGTTGGTGGGAGCCACCGTCATCACCAACCGCGGATGGAGCAAGATCTCGAAAGAGGACCAGGAGAAGATCTTGGTGGCTTCGAGCCGTGCGGCAAAGAGCTTCGAGGTGGAGATTCCCGCGCAGGACGCTGCCGCCATCGCCGAGATGCAGAAACGTGGTTTGACGGTCAACGCCCCTACCGATCCAGCCACCCAAAGAGGGTGGACCGACGCAGCCGAGTCCTTTGCGGCCCATTTTTCCGAGGCCTTCATGCCGCCGGAGATCTACGCGATGGCCCGCAAGGCCCGCGACGAGTTTCGCGCCCGCAACGCGGCCAAACCTGAGGGTTGAGGCATCCGGTGCTTTGCGCCGGCTGATCTTTGAGGGCCTGGGGCCTGAGGCGGCTGTCGCTTGCTCCAGCCGATCCTTGGGGCAGTGGGGCCCCCCAGGGGGCTATCCTCCCTTCCGCTGCAAGAACCCCCTGGAGGTCCCCACGCCGAACCCTTGGCACCAGTGAAGGCAATAGGGGCGTGAAGGCCCAAGGGAGTACGGGGCAACGCCCGACCGCATCAACCCTCATTGCCTCAAAGACCGGCCGGCAGGAACGGCCGGCCGCCTCAACCCCAAGCCCTCAAGGATCGGGCGAAGGAACGCCGCCCGTCTCCACCCCGAAGCCCTCAACGCCGGGCGGAGCCAGTGGAGGGTCTCTTCCATTGCCTGCTATTCTCAGCAACAAGCCGGGAGCGCTGGCCAGGTCAGCCATCTCGAGCAAGACACCCCCCTTACTCTCGATCGGCTGCGAGTTCCATGACCAAGACGCTTGCTTCCCCCGCCCTGGCCCAACTCCTTCGAGCGGAACGGGAGGCGATCCTCGACCGAACGGTGGACGATCTGCGAAGCCAGGCCGGAAGCCACTATCAGGAAAGGTCTGTAGAGGAGTTGCGTTCCTGGGTCTCGGCCAGCCTGGGGGATGTTGTCCGCAGTCTGGATGAGGGCTCCTCACAACCTCTGCTGGACCGTGCTGAGACGCTCAGTCGGGAGCGCGGGGCCATGGGCTTCGCGATCTACGAGGTCGTGGAAGGTATTCTCTCTCTCAAAGAAGCGGCGTTGCCGGCAATTCTCGACAACTTCCGAGAAGACCCCACTGCGGCAAGCGACGCGATCTTGCGGCTGGATCGAATCCTGCGCTCAGCGGCGGGTCGTTTCGCCGACCTGTTCGCCAAGGGAATGCGCCAATCCGTACGCCATGAGAAGGACCGGCTGGCCCTCATGCTGGATGCCGCCGAGACCAGTGGAGGCTCCCTGGATCTCGATGTCATCTTGCCCTCGATCGCACGGGGAATAACGCGTGCGTTGCGTCTGTCCCATTGCGCGATCCTTCTCTGGAACCAGCGAGAAGAGGCCTTCGAGCCTCGAGGTTCGATCGACGGCCCCGGGCAACCCGACCTGGCCCGCTTGCTCGATAGACCGCTGAAGGAAGAATCCGACCCCCTGGTCTCGAAGGCGCTGGCATCGGGGGCACTCGCAGCCTTCTGCGGCGACGAGGCACGAGCCGCTTTCGCGGGCCGGCCTGACGTAGAAGGAATCAGGACCGTGGTGTCGATCCCCATTGCACTTGCTGGCAAGGTGCTGGCGCTTGCCGTAGGAATCTCCTTCGACCGAGAGTGCGGATTCGATCCCGATGAGCTCCGCCTGGTTTCGGGCATCTCCCAGGCGGTTGCGCCTGCCGTCGACAATGCTTCGAAGTATGAAGATGCACAACACCGCCTGCAGGAGGCCGATCGACTTCAGAGCTCTACCGAGGCCCTTCTCGAGATGCAAAACGTCGATGACGTCCTGGCGATTACCGCGCGGGAGGCCCAGCGCATCTTGGGAGCGGGTGGCGCGGTGGCATTCTTGCACGATGGATCGGAAAACCCACGCCGAGCCTCCTCTGGAAATGCGGTTGGGATCACGCCCGAAAGGTTGCGGCAACTCGCCGCCAATCCCAGCGCCTCAGACATCTCGATACCCTTGGAGGTCAAGGGGCAGAGCATCGGTACACTGTTGTTGAACTGCAGCGCGGAAGACTGTGAAGAGGGTGATCTGCGCATTCTGCGGCACTTCACGGAAAGCGCCAGTGCCGCCATCGTGCATGCGCGATTTCATGAGCAGCACGAGCACATCGCTGTTCTGGAAGATCGCCAGCGGCTGGCGCACGAGCTTCACGATTCGGTGACCCAGTCGCTTTACGGTGTCACGATGTACAGCGAGGCGGCGTCACGACTCCTCGACGCAAACCAGGCAGACAAGGCCAAGAGCCTGATGCACGACCTGCAGAAGGCGGCTCTCGAAGCGCTGCGTGAGATGCGCCTTCTGGTCTTCGAGTTGCGGCCGCCAGCACTGGAGAAGAAGGGCCTGGCAGGCGCGCTGCAGGCCCGGTTGGCAGCCGTCGAGGGACGTGCCGGCGTCAAGGCCGAGTTTCTGACCGCCGGACCGATATCGCTACCCGGTGCCATCGAAAAGGCGCTGTACGGCATCGCCAAGGAGTCACTGAACAACATCCTCAAACACGCGGAGGCCACCCGAATCTCGGTGGAGCTTCGCCAGTCGGAGACCTCGGCCTTCCTGGAGATTGCCGACAATGGGCTGGGATTCGACACCGCCGTCGCCAGGCAGCGCGGTGGTCTGGGTCTACTGGGTCTCGAAGAGCGGGCCGCGGCGATCGGTGGGCTGCTGTTCATCGACAGCCACCCTGGAAGCGGTACCTTGATCCGCGTCGAGGTGCCTTTGAAAAACCTGCCACCCGAGCCGGGTGGCTCCCCTGGAGTAGCCCAATGAGCAGCCAACCGATAACTGTACTGGTCGTGGACGATCATGAGATCGTTCGTCGCGGCATCATCACCCTGCTGGAAACAGAATCCGACATCAAGGTCTTGGGTCAGGCCGAGAACGGACGCCAGGGTCTGGAGCTGGCGGAGAGCCTCCAACCCGATGTCATCCTCATGGACCTGGTCATGCCTGAGATGGATGGCGTGGAAGCCATTCGAGAGCTCCGCGAACGAGGCCTGGCGTCAAACGTTCTCGTTCTGACGAGCTTCGGCAGCGACGACAAGCTCTTTCCGGCGGTTCGAGCCGGCGCCCTGGGCTACCTTTTGAAGGACACCAGCCCGGCCGACCTGGTGCAAGCCATCCATAAGGCTGCCGAGGGTCAGTCCGCGCTGACACCTGCTGTCGCAAGGCGGCTGCTTCAGGAGTTCTCCACCGATCTCGAGCCGACACCGCCGGCAGAGCCACTGAGCGAGCGCGAATTGGAAGTCCTGAAGCTGGTGGCGCGTGGCCTCACCAACGACCAGATCGGCGGCAAGCTGTTTATCAGCGAGGCGACGGTCCGCACTCACGTCAGTCACATTCTTGCCAAGCTCAGCCTCGGCAATCGTACCCAGGCGGCCCTCTACGCTTTGCGAGTCGGTCTCGTGACACTCGAGGAGATTGGCCGCGCCGAATCCTGACGCGCCGCCACTCGTGCCTCTTGGGGACTACAACATTCAGCTGAGTCCGATCCGCCCTTTCAAACGTTGCAGAAGGGGTCTGCCGGCCGGATACTGAGGGCCGATGGCTAGCGCTACTGGCCCGCTCGAGGGCGCTTCTGCTTGCAACCTCTCGCACAGCACCCTTGCCGGGCGCGATGAGCGGGCGAGTGTCTACCTACCGGCTCCCCAATGCCCGATTGACTGCACGGGCTGCGAGCAGCAGGTCGGCGACAGTGAGACTCTTCTCAGTTCGGAGCGCCCTCTGCAGGGCGGCAGCCTGGTGGTTGCAGCGATCTGCTACTTCCTGCTTCCCCTGGCGGCAGCCCTCATCGGCGCACTCCTGGTCGGCGAGGGCGCCCTTCGACAACTGGCTGGAGCCGGCGGCGGCCTGCTGGCGGCCACCGTCGCTGCTGTCCTGATCGCCGGCATCCTGCAACGGCGTTGGTCGGAGGGTCCATGAGAGTAGCTCAACCCGGCCCGGTCAGCCCGCGGCGCCGCAGCTTCGCTGGCGGCATTCACCCTCCCTCCTCGAAGCGGTTGGCCCGGGACCAACCGATCGAGGTCGTCCCCACGCCGAAGCAGGTCCGCATCCCGCTGCTGCAGCATGTCGGGGCTCTGTGCGAGGCGACCGTCAAGTCCAGGGACGAAGTCGTGGCCGGGGACCTGGTGGGCAGTTCCGATGCTCCTGTCTCGGCTTGCGTGCACGCCAGCATCTCTGGCCGGGTGGCCAAGGAGTCCGCCGCCACCCTGCCCAACGGCCGGCGCGTGCCAACGGTGCCGATCAAGGCCGGTGACGAGCAGTTGGAGGGACAAGCCCTTCTCGACGACACTTTCGGGGGGGAGTGGCCGACTCTCAGACTCGATCTGCCGCGGCCCGATCTCATCCTCCAGGGCGTAAGAGAGGCCGGGCTCGTCGGGATGGGAGGCGCTGCCTTTCCGACCCACATCAAGTTGGCCCTCAACCCGGACAGGCCAATCGACACCCTGGTGGTCAACGGCTGTGAATGCGAGCCGTACCTGACAGCTGACTACCGACTGATGCTGGAGGCCCCACGGCCGGTCATCACTGGAGCCCTTCTGGCGGCCTCCGCAGTCGGCGCCCGTCGGATCATCATCGGCATCGAGGATGACAAAAGGCAAGCCGCCGAAGCTCTCTCGAAGGCTGCCGAAAGCACCGACATCGAGATCCGGGTCGTCAGAACGAAGTACCCGCAAGGATCCGAGCGTCAATTGGTTCCCGTTCTCGTGGGAAGCAACGTGCCAGCCAACGGACTGCCCCTGGACGTCGGTGTGGTCGTGGTCAACGTGGCGACTGCGGCGGCGATTGCGCGCGCCGTGCTCCGAGGCAAACCCATGACGCACCGTATTGTCACGGTAACGGGTCGGGGCGTGGTCCAGCCGAAGAACCTCCTGGCCCCAATCGGCATCTCCTACGGCGAGCTGATCGAGATAGCAGGTGGGTTGACCCCGGATGCGGCCCGGGTTCTCGCTGGCGGACCAATGATGGGCTTCACTCTGGGTGACCTCGACACACCCGTCACCAAGGGCACGAGTGGAATCACGGTGCTGACCCGGGAGGACCTCCAGCAGTTCGAGGAGACCTCCTGCGTGCGGTGCGGCCTCTGTGTCGACGCCTGTCCCCTGAATCTGGTGCCCACGAGGATCGCTTTGGCAGCCCGAAAAGGCGCCTGGACTCTGGCCGAGCGCTACCACATCAACGCCTGCATGGAATGCGGCTGCTGCGCGTACCAGTGCCCGGCTCAAATCCCTTTGGTCCAGCTCATCCGAATGGGCAAAGCCCACCTGGCTGCAGCTTGAGTGTAGAGAGCGGAACGAAGCCATGGTAGAGGCCACCAACAAAGCTCCGGCGACACCAAGAAAGGAGGCACCGATCGAACCGGGCCTGCAGGTAGCTCCCAGTCCGCACCTTTCGAGCTCCGGGCTCACAACCCAGCGCCTGATGGTCGACGTCCTGATCGCCCTCGTACCTGTGATGTCGATGGCGCTCTTCCTCTTCCGGTGGTTCGCCGTGCTGCAAGTCGGGATCTGCGTGGTGAGCTGCTTGACGGTGGAGGCGATCACCAGTCTCTGGAGAGGCACGAGGCCCTCGCTCCAGGATGCCTCGGCCGTTGTCACCGGGGTGATTCTAGGCCTCTCGCTGCCCTGGAGTGCCCCCTGGTATGTAGGTGTGGTCGCCTCGGTGGTGGCCATCGGTTTCGGCAAGGCGGTCTTCGGCGGCCTGGGTCAGAACATCTTCAATCCGGCCATGGTCGGGCGGGCCTTCGTGATGATCAGCTTCGCCTCATCCCTCGGTGCCACCGCTTACGTTCGGTCAGGAGCAACGCTCGAGATCCTCACCCAGGCCACCCCATTGACAGCGGCCAAGGAGCTCTCGGGCAACGTGCCGGGGCTCTGGGCCCTGTTCGTCGGCAACGCCAACGGCTCCCTCGGCGAGACCAGCGTTGTGGCCTGTCTAGTGGGGGGGCTCTATCTTTGCCTCCGACGTTCGGCGGTATGGCAGACACCAGTGAGCATGCTCGCTTCGGCCGCCGTCGTGGCTGGGATCGCCAATCTCCTGATGCCGGAGTCACCCTTGACGGTGCTGCAACATCTGACAAGCGGTGCCCTCGTCTTCTCGGCCTTCTTTATCGCCACCGACCCTGTGACCAGCCCTCTCACGGGCCGCGGCCAGGTGATCTTCGGGGCCGGTCTGGGGGCTCTGGTCGTGGTGATCCGATTGTTCTCCAACTATCCGGAAGGAGTGGTTTTCGCCGTCTTGTTGATGAACGCTGTCGTTCCCCTGATCAACCGCGGGACGATTCCGAAACCCCTCGGCGGACTGCCCGCCAAGGCCTGAGTGGAGAGGATCTGACGAGGAGCATCGAATCGTGAGCCGCTTGCGTGACACCTATCTGGGACAGGCGTGGCTCATCCTGCTGCTGGCCGGGGTCTTCGGCGCGCTTCTGGCCGCCGTTCATCTGAAGCTCTCCCCGAGGATCGAAGACAACATCCGGGCCGAGATCATGAGAGAGATTCCCGGCCTCCTGCTGGGCGCAGAGGTCATGGAGGGCGCTTCCATCACGATCGAAGGTGACCTGGTGAGGATCGAGCCGGCTGCGGGTGAACCGAGAGTGCTGACCATTGTCGAGCAGCCCTCGGAAGCCTCCGCGCTCTACCAGGTTGCCGAAGGGGATCCGGGGCGCTTGCTGGGTTGGGTAGCGCGAGGCCAGGATCACGGCTATGCCGACGTGATCGAGCTCCTGGTCGGGCTGACCGCCGACACCGCTCGGATCACCGGCATCTACGTTCTCAACCAGAAGGAGACACCGGCACTTGGCGATGGCATCGTGCGGAGCGGTTTTCGACAGCACTTTGTCGGAATTCCCACGGATAACCCCCTGACCGTCGGTCGGGATGCGGCGGAAGCGGCTCAGAGCCCATACGCAATTCAGGCTCTAACCGGTGCGACCGTCAGCTCCAGAAGCGTCTGCAAGATCGTCAACGACACCGTCGCCCTGGTCAAGGTGGAGATCGCGGAAGAACCGGAGAGGTCCGATGCCCGTCCCTGAGCCGACACCGCTGGAGCGATTTCTCAACGGCATCCTGCCGGAGAACCCGGTCTATCGCCAGCTGCTGGGCCTGTGTCCCACGCTGGCTGTCACGGCCGCCATGAAGCCGGCCATGACCATGGTGGGTGCCACCGCCTTCGTGCTCATCTGCGCCAATCTGATTACCAGTCTCATTCGCCATCTGCTCAAACCGCACCTACGGATTCTCGTCTTCACCCTGACGATCGCCACCTTCGTCACCATCGCGGACCGAACGCTGGCGGCCTTCGCCTATCCGATGAGCAAGCTGCTGGGACCCTACGTGCCCCTGATCATCGTCAACTGCATGATCATCAGCCGTTGTGAGGTCTGTTCCTCCAAGCAGGGACCGAAGGCGGCACTGGCTGACGCTGTCGGCGTTTCTCTGGGCTTCCTTCTGGCACTGGCCAGTGTGGCCACCGTGCGCGAGATTCTCGGCAACGGTTCGTGGTTTGGCATTCAGCTTGTGCCCGAATCGTTCCCAACCCTGATCCTCATGATCCTGCCGCCCGGGGCCTTCTTGGCCCTCGGGTCACTGCTCGGTCTCGCCACCTGGCTGGGCCACCGTCGCAGGGCGCGGGAGAGCGCGGCCGAAGCGGGGAGTGTTTGAGATGGAGCTCTTCGCCGATCTCCTGTTGATCGCTATCGGCGCGGCGCTGGTCAACAACTTCGTGTTGACCTATTTCGTCGGGCTATGTCCCTTCCTCGGAGTGTCACGACGCCTCGACACCGCCTTCGGCATGGGCTGCGCCGTGACCTTCGTGATCTCGGTGGCCGCCTTGCTGAGCTGGACGATGACCGAGTTCGTTCTGCGGCCCGGCGCACCGTTACCCAACTGGGTCTGGTCGAGCCTCAACCCTGCGGCCGAGGCTGGCGAGGTGGACCTGAGCGTCCTGAGTTACATCGTCTACATCTTCGTGATCGCCTCCAGTGTGCAACTGGTCGAGATGTACGTGCGCAAGTTCTTCCCGCCCCTGTACAAGTCGTTTGGCGTCTTCCTGCCATTGATCACCACCAACTGCGCCATCCTCTTCGCTTGTCTAGAGATCATGAAGCACGTCGTGGCCCGCGACTGGGGGTTGCCTGAGTCCCTGACTCTGGCCATCTTCGGCGGGGTCGGGTTCACCATTGCCATCGTCCTGATGGCCGGCATTCGCGAGGAGCTCGAGCTGTGCGAGGTGCCTGAATCCCTGCGCGGAGCCGCCATCACCATGATCGTCGCGGGGATCCTCGCCCTGGCCTTCATGGGCTTCTCGGGCATCGGCGCCAACGTGGAGAAGCTGCTCAACCCATGACCCTGCTCGTCGTCCTGCTCGCCTCCTCGACGCTGCTGCTGCTGGCGGTCTCCATGAGCTTCGTGCTCGGCTGGGCGAACAAGGCCTTCCACGTCGAGGTCGACCCCCGTGTCGAGCAGATCGACGCCGTCTTACCAGGCGCCAACTGTGCCGGTTGTGGATATATCGGATGCACCGACTATGCCGAGGGTGTGGTGAACGACGGAGCCTCCGTCGCCCTATGCGCCCCGGGAGGGGAGAGCTGCGCGGAGGCGGTAGCCGAGATCATGGGCGTCGAGGTGGAGGAGACCTGGCCCTACCGAGCCGTGGTTCACTGTGGAGCCACCCTGCCGCAGCGACTCGGCGTCAACGACTATCGCGGCGAGCGCACTTGTACCGCGGCCAATCTGGTCGCTGGCTACCAGGGTTGCGTCTACGGCTGCCTCGGCCTCGGAGACTGCGTCGAGGCCTGCACCTTCGACGCCATGAAGATGATCTGGGGGCTGGTGCAGATCGACTACGAGAAGTGCACCGGCTGCGGTGCCTGCGTGGAGACCTGTCCCCGGGGAATCATCAGCCGCATCCCCTTCAAGGCAGAGCGGGTTCTCGTCGTCTCCTGCTCCAACGAGGACTTCGGAAACGACGTCCGAAAGGTCTGCAAGGTCGGTTGCATCGGCTGCGGAGCCTGCGCCAAGCTCAGCGATCTCTTCACCATGGACGCCAACCTGCCCACCCTCGACTACCACGGGGCAGCTGTCGAAGAAGGCGACTTCGAGAAGAGCATGGAGAAGTGCCCGATGGAGTCGCTGCTCTACGTCGGGAAACCGTCCGCTGAAGACCTGGCGGCCACCATCGACGAAGAGCTTCCGGGTCGCGTCGAGCCGGACTTCGAGACGACCGTAGATCAGGCCGAGTGGCGAGGCTGATTCAGGGCAGCGATTCTTTCAGGTTCTCGGCCAGCTCGAACTCAGAGCTCACCAGAAGATCCACAAAGCCGCGGCTCGCTCGAACCCGGTGCGACCCGGCCTCGTCGACGCTCACGATCAGGGCCTCGATCCGCTCACCCGTCGGTAGGAGCCCCACCCCATCGGACCCTAGAACGGTCAGCGCTGTGGCCCAGGCGTCGGCAGTCGCCGCATCCCCAGCAACGACTGTCACCGAGGAAACGCGCGTCGCCGGACGCCCGGTTCGAGGGTCGATGACCTCACTGTATCGCTGGCCATCGACCTCCATGTAGCGAGCGTAGTCTCCACTGGTGCACACTGCGCCGTCGGTTAGCGCGATCTCGCCCCAGGCCCGATCCTCGAACGGGCTACGGATTCCGATGGCCCAGTCCTCTCCCTCCGGACCGATCCCGAAGACTCGCAGATCCCCTCCGACCTCGACCAAACCGCCTGCAGCTCCACTTTCCCGCAGGATCGTCAGGGCCTGATCGATGGCATAGCCCTTGGCAATACCCGACAGGTCGACACAAGCAGTGTTTCGACTCTTGCGAGCCCCCTGTTTCGTGAGCTCGATCCACGACCAGTCCGAAGCTTGCCGGCGCTCCGCGAGCTCCTCCTCTGGCGGCAGCTGTCCCTCGTCTCCGGCACGACGCCAGAGCTCGATCAATGGGCGACAGGTCACATCGAAGGCACCTTCGGTGTCGTCGAAGAGCTGGCGTGCGAATCGCAGTACCTCCTGGGAGTCGGCAGAAAGAGCGACCGATTCATTGGCTGCCGCAGCGTTGAGGCGGGAGATCTCCGACCCGTCGATCCAAGTGCTCATGAGGGCCTCGATGCGGCGCAGCTCGGCCTCGGCCGCGCCCAGGATGTCTCTACCACGATTGGCTTCTTCGCCAGGAAAAACCACCGCCAGGCTCGTCTGCGTCCCCATCACCCCGACCGGTTCGCTCATTAAGACCTGGAGTGCGGTCTCTTCGCTTGTGGGCGCCCCCTGGCAGGCCGACAGCATCGCAGCCACCAAGACCGGTACCAGGTGGGTCATGGGGCGATCAGGGAGTCTGTTCATCGCGTGACTACGACTCCTGCGGCCGCTCGGTCGGGGTCTTCGGGCTCGCCACTTGCACCGCGAGCACCCCGACCGCTGCCAGGATGATTCCGGCTACACCTTTGGCGCTCAAAGGCTCGTCGAGGAAGACCCAGGCCAGCAGTGCAATCTGAATGAGCATTGTGTTGTTGATGAGGCTCGACTCCACAGCGGTGAGCCTCCGGAGGGTGTGATTCCACAGAGTGAAAGCAAGCGCGGTATTGACCGCAGCCAGCCACACGATCAGGCCCCAGCTTTTCCACGACAGGCTCGGTAGGCCCTGGCTCGTCAGACCGACCGCCAGCAGAACGAGTGCTCCAATACCCATGCTCACAACCGTCACCACCAATGGATGAAGATGCTCCTCTCGATTGACCGACCGCCCCAGGATCGAAGAGCCCGCGTTGGCCAGCAGCCCAATGACGGCTGCGGCGAGGCCAGCGGCGGCCAGGGGTAACTCCACGGGCAACAGATACACCAGCGCACCGATCAAATAGATCAGCATGCCGCCCCATTGCATTGGAGCCGGGTTCTCCGACAGAAGGGGAATCCCCATCAACGCTACTAGCGCGGGCGTGAAGCTCAGAAAGAGGCTCACTGTCACCGCTGGCAGATAGACGAGGCCGACGAACTGCGCTCCCTGGGTCAGGGTGTAGAACAGCAACCCCAAGGCGATCAGACGCAGCCACCCAGCGGTGGAGAGGCCGATCAATGAACTGCGTAGCTCCCGACTGCCGAGAACGAAGGGCGCCAGTATGAGAAACGCCAGGCTGTAGCGCAGGCCAGCGAAAGTCAGGGGCGGAATCTCTTCGAGACCGAACTTGATCAGCACCCATGAGCTCGACCACAGAAAAGTGACGAACAGCGCTTGCAAAACCGCGATGCTGTGAGACCGGGTCACGGACCCCGACTCTAGCTCACACGGTGCACAGTAGGGGAGGGGCTTGCCCCCTCCTGTGATCAGCCATTAGGAAAAGCCGCTGACATCGTTACCAGCGCCACTTAGACAGTGCTCAATAGCAACGGCGCACCGAGCTTATTGGCATAGTTGGGGCGGTAGCGCTCCGGGTTGTAAAGCTGCTCCACGTCTACCCGGCGTGCGCCGAGAGCCGGATCGGGCAACTCCGCCAGTGCGTAGTTACCGTCCCGAATAGCGACCATGCGCCCGGTGGCTCCGTCGGCTATGGCGTCGAGTGCAAGGTTGGCGAAGGTGATGGCCACCATGTGATCGATGGAGTCGGGGTCGCCGCTGCGTAGGTCGTAGGTCAAATCACTGGTCATGGTTTCGTGACCGGTCCGGCGCTTCACCTCTTCCGCCAGAGCGTGCCCGATATCGACCTTCTTTCGGTGCCCATAGGCGTCGGCCTCGCCGTACTCGGCCAGATCCTGACCTTTCCAGACTGCCCCCTCGGAGGCCACTACCAGGGAGTAGTTGCTGGGATTGTCATGTTTGTCCCCGACCAGGACCTCACAGAGGTGATCGAGGTCGAAGGGGTATTCGGGAATCAAGCATCGGGTGGATGTGACATAGCCGGTGTAGAGCGCGGAGAAGCCGGAGTCCCGACCGAAGATGCGAAAGATCCCGATCCGTTCATGCGATCCCAAGGTGGTCCGCTGTCGAGTAATCAGGTCTTTGGCCCGCGTTATGGCAGTGGAGAAGCCGATGCAGTACTCGGTGCCCGGCACATCGTTGTCCATGGTCTTCGGGATGGCGATGACAGGGACTCCCTCCTCGTGGAGGCGGGCCGCAAAGCTGATGGTGTCGTCACCTCCGATCACGACCAGCGTACCGATGTCCAGTTGCTCGAGATTGCTCAGCACTACCGAGGTCATGTCGACGAGGTGAGCCTTGCTCGGCAAGGCTGCCATCGAGGATTCGGGCAGATGCTCGGGCGCTTTCGAGACGTGGACCCGCTGTGGATTGGTCCGCGAGGTGTGGAGGACCGTGCCGCCGCTGCGATCGATGGTACGGGTGTTCTCCCGGGTCAAGCGGCGGATATAGGTCGCGTCGTCGCCCTGGCTCAAGTTCGAGTGAGTCAGTCCCTCCCAACCCCTTCGAATGCCGATTACCGGACGATCCATCTCACGCGCCCGATAGACCACCGACTTGATGATCGAGTTCAAACCGGGCACATCGCCACCGCCCGTCAGGATTCCAATGTGCTTGCCACTCGCCATGCTCGAGTCTCCTGTCGTATCTTCGAAAGGCGCAAGGATGTCTCAGCCGGACCAAAAGGTCAACGGCCCTTTCGACTCATGAGAGTTAAACTCTCGTCATGGCATCGGATCCGATCTACCTCGACTACAACGCCACGACACCGATCGACCCCGAAGTAGCCGAGGCGATGTTGCCCTATCTGCACCACCACTTTGGGAATCCCTCGAGCTCACATGCCTATGGCATCACAGCCAGTGAGGCGGTGGACTCGGCTCGTCTCCAGGTGGCAGATCTTCTGGGTGCCGAGCCAGAAGAGATCGTCTTCACCAGTGGCGGAACCGAGTCGAACAACATGGTCATCCAGGGCCTGGCCCGGCGCCTCGCTTCCCAAGGGCGTCACATCATCACTTCCTCGGTGGAGCATCCAGCCGTGCTGGAACCCTGTTACGCCCTGGAGAAGGACAAGTTCTGCGTGACGATTCTGCCCGTCGATGGCCAGGGAAGAGTGAGCCCGGAAACGGTTGCGCAAGCCATCACTTCCGAGACAACCCTTATCAGCATCATGCACGCCAACAATGAGGTCGGCACCATCCAGCCACTGGCCGAGATCGCCGCTGTCGCCCGCGAGCGCGGCATATTGCTCCACACCGATGCCGCTCAGTCGGTGGGCAAGATCCCGGTGCGGCCCGACGAGCTGGGAGTCGACTTCCTGAGCCTGGCCGGGCACAAGCTCTATGCGCCGAAAGGCATCGGGGCGCTGTACATTCGCTCCGGACGCCACCTGGACAGGTTGATCCACGGGGCGAGTCACGAGTCGGGCAGGCGAGCCGGCACCGAAAACGTCCTGGGAATTGTCGGTCTCGGAAAGGCCTGTGAGATAGCGGGCGAGAGACTCGAGGCAGGTGGCGCTCACAGCCGGGACCTGCGTGAGCGTCTTTGGGAGGGACTCAGCTCTCGATTGGCCGAACTACGCCGTAATGGAGACCCCGAGACCTGTCTGCCCAATACTCTGAGCGTCTCCTTTCGGAGCATCGACGCCACCGCCCTGTTGACCGAGATAGGAGATCGTGTCGCGGCCTCGGCCGGCGCTGCCTGCCACTCCGAGGGGGTCGAGGTGTCCACCGTCCTGACGGCCATGCAAGTTCCCCTGGAGTATGCCATGGGGACCGTTCGCTTCTCCGTTGGTCGCCCAACCACCGAGAGGGAAGTGGATACCGCTGTTCAGGTGGTTGCCGAGGCGGTAGAGCGCCTGCGCGAGACGGGCCCTCCTCCGAGTTGACCAATTTCAGAGATCGCCTTCTACACCAGCTAGCTTGCAGCACCGAGTCGTCTTCTACACCAAACCGCCTTCGGCGAGCGGCCTTCCTTCGACAATTCGTTCGGCTCCGAGTGCGGAGAGGTCCAGCGTGGGCTCGGTCCCCAGAATGATCTCTGCCAGATAGCGGCCCACCGCTGGAGCCTGCTGAAGTCCATGGCCGGAGAATCCGTTGGCATGGAACAAGCCCTCGAGAGCCGGCCATTCCCCTAAGATGGCGTTGCCATCCAGAGTGTTGACGGCATAGAGACCAGCCCAGCCGCGGACCAGGCGTAGGCGGTCGAAGGCCGGAGCCCATCGAGCCAGCTCGGGCCAGAGGAGGTCGGTGAATCGACTCTCCCGCCAGCTGAAACTGTAGCCCTCGGGGTCGTCATCGAGGGACTTGCCCACCAGCAGCAGATCCGAAGCTTCACTTCGGAAGTAGAGCCCAGAGGGAAAGACCGTCAGGGGCAGAGGCTTGTCGAACCTCTCCGGAGTCTCGACCACAAAGGCCTGCCGCTTTACAGGGACAACAGGAAGGTCGACTCCAGCGGTCCGAGCCAGGTCCGCCGCCCAGGCGCCGGCACAGTTGACCACAACGGGTGCGAGTCGATGCTCGCCGGACTCCAACAGAATGCCTCGTGCTTTGCCACCTTCAGTCACGATCCCCGTGGCATTGCCGACAATGAACGTTGCCCCGAGAGATACAGCTTTGGCCTTGTATCCCATGAGCAGGGCGTAGCCATCGAGGTGTCCGTCCCGCGGGCCGAATGTCCCTCCACTCAGCTCTTCGGAGTCGAGAAATGGGTATTGTGTCCCCACTTTATCGGGGCTCCACCACTCGACATCCCCGCCAAGAGACGTTTGAAGCGTCATGGCACTCTTGGCCACTTCGGCCGACTCCTCCCGGAGCAGGAAGAGGTTCCCCTCCGGTCGGAATCGAATGTCCGGCCGCCCCCCCTCGACGCTCATCTCCTCACCGAAGCGCTCGAAGACCTCGAGAGCATGGAGAGAGATCTGTATGTTCTGCCGCAGGCTGAACTGCACGCGGGCGTTGCCCACGGAGAGTGTGGAAGAGGCCTGGGTGTAGGAGGGGTCACGCTCCACAACCACGACGTCTAGCCCGGGATCACGTTTAACCAGGTGAAAGGCAAGAGAGCTTCCCATCACCCCTCCACCCACCACAACAACGTCGCAGACTCGCGGAGCTGTCATCGCCTCGTAGATCTCTTTGTCGTACCCCTCAGAGGGGCAGCCGGATTCCGATCCCTTCCTGCATCGCCTTGGCGTAGATCAGGGGTGCCACCGCCATGTCGTCGAGTGCCATTCCAAGATTGGCGGTCATGGTGCGCTCGGCGGGGCTCTCCCGTCCCGTCTTCCGGCCGGTGACCAACTCCCCCAGGTCGGCATGCACGGGAGGGATCCCCTGGAAGTAGCCCTGCTCCTGATAGAAGCGCAGCTGCGGAGTGTCGTCGGTGCAGAACTTGTCGACTTCGCCGAGGGCATCGGCGTGCCAATAGGAGTCGAAGTCCACCAGGGAGGCGAAGGCCCCTTCGTCGAGCCAGCCGGCTCGGATCGTGGCGTGCGGCGTCTTGAGGATCGGGCCCGCAGTCACCACGATGTCGCAGCCCCGCACCGCTTCCTCGGGTGTCGACACGGCCACCCCTTCGATCCCGAAGCCCGTCGCCATCTCCAGTGCATAGCTCTCTGCCAGCTCGGTGTGAATGTCATAGGCCTTGACCCTCTCGAGGGCGAATGCGGCGTTCAAGCCCTCCAGATTGGTTCTGGCCTGCACGCCACAACCCAACATTCCGACCACTGAGGACTCTGGTCGGGCGAGATACTTGGCAGACAGTGCCGTAGCCGCACCGGTCCTAGCCCCAGTGATCCAGACACAGTCCATGACCGCCAGTGGCACGCCTGTTGAGGGGTCGTTGAGGACCAACAGGCCGTTGATGTAAGGCATGCCAAGATCCTGGTTTCCAGGGAAGCCGCTGACCCATTTGACCCCCGCCGACTCCAGAGCCGGGATGTAGGCCGGCATGGCGTGGATGAAGTTGTCGCCGTCACCCGGATGGATACCGGGCTTGGGCGGCATCTCGGCCCGACCTTCTCCATGCTCCCGGAAGGCCGTCTCCAGGGCCTCGAGGATCTCCGGCATGCCCACATCGGTCGCAACCACGTCGGCGTACGACAAGTACAACAGCTCTCTCTCGCTCATGGTCCTCACAATATAGACGGTTCGAGAGGGTCGCCGAATGACTAAAACTCAACTGCGCGCCGCGATGACCACTCCGGCCGGTGCGGTGTCCGGGTCTACTCGCAATTGGCGGGCTGGCCCAAGAGCACCGCAATTGGTTCACGAAACCTACCTAGATTGGTAGACCACCTCTCCTTTGAAGATCGTCTTCTGGACCTCTGTCTTGTGGATCTCGGTTTCCGGTATCTCGAAGAGGTTGTGGTTGAGGACGATCATGTCGGCAAACTTGCCTTCCTCGATCGAGCCGGTCACATCATCGAGGAGCAGAGACCATGCTGCGTTGATCGTATAGGCCTCAATCGTCTCAGCGACCGTCAACGCTTGATCCGGGCTCATTTTCGGCACATCAGGCTTGCCCGGGATGCCGCGCGTCACGGTAGCTTCCATGCCCCACCAGGGCCAGAGAACGGCGGCTGGAGCGTCCGTATGGTTCACCAGACGCATTCCCGCATCCCACCTGTTGCGGTTGTCATACATTCGGGCCCATGTTTCGGGCTTGATCACCGGCTTGATGTTGCCGACGTTGTAACCAACCGGCGCGTTCAACGGCGGCCAGATCGTGCAACTGACATCGAGGTCCACAAAACGCTGAAAGTCGTCAGGGTGGATCAAGCTGCAGTGGTCCATATGATGACGAAGACGGTTGTTGCCATTCGCCTTGATGACCTCTTCGAAACCGTCCAGGGTTGCGCGTACTGTTCCATCACCAATGGCGTGAACCATGACCTGAAAGCCCGCTGCGTCGAGTTGAGCGATGTAGTCAGCAAACTCCTCCGCCGGGACGACAGGTTGAACATTCGTCTCGGCACTCGCCTCATCAGCCGGCAATTGATCGCCAGGAAGGGGGCTTTCGACGTCAGGCACATCGGAATCCGCAAAACCATCAACCAATGGCGCGGAAATCGACTCGATCGACCCGTCCATGCCTATTTTCACGGCTTTGTGGCCAGGCAGGTCATAGCCGTTCCACCACTCGAGCAACTCCGCTACGGGCGTGAGCTCGGCTGTTCCCAGGTTGCCCTTGAGATAGAGAACCACGTGCTGGTTCAGTGCACCCTCCTGCTTCAGCTCCTGATAAGCCTGAAGATCGTGTTCGAAGACATACGCATCGCCAACGGCTGTGACGCCCTTCGAAGTGGCTTCGTCGAGTAACTTCATGAACGCAATCTTGCGTAACTCGGTGTCGAACGGCGGCATGGCTTCCAAGAACGGATTGAGTCCTCCCTCGAAGGCAAGGCCCTCAATGTCACCATCCTCCGTTCGGCTGTAAAAACTCTCCGGAGTGTCTTCAGTTTCTTTCGATACCCCCGCAGCCTCCATCGCAAGGGTATTGAACCAGGCGGTGTGGCCTCCGGTCTCGTCCTCGATAAAGGCCGGGCGATCAGGAATGAGTTGGTCGAGAAATTCGCGTGTCAACGTCTCCGGAGCCAACGCCGGCATCGTCCACCCTGTCGCAATGAACCATTCGCGGTCGTCAGGGTAGTTGGCAATGCACTCCTTGAGTGCGTCAAGAGTCTGCTCTTCCGTGGGCTCATAGAAGGTCCCCGGCAGCCCACAAAATGCGCGTTTGGGCATGACCAATGCAGGGTGAATATGTGTGTCACCGATTCCTGGCATGGCGAATCCGCCACCCAGGTCCACGACCGCGGTCGCCTCACCGGTGACCTCTTCGACATCGGCGTTCGACCCAACAACCAGAAACTTCCCGTCTTTGACCGCCACCGCTTCGGCCCAGGGCTGGGCTTCGTTGACGGTGTAGATCTTGCCGTTGGTGTAGACGGTGTCGGCGACATCGCCCGGGGGTGAAGGGGTAGAGCAACCGATTGACAACGCCACTCCTATCACTCCAAAAACCCTCTTC
>Ga0316187_10000400_pt1 | contig 33487 bp, 31 predicted proteins | sample CroRivburrow1_MG_FD_204927 | JGI IMG/M metagenome (GOLD analysis project Ga0316187, IMG submission 204927) | Coastal sediment microbial communities from Maine, United States - Cross River worm burrow 1 | ecosystem: Environmental > Aquatic > Marine > Coastal > Sediment | place: USA: Maine... | reverse complement strand
CGCATCCCGCAGGCAGGCCGACCAGCCGTTGCGGTCCGCGCTCTTCGATTCGCGCAAGGTGATGGCAATCACTGACATATCCGGGATTACGTTGAGAACTTTCTCTCCCAGGGCTTCGTATTTGGCGGTGTCCAGTTCTCCGCTTTCGACATGCACATCCGCCGAGATACCCAAAGACTTCTGGCAGTCCTCCTCGTTGGCAATGCCCACGTCCACATACTTGACCAGCTCATTCATCACTTCCGGCGCGCTCTTGCCATACTTCCACAGCTTGCCGCGGAAATTGAAATCACAAGACACTGTGACACCCCGGTCTTTAGCTGCCCGAACCGCCTCCAGGCTCATGTCCGCAGCCGACTGGCTCAATGCGGGTGTGATGCCGGTAATGTGGAACCAGCTTGCACCCTCGAACACCTTGTCCCAATCAAAGTCACCGGGGCCGCATTCGGCAATTGACGAATTGGCACGGTCATACACCACGTTCGACGGCCGCTGGTTGGCACCCGTTTCCAGAAAGTAGATACCGACCCGATCGCCGGAGCGCCGGATCTGTGTCGTGTCGACCCCGAAACCGCGAAGCTCACGAATGGCATTTTCGCCGATATCGTTATCCGGCAAAGCCGTGACGAAACGGGCATCCAGGCCGTAATTGGCCAGTGCAACCGCCACGTTGGCCTCGCCGCCGCCGAAAGTCGCCTCGAAAAACGGCGTCTAAAAATAGCGTTCATGGCCCGGCGTTTTCAGCCGCAGCATAATTTCGCCCAGGGATACGTAGGTGGACATAGTCAGTTCCTCGTTTCGTTCGCAATGGCCACGGCTTGCCCGGCCAGTTTCGTGATCTGTGAATAATCACCGCTATCGATTGCTGCCTGGGGAGTGAGCCAGCTGCCTCCGCAGGCCAACACGGTCGGCAGCGCCAGGTATTCGGACAGGTTGGAAGCCGATATGCCTCCGGTCGGCATAAAATTCACACCTTTGAAAACCGAGCCGAGCGCTTTCAACATCGGTATACCGCCCGCCAGTGAGGCCGGGAAGAATTTCATCGTACGCAGGCCCATGTTCCAGCCATTCTGTGCCTCGGTCGCCGTGCTGACGCCGGGATAGACCGGCAGGCCGGCCTCCTGTGCCATGCGAACGACGGGCTCATAAAGCCCAGGCATCACGATAAATTGTGCCCCGGAATCGATTACCGCTGCAGCCTGATCTGCACCGAGCACTGTTCCAGCGCCGATAATGGCATCCGGAACTGCGCTGGCGATTTCGCCCATGCACTCGATGGCAGCGGGCGTGCGCAACACCACTTCAACCACGGTCAGGCCTCCATCTACCAGGGCCTGGGCCGTTTTTATGCCACTTTCAGCATCTTGGGGAGCGACCAGGGGTACTACTGGAGCACGGGTCAGCCTTTGTAAAATATCATCACTCATCTATTGTTATCCTGCTCAGGAGAAAATCAGGCGTCCATTTTTTGGACTCAAGTAAAACCTGCGAATTAGTTCTTGAGGGAACTCTACTCAATCAATGCCCATGTCATCAAAGGGCGATACCAAGTCGAGCCCTACCACCTTGCCCCCAATACGCACCTCGTGCCCGTCCATCTCTACGTCATCATCCCCCAGCACACCATGATCAAATTTGTAGACCGGCATTTGCTTGCCGGCAATCATGTCGTCGTCGTAGCGCTGTTGCCGTTCCCGCACGGCCTCGTTGGCATGCTGCCAGGCTGACCATTCCGAAGCTGAGTAGCGCGCTTGCAACATCTTGCGGGCGACTGTGGGGCTGAACAGCACGCCTGTGGCATTGTTTCCGCCGAATCCCTTGGTGTTAATCAGGCTGTATTGCAGGGATTCAGGATTTATCTGCTGGTGGTCGGAACTCAATTGCAGCCTGTCCTGGTCCACATCATCAGCTATCGCATCAATGGAGTGAATGCCGGGAATCCAGCCATGCTGCCAGATGCCCAATGTCGTTGTTACCTGGTCCCCGGAAGCGGAGCCCAAGGTGTGACCAAGGTAACTCTTCAGTGCCGCCACGGGCCACTTCTCAATACCAAAGGCCTTTGCCGTTTCGCTGAGAATTCTTGATTCGGTTGTTCGGTTCTGGGGTGTGCCCGTGCCGTGTGCCTGCACCATGCCATCTGTTCGCATCGCTTTTTCCCCAACAATGGCACGAGCTGCCGCAGCAGCCTTGGCCATTGTTATGTAATTACCCACTCCAGGACTGGCTATGGACTTTTTATGGCCATCAGCATTGACGAACACATCACTTGCCGCAGCATAAATGGTTGCACCCAACTCCATCGCCAATTGGTCGTCAAACAGCACCACCATTTGGGAAGACTCGGCAATCGTGAAGCCACAATTTTCCGCAAAAGGCCTACAGGCCCGGCGATAATCGGGAACCTGGCTGTCAGACAAGCCGTCCAACAGGCGCAAACTCTTGTCAGTCGCGAGTGCACCCATAGCCATGTAGCCTTCCATCACCTCCGGTGTAATCGGCGCCTCGGAAGAACCAACAAAAGCCACCCTCGCGCGGCCGCTCCGAATGTCCTGGATACCGTGGCGCAGGTTGTAAAGAAATGAAGCACAGGCGCCCAGGCTGGCGCCTGTTGCGCCAAGATTACCCAACACGTAGGCATTGATAAAATCAGCAGGCATTTCCGCCAGTCCCAGCGGGCAGTATTTAGAAGTGACCTTCATGCCGTTATAACGGCTCTTGACCAGACCACCCGTACCCGCGGAGTCCAATTGCCCCATGGCACTGCCGGCATAAACACTGACTTCATCGACCGGCACATGTTGCAAAATCGTATCGAAATCAATGCCCATGCTACCCAGGGCATCAGATGCGCCATAAATCATCATCTGCAGTCCCCGCGGGTGGCTGCGGGAGGCATACAATTTTTCCGGCTCAAAACCTGTGGGTAGCTGGCCTGCTACCTTGACTTCGAAATCCCGGTGGGTGGGAAGCAAGAAGTCTTGCTGCCCCACAATCTGCACATTAGCGTGAGACTCCGAGGTTGGCGTGACAACCCAGTCAGGGGGGATTTTATCCGGCAGATTCTGCGTCTTGATATCAAAATTTACCGGGCTGCCGTTACTTTGCGTGGGGAAGCGCCGGTTCCAGGACACAAAATCCACGTCAAAGTGGTTGGCTTCGATGCGGCGGATCAGTGTGTGATCAAGGATGTATTGTTCATTGCCCGCAGCGGTTTCCAGCTGCATTAGCTGGGCCAGTGATGCAAACGTTCGTTCCCTGTGAGCCTGGGGCATGGCGGATTGCACCATGCGTGAGTAGGCGTGATGCCCCGAAGTTCGACCCGCCGGGCTGACTCCTCCAAACCCGACGATAACCGGTAATCTTTGCCTGCTCATGACACTCTCTCAGTGGGTGTATGGAGTGTAGCCCCCCGACTAAATCACGGATATGTCATTTCAGCCAATAATTATGGTATTTTAGCCATTCATGTTTACCGCCGCCGTCGTTCTCTATCCCAGCGCCCTGGCTTCCAGCATCACCATGCCTATGGAGGTTTTTCAGGCAGCGAGTCAAATGGCGAGCGCCAGGCGACGGGGTGAACCGCAAATACGTTTTCTACTGGCCGGCTTTACTTCTCAACCGGTGAAACTGATCAGCGGTCTCGAAATGAAACCGGATTTGAGTTTAGATGAGTTGCCCGCACCGGACTTGCTGCTATTGCCTGCCATATGGCGTAATCCCCTGCCGACCATCAATGCGGCACGGCCCTGGCTGCCGAGGTTGCGGGAAATTGCCTCGACCGGCACGAGCATCTGCAGTGTAGGCACTGCCAGTTGTCTGCTGGCGGAAGCAGGATTGCTGACCGGCAAACCCGCAACCACCCACTGGAATTATTTCGATCGTTTTGCCAGGCGTTACCCGGACGTAAACCTTAAAACCCGTCATCTCATTACACAGAGTGACAACATATACTGCGTCGGCAGCGTCAATTCTGTGGCCGACTTGATGGTCCATATTGTTGAGGGTTGGTTGGGCAGCCGTATCGCGCGCCGGGTAGAAAACCAGTTCTCACCGGAAATTCGCCAGCCTTTCCGGGCCGCAGCTTATCAGGACGCACCCAACGGCGCCCATCAAGATGAAATCGTGCTCGAAGGCCAGCAATGGATACAGGAACATCTGGACGAACGCATCAGCATTGCGGACCTGGCGGATCATTTAAAAATGAATCTGCGCACCCTGAATCGCCGATTCAAAAAGGCTACAGGCTACGGTCCTCAGGCCTATTTGCAGAGCCAACGCCTGGCAACGGCCAGAACCCTTTTGCGTAACAGCAACCTCACTGTCGCCGAAGTAGCATGGCAAGTCGGACTACAGGATGTCAGTTATTTCTCCCAGCTGTTTCGTGCCAGAACCGGCATGACTCCCCTGCACTACCGCCGAGCGGTACGGGGCAAGTTATTTGTGCCTTCGACTCAATTGCGTACTGACTAATCGTGTGACAGGATACTTTCAATGCTGCCTCAAACGGAACGGCTATGAACCTTAAATCCAATTTTCCAGCAACGGCCTTTGCCATCTTATGTATGACATTTCTGTTCGGCTGTGAAAAGGCAAACTCACCAGCCAATGAAGCAACCGTTGAAGGCACTCCGGCTGACCCATCGGCCGAGGCAACCGCAGCCGTCACGCTGCTTGCCGATCACTATTATTCGGCCAGAAACCTCCAGTTTTTACCTGTCCACTTTCGAGGGGAAGCTTACGGCTACTGCCTATTAATTAGCGGGTGATATAAGTCAGGAATACAAATTTCAAAAATAACCTAGAAACCTCTCTGTACCAGGTTCCCGCATATAGACGGGGGTCGAATACTGTAAGGGGGGGTATGGGGGGCGATCTTGAATTTTTTAGTTCATAGCAGCCTGGAAGCGACAGCGACCTAACGCCAGAGCAAACAAACATTAAAAGTAGGGGCAGAAGTAGGGACAAAGAAAAGCCCCTTATAAAAGGGGCTTTAATTTCATGACGTTATGTCATTAACTGGCGGAGAGAGAGGGATTCGAACCCTCGATGGGCTTTTTAAACCCATACTCCCTTAGCAGGGGAGCGCCTTCAGCCACTCGGCCACCTCTCCGTAAACTGATTGTATCTCGAATTCTTTGCAGCAGTTCGAGTCCTGCTGTACGGCGCTCCACGGAGCGCGTTATTCCGGGCATCCTGCCCTCCACCCCTTCGGGGCCGTCTGCGCTTCGCTTCGACGTTCCCGTTCGCTCCCGGCGAACGGGTCGGCCACTCGGCCGCTTCTCCGAAAACTTGGAAGCGGTATTTTATACGTTTGTGGAGGAATCTGAAACAGGAAAATGCAGGCAACAGCCCAATCCGTATTCCGGTTGGCTGGCGCCTGTTTGTTTCCGGCAGAGCCGGCTCAAACGATTTGATCAGCGCTCGTCGGCAGGTTTAGCTGCTCCGTCCGAACGTTCCCTCAGAATCCGCTGGTAAATTTCTTCACGATGTACCTGCACCTCGGGCGGTGCCTCAATGCCGATGCGAATCTGATTCCCTTTTACACCTAGTACGGTGACAACAATGTTGTCGCCAATGACAAGCTTCTCTCCAATTCTTCTTGTCAGAATGAGCATATTAACCTTCCTTTGGTTTCGGACACTTCATGTATCCGCGCTATTCTTGTCTTCTACGCTTATGCCAAAACCATCGCGAGACGATTAGTTTGTAACGAGCAGTTTTTCTCCGACTGCCGTTACGCCAATTCCCTTGTGTTGTGCAGTTTTTGCTAACTATTTTCAGCAACCCATTGCTGCACTGACTTCAATGCCCCGTCCAGGTTTTCCGGTTGGGACCCGCCGGCCTGGGCAAAATCTGGACGCCCCCCGCCTTTGCCGCCAACTTGTTGTGCGACGAAGTTTACCAGATTGCCCGCCTGAATCCGAGCAAGTAAATCTTTGCTGACCCCGGCCGCCAGCCTGACTTTACCAGCATCAGCACTTCCGATCACTACAATCGATGTTCCAAGTTTGTCTTTCAGCCGGTCAACGGTGTCCCTGAGTGCCTTGGGTTCAACCTCGTCCATGCGCGCCGAAAGCACTTTAATGCCATTGGTGTCAACGGCAGACCCAGCCATTTCATCGCCGCTTGCGCTGGCCAATTTTGACTTGAGTTCTTCCAGTTCCTTTTCCAGCGATTTGCTGCGATCCATGATCTGTCGCAAGCGGTCTTCCATCGCATTCGGTGCAATCTTCAGTACGCCCGCCAGGCTCTTCAGCTGGGCATCCATGGTCTGGACCTGCTCAACGGCGGCCTCTCCCGCCACTGCAACAATGCGACGGATGCCAGCGGCAATGGCTGCTTCCTCGACAATCTTGAACTGGCCAATATCCCCTACCCGGTTCACATGAGTGCCGCCGCATAGCTCCACGGAAAAATCGCCGAAACGCATCACCCGGACCCGGTCACCATACTTCTCGCCAAATAAAGCAGTTGCACCGGTTTCAAGTGCGTCATCGAAATCCATCACCTGGACATCGGAATCGGGGTTCACACGGATTTCACGGTTGACGATCCGTTCGATTTCGACCAACTCAGCGTTGGTGACGGCTCGGGGATGAGTGAAATCAAAGCGCAAGTGATCGGGCGCAACCAGTGAGCCCCGTTGTTCGACATGACCACCCAGAACCTGTTGCAGCGCGGCGTGCATCAGGTGCGTGGCAGAGTGATGCAGTACAATCGCCTGGCGGCGCTCGCCGTCCACAGCCGCAGAAATGGTCATTCCGGTTCTCAGCTCACCCGACTTCAGCGTTCCGATGTGGCCGAAAAATACGCCGGCAATCTTGATCGTGTCCTGCACCTCAAACACGGCATCACCCGAACGGATCAGGCCCGTGTCGCCAACCTGTCCACCCGACTCGGCATAAAAAGGTGTTTTGTCGAGCAATAATATGGCCTCATCGGCTGCGCTTATTTGATCTACCTGCTCACCATCAACCAGGATGGCGGCAACCACCGAATCGGTCGTTTCCAGCAAGTCGTACCCCAGGAACTCGGTCGGCTCGAGATTCGTGATGGTCTCAGCGGAGATTTGTGCTTGCTGTGCGAACTTACCGGCAGACCGGCCCCGTTCCTGTTGCTTGGCCATTTCGGCATTGAAGCCGTCTTCGTCCACGGCCAGGTTGTTCTCGCGTGCGATGTCCTGCGTCAGGTCCAGCGGGAACCCGTAGGTGTCATAAAGCAGGAAAGCCGTCTCGCCATCGATCTGGCCACCCTCGCCTGCCGACTTCTTCATTACGTCCCTGAGGATGCCCATACCGGTATCCAGCGTGCGGGCGAAACGCTGCTCTTCTTCCAGCAACGTGCTCTTGATCAGATCGGCTTTCTGCCGAAGTTCCGGATAGGCGTCACCCATCTGCTCAGCCAGCGGGTCTGCCATCTGGCTGAAGAAAGGCTTCTTCATACCCAGTTTATAACCGTGGCGAATGGCCCGGCGAATGATGCGGCGAAGCACATAGCCCCTGCCATCACGGGATGGCACCACGCCGTCTGCTACCAGGAAGGCGCAGGCACGGATGTGGTCAGCGATAACATTCAGCGACGCATTCTCAGCATCCTTGCAGCCAGTCAAGTCCGCGGCAGCCTGCGTCAGCGCCCGAAACAGGTCGATCTGGTAATTACTGTGGTGATGCTGCAGCACCGCCGCCAGGCGTTCCAGCCCCATGCCCGTGTCCACGCAGGGTGCAGGCAGAGGATTCATCGCTCCATCTGCGGCGCGATCGAATTGCATAAACACCAGGTTCCAGATTTCTATATAGCGGTCGCCGTCTTCATCCGGCGAGCCGGGCGGTCCACCGTCAACACCGGGGCCGTGGTCATAAAAAATCTCGGTGCAGGGGCCACAGGGGCCTGTATCGCCCATCGCCCAGAAATTATCGCTCTCGAATTTAGCGCCACCGGGCTTGTCGCCGATGCGCACAATGCGATCTTCCGGTACGCCAATCTCATTGGCCCAGATCGCATAAGCTTCGTCGTCCGTCTCATATACCGTGACCCAAAGCCGGTCCGGCTCCAGGCCATAAACCCGGGTCAGCAACTCCCAGGCATAACGAATCGCATCTTCCTTGAAGTAATCCCCAAAGCTGAAGTTACCCAACATCTCAAAAAACGTGTGGTGCCGTGCGGTATACCCAACCTGGTCCAGGTCATTGTGCTTGCCACCCGCGCGCACACAACGTTGCGAACTAACCGCCCGAACATAATTCCGCTTCTCTGCCCCCAGGAATACATCCTTGAACTGAACCATGCCTGCATTGGTGAAGAGCAACGTAGGATCATTGGCGGGCACAAGTGAGCTGGATGCCACAACGCGATGGTCCTCACCCTCGAAAAACCCGAGAAAATCCGCACGAATCTCATTTGTAGATTTAAGAGTTTTCGACCCGCTTTCCGTACCCATCTTTATCTGGCCCCACGCCTGCAATATTCAACAAAAACAATGTAAGAGCGGAGTGTACCGAATCCAAGCCTCAATGAGTACACGTCAAGCGAAATGCTTTGGTGCCAAGACAGCAGAGGTGATGGGGAACTGTTTCCAGGACACTCGCAAGACATCCCTGTTCGCTCAGAGCACGCTCCCGGCGTGCTATGGTCCTGTAAGCACCTCCCCATAACCTTTGCCAGGCATCGACACGACCGAAGTCGCTTACGCGCAGCGCGGGTATCGGGTATCTGTTTTCTGGACTGTAACCCGTCAGGAACGGGTTCCAAGCGAACAGGGATGTCTTGCGCGTGTCCGGAAAACAGATACCCGATACCTGCGCCCGAACGTGGCATCATTCAGGATTGGTTTAGGGCATCCATGGCTTGAGAATGAGTGAACCCCCGACTCATCAATCGCCGGTAGTATTTCTTTTTGGCGTGAAAATCGATTACCCCAATGTTCTGGCGCTCCAGCCATTGAACAGCGAGGTCAAGCCACTCTTCAGAACGGGCATCGAGCTCTCTTGAAATAAGGTGTTCAGAAACCCCCTTTGTGCGCAAAGCCGCTTTGATTTTGAGCGGACCCTGGAGCCGTTGTGCGCGAAAACGCACGAAGGCTTCGGTGAAGCGCTCATCGGAAAGGAGGTTTTCCTCAACCAGGGCATGCAGCAGGTTGCTGACACCGTTGGCTTCGGGCCATTTCTGACGAATTCGGCGGTCGAGTTCGAAGACACTGTATTCCCGCCTTCCCAGCAGGCGATAGGCAAAAGCCCTCATCTCATTTGATGAGGGTTTTTCCTGCGTTTCCGAAGCCAAGGTTCTCTACTCGGCGTTTATTACTCTGCGACTGGCTCTTCGATGGCTGCTTTTGCTTCCTTGGGAGGCATCAACTCATCGCGAACCTGCTTGTTAATGGATTCTGCGATGTCCGGGTTATCCTTGAGGAATTGGCGGACATTTTCCTTGCCCTGGCCAATGCGGTCGCCCTGGTAGCTGTACCAGGCGCCGGACTTATCGACAAAACCATGCTTCACACCCAGTTCGATCAACTCGCCTTCCCACGAGATACCCTCGCCGTAAAGAATTTCGAATTCCGCCTGCTTGAAGGGAGGTGCCATCTTGTTCTTGACGACCTTCACGCGAGTCTGGTTTCCGACCACTTCGTCGCCCTTTTTCAGCGCGCCGATGCGGCGGATATCCAGGCGGATCGAAGAGTAGAATTTCAGAGCGTTTCCGCCGGTCGTGGTTTCCGGGCTGCCAAACATCACGCCGATCTTCATGCGGATCTGGTTGATGAAGATGACCATGCAATTGGAACGCTTGATGTTGGCTGTCAGCTTGCGCAGCGCCTGTGACATCAGCCTCGCCTGCAGGCCAACGTGCGTATCCCCCATGTCGCCTTCAATTTCCGCTTTAGGCGTCAGCGCTGCAACCGAGTCGACAACCACCATGTCCACGGCACCGGAGCGCACCAGCATGTCGGTGATTTCCAGTCCCTGCTCACCCGTGTCTGGCTGTGAAACCAGCAGGTCTTCAATGTTCACCCCGAGTTTTTCTGCATAGCCAGGGTCCAAAGCGTGCTCGGCGTCAACGAAAGCTGCCGTTCCACCCATCTTCTGGCATTCGGCAATGGCGTGCAGTGTCATGGTTGTTTTGCCGCTGGACTCCGGACCGTAAATTTCAACGACACGGCCGCGTGGCAGGCCGCCGATACCGAGCGCCACATCCAGTGCCAGTGAGCCGCTGGAAATGACCTGGATTCCATCTGCCGCGGTACGATCGCCCATGCGCATGATCGCGCCTTTGCCGAACTGGCGTTCAATCTGCTGGAGTGCTGCCGCCAAAGCCTGTTTTCTGTTGTCGTCCATGTTCCTCTCCGTTATTTTTTTATGCGCCTTCGACGCAGTTGCCCGCAATTATGACACAGCCCAAAGTCTCTCTTCAGCCGATTTTTGGCGCACGGGTTCAATTCCTACACATCACCGGAATGATCACCGCAAGACTGCGCTTTCCAATGACCGATTGAGTGATATTCGACACCACTTCGGACGCTGACAGACTCGATCAGATCGAACCCGTCCAATGACCACTCAACGCTCACAGGATTCATTATCAGTGGTGCCTTTCTCATTTTGCGATAAAGCGTCACATGAAATTTCCATGCCTTCCTGTCATAGCCAATATCTGCCGCCAATAACGCATCCACCAGGTTGTGCTGGAACCGCATCAGTGGTTCCGGAACCCTGTCAGCCCCCAGCCACAAAACACCGGCGCGACCGAAACGTCCAACATGATCCATTACAACCGTGCATTGCTCAAAAGACACGTGTGATGCGACTTCCCTGATAGCGGGAATCCATTCAGCATGTTGCATGCCAAGAAAAGCCAGCGTCGCATGGAACTGGCCAGGCTTTGCCGCACGCCCCGTGCTCTGAATACTGCTTTGAACCTTTGCGACACCGTCGCGAACGCCGGGACCGGGCATCAGCGCAAAAAATAAACGGTGCATCTTGCTCATGGTTAAAGGCGGTCAATCAATCCCCGAAGTGCGTGTTGAACCGTGAGGCGCCTGATGGATTCCCGGTCTCCGTGGAAGACCATCATTTCAGCGTCCAAAGATTCCCTTGTAGCCCATGCTAACCATACCGTGCCTACTGGCTTATCGCTCGAACCTCCACCCGGCCCGGCAATGCCGGTTACAGCGACTGCCACGTCCGTACCGGCACGACCTTTCGCTCCCGCCACCATCTGCAAAGCCACTTCGCGGCTGACCGCTCCCGTGTCCCGCAAGACCTTTTCATCGACGCCCAGCAATTCATGCTTGGACTCGTTGCTGTAAGTCACGAACCCACGGTCAAACCAGGCGGAACTGCCAGCCAGATCGGTGCAGCATTTGGCAATCCAGCCACCGGTGCAGGATTCCGCCGCAGACATTGTCCAGCCGATGGCGAACAGTTCCGAGGCCAGTTCATCGACCAGACCGGCAAGGCCGGTATCATCGGGAACCCTTTTGTTCTGCATCGGAAAGTCCTCGCTCTTTCAGCATCGATCCGCATTAAGTTACACTGCTCAGGATGTCTTCACCAGCCCCGCTCAAACACGCTAAAAAATCAGCAAAAGGATCCACGGGACACACCCCCCTGATGCAGCAGTATTTCCGCATCAAGTCGGAATTTCCCGATACGCTTTTGCTGTTTCGCATGGGCGATTTTTACGAAGTGTTTTACGACGATGCGAAACTCGCGGCGCGCTTACTGGATATCACGCTGACCACGCGCGGTGAATCGGGCGGCGCGCCAATTCCGATGGCGGGCGTCCCCTATCATGCACTCGACAATTACCTGGGGCGCCTGGTGAGGCTGGGTGAGTCTGCGGCGATCTGCGAACAGGTCAGCGAACCCACGCCGGGCAAGGGCCTGGTAGAGCGCAAGGTGGTTCGGGTGGTTACGCCCGGTACGATCACTGAAGAGGCACTGCTCGAATCCAGGCAGGAAAACCTGCTGGCCGCGCTGGCGGTTTCCAACGACCATATTGCGCTGGCCTGGCTGGAATTGGCCTCCGGACGTTTCCAGGCGAGGGAACTGGACTCGATGGAAGCTGTTGAAGCTCAGCTGGAGCGACTTCAGCCGGCCGAACTGCTGGTCGAAGAGGGTCTTGAACTTCCGTTCAGCGCACGGGAAGGCACGCGTTTGCGCCCCCCCTGGAAATTCGATGCCGGGCAGTGCGAAAAAATGCTGTGCGAACAGTTCGAAACTTCCGACCTCAGGGGATTTGGCATTGAAGACATGCCTGCTGCTGTGATCGCGTCTGGCGTACTGCTCGATTATTTACAGGATACCCAGCGGACCGCCCTGCCCCATTTACGCAGCATCCGGCTGGAGCAGGAGGACGAGTTCCTGCACCTGGACGCCATCAGCCGGCGTAATCTGGAAATTGAGACCAGCCTGGGTGGAGACAAGCGCGCGACACTGGTCAGCGTCATCGATTCTTCAGTCACCGCCATGGGAGGACGGCTGTTACGACGCTGGCTGAACAGCCCCTTGCGTAACCGGACCCGGCTGGCCCGCCGGCACCAGGCGATTGGTGCGCTTTTAGCCGGCCATAGTTACGAGTCTTTTCGCGAAGAACTGCGGGGCGTCGGCGACGTGGAGCGCATCCTGTCCCGAATTGCACTGGCCACGGCACGGCCGCGCGATCTGACCACATTGCGGCATGCAATTGGTGCCATGCCCCGACTGGCCGCCCTTCTGGGCAGCGGCGATGCGGATCTGCAGACGGCAGTGGGGGAATTACCTGTTTTTCCGGAACTCCACGACTTGCTGGCCCGGGCGATCATCGAAGAACCTCCCATGCTGATTCGCGATGGCGGTGTCATCGCCAAAGGCTTCGATAAAGAACTGGATGAACTTCGCGGACTTTCTGAGAATGCCAGCGAGTTCCTGCTGGCTTACGAAAAGGAGCAGAAAGAGAAAACCCGCATTCCCAGTCTGAAGGTTGGCTATAACCGGGTGCACGGATATTACATCGAGGTAACGCACATGCACCAGCAGCTGGTGCCGCCAGAATATACCCGTAAACAGACTTTGAAGGCTGCCGAGCGATACATCACCGAGGAACTCAAGACCTTCGAGGACCAGGTCCTGTCCAGTCGCGAACGTGCACTGGCCCGCGAAAAGCACTGTTATAACCAGTTGCTGAAACAACTTCTGGATCAACTGGAGCCTCTGCAGGATATGGCTGCCCGCCTTTCCCGCCTGGATGTACTGTGCTCCTTTGCCGAGCGGGCGGAACGACTGGACCTCGTGCAGCCCGAAATGTCCGACAGGGACGGGCTTCTGATCAAGGCTGGCCGCCACCCGGTCGTTGAACAAATTCAGGAAGAGCCTTTCACTCCCAACGATATCCGGCTGGATGAGCGGACCCGGATGCTGATCATCACCGGCCCAAACATGGGTGGTAAATCAACCTACATGCGCCAGACGGCTTTGATCATCCTGCTGGCACATGCCGGCTGCTGGGTGCCTGCGAGCGCCGCTGTCATCGGCCCGATTGACCGTATTTTTACCCGCATCGGCGCCGGCGATGACCTGGCCCGCGGGCGTTCGACGTTTATGGTGGAGATGTCAGAAACCGCCAACATCCTGCACAACGCCACAGCCAACAGCCTGGTCCTGATGGATGAAATCGGACGGGGCACCAGCACCTACGATGGCCTGGCCCTGGCCTGGGCCTGCGCCGCGCACCTGGTTCGCCACGTCGGTGCATATACGCTGTTCGCAACCCACTACTTCGAGCTGACCCGCCTGGCCGAGATGGAACCGTCCGTGGCCAACGTTCACCTCAGGGCTGTGGAACACAAGGACAAAATCATTTTCCTGCACTCAGTCCAGGAAGGCCCGGCCAGCCAGAGTTACGGCCTGCAGGTTGCCGCCCTGGCCGGAATTCCTGCCAATGTTCTACGGCAGGCCCGCCAGCACCTGGCCACACTCGAGCGCCAACAGCATGCCGATGAGCCCCAATTGGGCTTGTTCGACCAGGCGGCATTTTCAGAGCCTACTGAGAGCAATGAATTCATTGAAAACAATAAATTAAGAGATAAACTTGATGAAATAGATCCAGACTCTTTGACACCACGCGAAGCGCTCACCCTTTTATACCAACTCAAGGACCTGTAGAAACTGCAGCCACCAAACCACTGATGACCGAAAAAGTCCGAATAGACAAATGGCTCTGGGCCGCCCGCTTCTTCAAAACCCGGGCCCAGGCCCGCGACGCCATCAAAGGCGGCAAAGTCCAGCTGAACGACACCCGCGTCAAACCGGGCAGAACCCTTTCAATCCATGACCAACTATCCATCCGAAAAGGCGAGGACGAATTTCAAATCTCCGTCCTGGATTTAGGTGACCGCCGGGTATCCGCCCAACTCGCCCAACAAAGATACGAAGAGGATCCAGCAAGCCTGGCTCGCCGCGAAGCCGCCATCAAACAGCGCAAACTCGATTACCATGCACACGCCGACCGGGTGCGCCGCCCGGACAAACGCCAACGCCGCCAGATCATCAGCTTCACCAAACCCAAATAAAGCCAGGTTTTAGCCCGACGGGAAAAAGTCCCACAGAGGTGTTGGGGCCGGCCCCGGCGCCTCCACTGCCGAAACTCGTTCAGCAGCTGAATACCCGGCTTTATTTCTCCAGCAGAAGATTGTTTACGCGGCGGACGAATCCGGCCGGGTCTTCCAGGTTCGCGCCTTCTGACAGCAAAGCCTGTTCGAACAGTACCAGCGACAGATCGGCGAAGTTCCCCTGGTCTTCCAAAGCCGCCAGCTTCTCGACCAGCGGGTGCGTTGGGTTCAGTTCCAGCACGGGACGGCTGTCCGGCACATCCTGGCCGGCCTGCTCCAGCAGCCTTTGCAGATGCAGGGCCATTTCCTGGTCGCCGAGCACCAGGCAGGAGGCAGAATCGGTCAGGCGCTGGCTGCTTCGCACTTCGCTGACGTGATCGCCGAGTGATTCGGCAATTTTCTTCAGCAGATCGGCATCCAGCGCTGTTTCGTCCTTCGCTTCGTCGGCATCGTCTTCCCTGGCCTCTTCCTTGCCGATCGAACCCAGGTTGATGTCGCCCTTGGCGACCGACTTGAACGGTTTGCCATCGAACTCCGTAAAGTAAGCCATCATCCATTCGTCGACGCGGTCGGACATCAGCAATACTTCGATGTCCTTCTTTCGGAACACCTCCAGGTGCGGGCTGTTGGCCGCTGCCTGGTGGTTTTCTGCCGTGATGTAGTAGATGGCGTCCTGCCCTTCCGGCATGCGCTCGACGTAGCCGGCAAGGTCGACCACGTGCTTGTCGCCATCGCCTTTTGTTGATGCGAAGCGCAACAGCGACGTGATACGGTCGCGATTGGAAAAGTCTTCCACGACGCCTTCCTTGATCACAGCGCCAAATTGGTTCCAGAATTTTTCGTACTGTTCAGCGTCGTCCTTCGCCACTTTGCCGATCATGTCGAGGCTGCGGCGGATGACGGCTGAGCGAATCTTGCTGGACAGCTCATTTTCCTGCAGCAATTCACGCGATACGTTCAATGGCAGATCATCGGAATCGACCACGCCGCGCACGAAACGCAGGTAATGAGGCAGTAATTGCTGGGCGGCATCCATGATGAATACGCGGTTGACGTAAAGGCGCAGGCCGGTACGTTCGTCACGCTGCAGCATCAGGTCCATCGGCGCAGTTTCCGGGATGTACAACAGCGTTGTGTAACTCTGGCTGCCCTCGACCTTGTTGTGGGCCCAGCACATGGCGTCGTCCATATCGTGCGACAGGTATTTATAAAAAGACTGGTACTCTTCGTCAGAGATTTCGGATTTGGGCACAGTCCACAAAGCGGAAGCCTTGTTCACGTCCTTCCATTCAGATTCCCCTTCCTCGACTTCTTCCTGCATGCGAATAGGAAAACCGATATGGTCGGAGTAGCGACTGACCAGGGACTTGATCGACCAACTGTTAAGATATTCTTTCTCATCATCCTTCAGGTGCAGGATGACCTCGGTTCCGTGTGAATCCTGGTCAATATTCTCAAGCGAATACTCGCCACCGCCATCGGATTCCCAACGCACGCCTGCATCTGCTGACTCCCCGGCTCTCCGAGTATTCACGGTCACCTTGTCTGCCACGATGAAGGACGAATAGAAACCGACACCAAACTGACCGATCAGTTGAGCGTCCATTTTTTCATCGCCACTCAGCCGGTCAATAAAAGCACGGGTGCCTGATTTCGCAATGGTACCAATGTTCTCCATTACTTCTTCTCGGCTCATACCGATGCCGTTGTCGCGTATGGTCAGCGTTCCGGCTTCCTCGTCTGTGATGATTTCGATGCGCAGATCACCGTCGCCCTCATAGATGCTGTCATCAGCAATGGCAGCGAAACGCAGCCGATCCAGTGCGTCTGACGCATTGGAAACCAGCTCCCGCAGGAAAATCTCCTTGTTGGAATACAGCGAATGGATCATCAGGTGCAGAACCTGGCGGGTTTCCGCCTGGAACGCATGGGTTTCTACAGTGGTTGTCTCAGTCATGTTTCTCAGATACCGGTTGTTTCGATGCTGAGTTAAATGAGGGTTGCGGCTACAGAATCAAGTGCCAAAATCAAAGCGAATGAAAGAGCGCCCTGTAAAAAACAAAACCCGCCAATTGGCGGGTTTTATGTTTTTGGTCGACGGAATGCCTAACCCAACTTTTCCTTGATGCGGGCAGACTTGCCTTCACGGCCGCGCAGGTAGTACAGCTTGGCTTGCCGGACGTCACCGCGGCGCTTAACCTTGATGGAGTCGATCAGCGGGCTGTGGGTCTGGAAAACACGCTCTACGCCGGTGCCGTGCGAGATTTTACGTACGGTGAAAGCCGAGTTGAGCCCCCGGTTGCGGATGGCAATGCAGACGCCTTCAAAGGCCTGCAGCCGTTCGCGGTTACCTTCTTTCACTTTCACGCTGACTACAATGGTGTCACCCGGCGCGAACTCCGGAATATTGTTGTTCAGCTGTTCCGCGTTGATTTCGTCAATGATGTTGGTCATTTCAATTTCCTGTATTCGTCTTTGAACTCAGCCAGCAATGCTTCTGATTCCGTATCCAGTGCCAGCTCTTCAAGCAAATCCGGCCTTCTTAGCCAGGTTCTTCCGAGTGACTGTTTCTTTCTCCAGCGTTCAATGGCGCCATGGTCGCCGGACAGTAAAACCGGCGGTACGGCCATGCCCTCGACTTCCTCGGGGCGCGTGAAATGCTGGCAATCCAGCAATCCATCCATGAACGAATCCTGTTGTGCCGATTGCTCGTCTCCAAGCACGCCCGGCAACAAACGCGTGACGGCGTCAATCAGCACCGCCGCGGCAAGTTCTCCGCCGCTGAGGACATAGTCACCTATTGACCATTCCTCGTCGATTTCCAGCTCAATCAGCCGTTCATCGATTCCTTCGTAGCGCCCACAGACGAGAATCAGTTCCTCTCGCCGGGCTAATTCTTTCACCGCAGCCTGGTCCAGCGGCCTGCCCTGGGGACTGAGTAAACTGGCTTTCGCCGGTTCAGCACCGCCGCCAGCGGCTTTTTTGGCAGCCTGAATGGTGCTGCGCAGCGGTTCCACCGCCATCACCATTCCAGGACCTCCGCCATAAGGCCGGTCGTCTACTGTCCGGTGCTTGTCCGTCGCAAATTCGCGCGGATTGAGCACCTCCAGGCTGACTTTTCCGTCACTGATTCCTCGCCCGGTAACTCCCAGGCTCACCAGCGGCGTAAACGCCTCCGGAAACAGCGTGATGACCTGAATTCTCATCACTCAAAATTCCGGGTCCCAGTCGACAATTACTGTCCTGTCTTCCAGACTTACCTTTTTCACGTACTGCCCGGGGACAAACGGAATCAACCGTTCCCTGTCGCCCTTGACCACCATCACGTCGTTTGCTCCGGTGGCGAGCATGCTGTCAATGGTTCCCAGTTCGGTGCCATCTTCGAGCCTGACGGCAAGACCGGCGAGGTCCGTCCAGTAAAACTCGTCATCCGGCAACTCCGGAAACTGATCGCGATACACCGCTATGGGTTGTCTGAGCAGGCTTTCAGCCTGGTCGCGATCATCGACTTCTTCCAGCAGGGCAACCAGGTGCTTACCCTGCTTTTTACCCTGCAAAATCCGAACCTCTTTCTGAGATTCACCCAAAAGCCAGGGTTGATATTCAAATATTGCTTCCCTGGGTTCGGTCAAAGAATAAATCCTGACCCAGCCCTTGATGCCATGAACGCCTGAAATGTGACCGATCTGAACGATTTCTCGTTCGCCGGAAGACTCGACATTCACGTCATCGTCTCCGTCGGGATCAGGCAGCTACCGTGCGAGCCTCGGAGACCAGCGTTTTAACCCGATCACTGACCTGGGCGCCAACGCCCGTCCAGTAATCTACGCGGTCCAGGTCAAGGCGCAGACGCTCTTCCTGGCCCCGTGCGACCGGGTTGAAAAAACCCAGCCTCTCGATGTTTCGGCCATCGCGTGCTTTACGGCTGTCCGTAACCACGATGTGATAGAACGGCTTCTTCTTGGCTCCGCCGCGTGACAATCTGATTTTAACCATCTTTTATGAATCCAGTTGAATCCTAGCAAACCGCACATTTTACCCCCATTCCCCCCAAAAGAAAACAACAATCCACTGAAAAAACTCAAAAATACCCTTCCTGCCACGGCCCTGTAATGGCCAGCGTTACGCCGGGATTGTAGATATTGATGAACATCCATTCACCATCTTCTGAAAACGTGGCGCCGGCCCACTCACTGTACAATGCCGTTTTGGCCAGGTTATGGCCCGCGTAAACCCCTTTCAGACGCGAATTAATCTGGCAGAATCTGAAAAATTCACCGTCCCGGGTCAGGCCGCAGACGTTCTGCGCACCCTTTTCGGCATTGAGCCGATCCTCGCAAATCACCAGGCCCCCACGCGGACTGACCACGATGTTGTCCGGTCCGGAAAAATAATCATGACCGGCCGACTGGTACACCATCCAGATCTGTTCCAGTTCCGGATGATACTCCAGCACGTAACCGGCCATCGCCCGGCCACTGAGCTTCGAAGTGAAATACACCCGTCCTTCCGAAATCGCGCAACCCTCAAGGGCCACGAACGCCGAACCGCCAGCGGCCAGACCCTGGTGTACGACACCGTCACCGTTCGGGTGCTTCGGAGTCAGACCCGCCGCGGGATCGAGAATATCGACCCATTCAACGTCCATCTTTTGCCCCATGACCAGGTAATCGGACATGTTGGGACGATCAATCACTTTCATCATCTGGAGCTTGCCACCACGACTCAATTGGCCGCGCACATCAGGCAGAAAACGGTAAAAACCTGCTTTTGGACCGGTGTCCTCTGTCATGTAGACCATGCCGGTGGCAGGATCGACTACCGCGGCTTCGTGGAAAAACTGCCCCATCTCGATAATGGGTTCCGGTTTGGCTACCCCGCTGCCGGGCACTTCAAAAATATAGCCATGCGGAAGGCGCGCCCGTTCTACATTCCAATAGCGCTGTTTTCGGGGCGGAGAAACGTGGGCCATTTCTGGATTGAAAACCGCCTCTTCGCAGCTCAGCCAGGTACCCCACGGCGTGACGCCCCCGGCGCAATTATTCAGCGTACCGCCCAGGCTGACACGGGAATCTACCAACTCTTCAGTATCGGTATCGAAAACCAGGGTCGTGGTACCGCCCGGCATCGCATCATAAGCCTTTTCCGGGTCTCCAATGGGGCCGGAGGAGCCGGTCAGCTCATGATTGCGAACCAGGGTCACCCTGCTGCCTTTCTGGTGCACAACGCCCATACCATCGGCCGCTCCGGGCACGGCGTACCCGTCATGTAACTTCGTGCCTGCCCAGGAAAATGACCTGTAACGAAAACCCCCGGGCAATTTCACGAGGGGCAACCCCGTTGTCTCGTCTTTAACCAAAGACAGCGAACCCATGGGCTCGGTGATTCGGGGAGGCCTGCCGGCCGCGTTGTAGCGGGCAAAAGCAGCCAGGCCCATTGAAATTCCGCCAGCCCCCAAAAGGCCGGCCGTAATAAACTGTCTTCTCGTTGGATTACTCAAAGCTCATTCCCTGCTAAAAAGGCATCTTTCCGCCAGGGAATTTTCCGGGCGGCATCTGGCCTTTGAGTTGCCCCATCTTGCGCATCATCTTCGCCATGCCGCCTTTGCCCATTTTTTTCATCATTTTTTGCATTTGCATGTGTTGCTTGAGCAAGCGGTTGACCGCCTGGATCTGCGTGCCGGAACCCATGGCTATCCGCTTTTTCCGCGAACCACGGATCACGTCGGGGAACTGGCGCTCGTTCGGTGTCATTGAATTGATGATGGCAATCATTTGAATGGTCTGGCGGTCATCGACCTGGTTTTTTACCTGGTCGGGAATATTGCTCATGCCCGGCAATTTATCGACCAGGCCACCCAGACCACCCATATTCTGCATCTGTTCCAACTGGCTTTTGAAGTCCTCCAGGCTGAAGCCCCGCCCGGTCCGGATTTTCTTGACCAGCTTTTCAGCTTCTTTCTGGTCTACCTTGCGATGAACTTCTTCAACCAGTGAAAGCACATCGCCCATACCCAGGATGCGGGAAGCCACGCGTTCCGGGTGAAACGGCTGTAGCGCATCGGTTTTTTCACCGGAACCCAGGAATTTCACCGGCTTGCCGGTAATATGCCGAACTGAAAGGGCCGCGCCGCCGCGTGCATCGCCATCGGTTTTGGTCAGCACGATTCCGGTCAATGGCAACGCGTCATTGAAAGCCGCAGCCGTGTTCGCCGCGTCCTGACCGGTCATGGCGTCAACCACGAAAAGGGTTTCGTGTGGGTTGACCGCGGTATGAATGTTACGAATCTCAGACATCATGTCTTCATCGACATGCAGCCGGCCTGCAGTATCGACCAGTACCACATCACACATTTGCCGCCGCGCTTCATTCATCGCCTCGCGTGCGATATCGGCAGGTTTCTGGCCAACGTTCGAAGGCTGAAAAATCGCGCCCACCTGCCCGGCAAGGGTCTTGAGCTGCTCAATAGCCGCAGGCCGGTATACGTCACAGCTCACGACCATGACCCGCTTCTTCTCCTGCTCGATCAGCAACCGGGCAAGCTTGGCCGTCGTAGTCGTTTTACCCGAACCCTGTAAACCCGCCATCAACACGGCAACCGGGGGCTGCGCCTTCAGGTCCAGCGCTTCGTTCTCAACGCCCATGATCTGAACCAGTTCGTCATGAACCAGTTTCACCATGGCCTGGCCCGGCGTCAGGCTCTTGAGTACTTCCTGTCCCAGGGCCTTTTCGCGGACCTCGCTGGTGAAGGCCTGCACCACCGGCAAAGCCACATCCGCTTCAAGCAGCGCGATGCGGACTTCCCGCAGGGTTGCCTTGATGCCGTCCTCGGTCAGGCGGCCCTTGCCGCGCAATTGCTGTACCGTCCGAGACAGGCGCTCGGTCAAATTTTCAAACATGAATCACTCCGAAATAAAAATCGTTTCTGGTTGATTGACAGGTATTGTAAACAGCTGTTGATTAGTCAGGTATTATAACCTCAGATTTGATCGATTATCGGAACGAAATGACTCACGAATTTCCTCTGATCCTGGCGGCTGCTTTCTACATGATCGCAGCCGTACTGCTGTATACATTCATCAGGACACGCTCCATCGGCTGGCGCAACGCTTCTTTCGCGTTTGCAGCGCTTGGCGCCCTGCTGCATGGAGGGGTTCAGTACAGTCACTGGTTCGGACACACGGTGCCGGACGTCAGCCTGCCCCACCTGCTATCACTGTGTGCACTGGTAGTCATGTTGTTGCTGATATCTTCCAGTTTCAAGCGACCTGCCCTGTATGCGGCGGGACTGGTCGCGCTGCCCATCGCGTCGGGCGTTCTGCTGCTTGAATGGGTGTTACCGCACCAGGGTTATCCCCTCAGCGAGGCGTCCGTTGGAATCACGGTCCACATGGTCAGCTCTGTACTCGCCTTTGGCCTGCTGAGCATCGCGGGCTTATACGCGCTTTTCGTGTTTTTCATTGATCATTTTCTCAGGCGACACCACCTCAGCCAGCTGGTTCGCAGCCTGCCCCCGCTGGAAGTGCTGGAAGACCTGTTATTCAAAACGATTGCAGCGGGGTTTGCGTTTTTGTCGGTTTCCCTGCTGTCGGGCATCATGTTCATCGATGACATCTTCGCCCAGCACCTGGTGCACAAGACCATCCTGTCGATCATGGCGTGGCTGCTGTTCGGCATCATGCTTTGGGGCCGCTGGCGTTATGGCTGGCGGGGCAGCCTGGCGGTGCGGCTAACGCTGGCCGGTATCATACTCCTGGTGCTCGCCTATTTCGGCAGCAAACTTGTGCTGGAGATGATCCTGGGCAAGAGCTGGCAGTCCTGATCCATGGAAGATATCGCACTGAGCAGTCTTTATATCTCGCTGCTGGTTCTGATCCTGCTTTCCGGTTTTTTTTCCAGTTCAGAAACCGGTTTGATGGCGATCAACAAGTACCGTCTGCGTCACCTCGCCAACAAGGGTCATCGTGGAGCAAGGCTGGCTCAGCGCCTGCTGCGCACACCTGACCGCCTGATTGGACTTATTCTGCTGGGTAACAACCTGGTCAATATCCTGGCCGCCTCCATCGCTACCGTTATTGGCATCCGGTTGTTTGGCGTAAACGGTGTCTGGATTGCTTCACTGGCGCTGACCGTCGTCATCCTGATTTTTTCGGAAGTGGCGCCAAAGACCATTGCCGCGGTTCACCCCGAGCGCATTGCCTTTCCAGCATCCTATATTCTTTTTGTACTGCTGAAGATCCTTTACCCGGTGGTTTGGCTGGTCAACGGCCTGGCCAACCTGGTGCTCAAACCGTTTCGGGTCAAAACCAACGTCGACCTGATGGAGCATCTGAACCGGGAGGAGCTTCGCACCCTGGTCAAGGAAGGCGGTAAACGCATTCCTGACGACCACCAGCGCATGCTGGTCAACATACTCGATCTTGAGCAGGCAACTGTTGAGGATGTGATGATTCCACGCCAGGACATTGTTGGCATCGACCTGGATGACGATTGGGAAGATGTCCTGTTACAGCTGACCCAGACCTTTTATACCCGGATGCCCGTTTTTCGTGGAACCATCGACCAGGTCGAAGGGCTTCTGCATATCCGGACCGTGATCGCGAAACTCGCGCACAGCGCGCTGACTTTCAATGAGCTTAAACGTTCGGTCCGTCGCCCCTACTTCATCCCGGAAGGCACCGCCTTGACACAGCAATTACTTGAGTTCCAGCGCCGCGAACGGCGCATGGGCCTGGTCGTCGACGAATACGGTGATATCCAGGGCCTCGTGACACTGGACGATATTCTCGAAGAAATCGTCGGCGAATACACGGCCGAAAGCCGGGCCAAGTCGCGTGACATCCGGAAACTGGATGACGGCAATTTCCTGGTCGACGGTGCGGTGGCCATTCGCGCCCTCAACCGCAACATGGAGTGGGATCTTCCGGAAGATGAAGCCAGCACGCTGAACGGCCTGCTACTCGAGGAACTGGGTGAGATTCCATCCGGCAAAGCCAGTCTGAGGATCGGTTCCCACATCATGACCATCCTCGAAATCAAGGGCAACATGATTTGCAAGGTGCTGATCAAGCCTGATCGCGCACCCGGGTAATCATTCCTCCCCACCCTTTTTTCAGCACAATCGCTGCCGTTACTGCTGTGAACAGCATCACCAGGATGTAAGCCACTCCGCTGAAGCCGAAAAAATCCGGCTCGCCAGCGAGGCTCCGCCAGGCCCGGGTAAAAAACGTAAAAACAAGCAGGTGGGTCAGAAACAGCGTGTAAGCATAAGGCGACAACCACTCCAGAAAACGGGCGACTCGCCCGGGGTTCATGGCCAGCAAACTCATGATGGCGATACAACCCAGGACACTGCAAAGTTTCACCAGGAAATCCAGCCACAGGAATAACTCAATGTGTTCCGGTTTAGCCAGCACCACGTACACCACGCTCACCAGGCTGCCAGATGCCAGGAATAACGCGATCAGCCCCGCGTTGAGCTTCGGACTGCGGATGACCAGATTACGTTTCCAGTGAAAAAGGAGAATACCGATATAGAAGGCAAACACGATGTCGAAGCGCATGAACCACAAGGGATAGATTTCGAAGAAAAACGCAGATTTGAGATAGATGCACTTGTAGGCCATCCAGAAAATAATGGCTACATTCAGGTAGCGCACCCGGGCGACCAGCGCCAGCAAAGGCAGCAACAGAAAACACGTATACAGATCTTTTAGAAAATACAGGGGCTCGTTTGCCGGAATCTTGTAAAACGCGAACGTCGCCTGGAACCAGCCATAGGCATTGAAGGGATGGATCTGCAAATCCGGCCTGACTCCTGGATCCTGAGCCTGCGCCGGCCATGTGATCAGCACAATAAAGATGAGATTGGCCCAGATCAGCGGCCAGACCAGTCGCCGGGCTTTCCTGATGAGAACCTGCAAGTATCCATATTTATCCAGGCTCAGAACGGCCAGATAACCGGAAATCAGGCTTAGCAAAGGTACGCCGCTCTTCGCCAGGCTGCCCTTCAGGAAGACCATCAGCCAGTTGTCTAAATCCAGGCTTGCGGCGCTGTTCACCCGGCTCATGTGATCAATCAGGGAAAAGTGCGCAAAACTCATCAATATAATCAGCAATGGCCGGACCATCCGGATGGCCGCGGAGGTTTGCACAGAAGGAACAAACCCCTGGTTCCAGTCGATGTTCATCCCTGCCCGATCCGCTCCAGTGTCTCGGCAACGCTGCGGGCCTTGATGATCGAAAGCCCGGGTGGTGGTTTGCGCGGTGCGTTGGCCGCAGGGACCACGGCGACCTTGAACCCATGTCCAGCGGCTTCCTTCAGGCGTTGCTCGCCGTCAGGGACCGGGCGAATTTCACCCGACAGTCCCACTTCACCGAAACAAATCAATTGGTCCTGCAGAGGCTGGTCGCGAAAACTGGAATAAAGGGCCAGCAGCATCGGCAGGTCGGCGCCGGTTTCAGTGATTCGCATACCCCCAACCACGTTAATGAACACGTCATGGTCGGCCAGCGCGATACCGCCATGCCGGTGCAATACGGCGAGCATCATGGCCAGGCGGTTTTGTTCAAGACCCAATGAAACACGCCTGGGATTGTTGAGATGACTGATATCCACCAGGGCCTGAACTTCCAGCAAAATGGGCCGCGTACCCTCTCGTACCACCGTGATGGCACTACCGGATACCGGCTTTTCGTGTCCCGAAAGAAAAATGGCCGACGGGTTCTTTACTTCCTTGAGCCCTTTCCCGGTCATGGCGAACATGCCCAACTCGTTGACCGCGCCGAACCGGTTCTTGATGGCCCGAATAACCCGGTAACGACTGCCGCCATCGCTCTCGAAATACAGCACTGCATCAACCATGTGCTCAAGCACGCGCGGGCCGGCGAGCGCACCCTCCTTGGTGACATGCCCAACCAGCACGACGCAGCAGTGGTTTGCTTTTGCCCAGCGCACCAGAGCGGCAGCAGATTCCCGAATCTGTGTGACGGACCCGGGAGCTGACGCCAGGGATTCTGTGTATACGGTCTGGATCGAATCGATGATCATCAAGCGGGGCTTTTCGGCATCGGCATGGCCCAGAATCTGCTCGATCGAGGTTTCTGTCAGACAGCGAATGCCTTCCAGGGATAGCTCGAGGCGCCGCGCCCTCATTCCGAGTTGGTCCAGGGATTCCTCCCCCGTGATATAGAGACTGGAAAATCGTCCGGCCAGCGCCGCCACAAGCTGAATCAACAAGGTGGATTTACCGATACCCGGGTCCCCGCCAAGTAAAATCACCGAGCCAGGCACGATTCCACCACCCAGTACGCGGTCCAGTTCGCCCACGCCTATGGCCATGCGGTTAACCGAGGTCTGATCGACAGCAGCAAGATTTTTTACTTCGTTGCTGAGCTGTCCTGAATATCCGGCCAGGCGTCCCGCCGGCGCCGAGACGGCCACCGATTCGACCACGCAGTTCCATTCATTGCATTCGGGGCACTGCCCCGACCATTTGCGAAGCAAGGCACTGCAATTTTCACATTTGTAGGATGTCTTGTTCTTGGCCATTTTGAAGAGTCACCGGATCAGACGAATTTGTAACAGATCGGAGCGATGACCACCAGCGCATATCACAAACGGATTTATTTTCTTACAATGTCCGGATGAGCGATTCAATCTACGAACAACCTGTGCGCCTCGCGTACGTGACGTCCAGCCCATTACGTAAACCGATGGATTTTTCTACAATGGTTTTCTGTCAAACGAGTAGCGCGTCACGATGAACCGCCAGCAGGAACAGCCTCTGATTGGAGAAGCGCCCGTTTTTCTCGAAGTTCTCGAGCGGGTATCGCGCGTGGCTCAGCTGAACCGGCCCGTGCTGGTGATAGGCGAGAGAGGAACAGGCAAAGAGCTGGTTGCCGACCGCATCCATTTTCTGTCACCCCGCTGGGACCGCCCGTTCGTCAAACTAAATTGCGCCGCGCTGGCAGAGTCACTGCTGGAAACTGAATTATTCGGCCACGAAGCAGGCTCATTCACCGGCGCGACCCGCAGACGGCTGGGCCGGTTTGAGCTAGCCAACGAAGGCAGTCTGTTCCTGGACGAACTGGCCAATACGTCCGATCGTGTGCAAGAGAAAGTGCTGCGCGTGATTGAATACGGAGAACTCGAGCGCGTTGGAGGCAATGACACCATTCGCACCGATGTCCGAATTATCGGCGCCACCAATGAAGACCTGCCCGCTCTGGCAGACAAAGGTAAATTCCGGGCTGACCTGCTGGACCGCCTGGCCTTTGACGTCATCACGCTGCCCCCGTTACGCGATCGGCAGGAAGATATCTTACCCCTGGCTGCGCATTTTGCGGTGAAGATGTCTGGTGAACTGGGCCTGGAATTGTTTGAAGGATTTTCAGAACAAGCCCGGGAAATGCTGCTGGATTATGCCTGGCCCGGAAACGTGCGCGAACTGAAAAACGTGGTCGAGCGGGCAGTTTACAGATCGCTCGGCAGCGACGAGCCGATTACAGAAATTAATTTTGACCCGTTTGAATCACCCTGGAGACCGGGCGGGGCGCAAAAGGAGTCGGCCCGGGAAGATGCGGTGAGTGCACCCAGCGACGCTTATGATTTCAAGGAACATATTCAAAACACCGAGATCACCTTGCTGCAGGCTGCTTTGAAAAAGTGTCGTTTCAACCAAAAGAAAACCGCCGAGTACCTGGGCATGACTTACCACCAGCTTCGGGGTTATTTACGGAAATACGAACTGACCGACTCGGAGGATGAGTAGCAATCCAGCCTAACCTTGCTCGCGCGGTTGAGCGTAGGCGTACTCCGGTGCGTAATTCACAAATCTCAGCCACGGCCCCTGGAACGTCAGAGCGACGGTGTCTGTCGGACCGTTACGGTGTTTACCGATGATAATTTCAGCCTTGCCTTTCTCCGGGGTGTCCTCGTTATACACCTCGTCCCGGTAGATAAAAACAATCAGATCAGCATCCTGCTCGATGGCTCCGGATTCACGCAAGTCAGCCATGACGGGACGCTTGTTCGGCCGTTGCTCCAGGGCGCGATTCAACTGGGATAACGCAATGACCGGAACATGCAGCTCCTTTGCGATGGCCTTCAGAGAACGGGAAATCTCAGCGATCTCGGTCGCCCTGTTCTCCTTGGAACCGGGAACGGCCATGAGTTGCAGATAATCCACCACGATCATGCCGATATTATGTTCGCGCTTCAGCCTGCGGGCGCGGGCGCGCAACTCCGATGGAGACAAAGAGGGTGTCTCATCGATAAACAAATGACTTTTGTGCAGGAGGTTCATGGCCGAAGTCAACTTAGGCCAGTCCAATTCGTCCAGATTTCCCGTTCGCAGGCGTGTCTGATCAATCTGACCCAGCGAGGAAAACAGGCGCATGACCAGTTGCAGGGCTGACATTTCCATGCTGAATATCGCCACTGGCACGTTATGCTTGATCGCAGCATTTTCAGCGATGTTCATAGCCAGGGTCGTCTTACCCATCGCCGGCCGTCCGGCCACGATGATCAAATCAGAGTCCTGCAGACCGGCAGTCAACTTGTCGAAATCCTTGAATCCTGTCGGTGTACCGGTAATTTCACCTTCGAACTCGTGCAGTTCCTGGATTTTTTCGATGGCTTCTTTAAGCGTATCCTGAACCGTCACAAACCCGGCACTGGTTCGCATGCCCTGGTCGGCGATGGCAAAAACTTTGCGCTCCGCCTCTTCCAGAAGGTCCCGGCTGTCACGGCCGTCCGCTTCGAAGCAACTGGATGTTACTTCGGCGCCCACATCGATCAATTGACGGAGAATCGACTTCTCTCTGACGATGTCGGCGTAAGCTTTTACATTAGCGGCACTGGGTGTGCTGGAAGCGAGTTGGCTGATGTAACCACCGCCATCAACCTGTTCTACCAAACCGTGCGATTCGAACCATTCCGTGACGGTAACGGCATCACAAGGTTTACTTTTATTACTGAGCTCATGAATTGCCCGGAAGATCAGGCGATGATCTTCACGGTAAAAATCCGTTTCGGTGATGACGTCTGCGACCTGGTCAAAAGCGCGAGCGGACAATAACAGCCCCCCAAGTACCGCCTGTTCGCCCTCAATAGAATGAGGTGGAACTTTAAGATTTTCGACAGTAGCGAGTTTGGGGGCTGGCATTCCCTGGATTTATTCCGGATTTACTGTGACCTTGATTACGGCTTCTACGTCCGCGTGCAAATGCACCGGGACATCATGTTCACCAGTATAGCGGATCGGGCCTTCGCCCATGATGACTTCTGACTTGTTGAGTTCCAGACCACGCTCAGTCACTGCATCCGCAATCTCACGAGGGCCGATTGAGCCGTAAAGCTTGCCTTCTTCACTGGCGTTTGCAACCAGCAAGACCTCGAACCCGTCCATTGCCTTGACACGGTCTTCCGCGGAGGAAAGCTTCTGCAAGGCCGCTTTTTCGAGTTCTTCCCGGCGGCTTTCGAATTCAGCAATATTTGCTTCCGTAGCAGGTGCAGCCTTGCCGGTCGGGACCAGGTAGTTACGGCCGTAGCCGGGCTTCACATTGACCTTCTCGCCCAGATCACCCAGTTTTTGTACTTTTTCAAGCAGTATCAGTTCCATTTCAGTTCTCCTGGTGGATCACAAGATCAATGGTTATCGGTATAAGGCAGGAGCGACAGGTAGCGCGCATGCTTTATAGCCTTGGCAAGCTGACGCTGATAACGCGCCTTTGTACCGGTGATGCGGCTGGGAACGATTTTGCCGGACTCACCGATATACTGCTTGAGCATATTGATGTCTTTGTAATCGATTTCTGTAATGCCTTCGGCCGTGAAGCGGCAGAATTTCCTGCGTCTGAATTGACGAGCCATGTTATTTCTCCTGTTCCTGATCAGGCGTCAGCGCTGTCTGCGCCTGAGGCCTTCTTGCTTGATTCTTCGGAAGCCAACTCAACCAGAGCGGCCTCTTTTGCTGGTGTATCGCTCTCAGCTTCTGCGACTTCTGCGACTTCTGCGACTTCGGCCGCTTCTGCGACTTCTGCGACTTCGGCAACTTCTGCCGGCGCTTCGGGCGCCTCAGCAACGTCTTCGGCTGCAGCTTCAACAGTCTCTGCACTCTTCTTTTCTTCAGTGCGGGATTCTGCAGCGTTGCGCTCCTCGTAAGAACGGCTGGACCGGTCTTTCTCTTCCTTGGCCTTCATCATTAATGACTGTTCGACCGTTGCTTCCTGACGGCTGACCGTCAAGTGCCGCAGAACGGCATCGTTGAAGCGGAAGATACCTTCGAGCTCAGACAGGGTGGCCCGATCACATTCGATATTCATCAGGATGTAGTGGGCTTTATGCAGCTTGGCAATGGGGAAAGCCAGTTGACGGCGGCCCCAATCTTCCTGGCGATGAATCGCCCCGTTATTGCCTTCGATGAGGGCGCGATAACGTTCCAGCATGGCAGGAACTTGCTCGCTCTGGTCCGGATGAACCAGAAAACATATTTCGTAGTGTCTCATTGTGACTCCTTGTGGATTTGTCAGTGCGAAAACCGCACCACCAAAGCTTCCTCCATCCTGTATTAACGCGAAGTGAAGCAAGGATGTTCGCCCGGGAACCATTCCACTGGACGAAGCCGGCGAATTATATCAGGGTTTATCCGATGGTGAAACTCTCACCGCAACCGCATTCATCGGTTACGTTGGGATTGTTGAACTGGAATGCGGAGCCCAGCCCTTCAGCCGCAAAATCAATGACCGAGCCGTCCAGAAAAGACAGGCTGTCAGGGTTCACCACGATCTTGACTTCACCCTGCTCAAACACGATGTCATCCGGCTGGATATCTTCAGCCAGTTCCACCGTGTAAGCCCACCCGGAGCAACCGGTTTTGGTCACACCCAGGCGCAGGCCGATACCGCCATCACGGTCGATAAAATTCTTGACCCGCTCTTCTGCGGGGGGTGTCAAACTAATTGCCATGATTCAATCTTTTTTCCATTAATGATCAATTGATCGTGTTACGGGGTTTTGGTTCCGTCAAAGGTGCATTATTATCTGGGGTTTCCTGACTCAGGATCAACTCACCTATTATGTCATTCTCCAGAATTAAAGACGCCCTTGCGGGTAAATCGGCCATCGGCACGGAAATCACCATAAAAGGCTGGGTTCGAACCCGGCGCGATTCCAAAGCGGGTTTCTCCTTTATAAACGTGCACGACGGATCCTGCTTTGATGCAATCCAGGTTGTCGCTCCAGGAGAACTGCACAATTATGCGAGCGAGATCCAGAAACTGACGACGGGCTGCGCTGTAGAATGCACCGGCACGCTCGTCGAGTCCGGGGGCCGCGGGCAGAAGTATGAAATCCAGGGAACATCTGTCAACGTAATCGGCTGGGTAGAAGAACCGGAAAGTTACCCGATTCAACCCAAGCGCCACACTTTCGAGTTTCTGCGTGAAGTTGCACACCTCAGGCCGCGAACCAACACCTTTGGTGCGATTACGCGGGTCAGGCATGCCGCCGCGCAAGCCATTCACCGCTATTTCAGTGAGCGGGGCTACTACTGGATAAACACGCCCATCATTACTTCTTCCGATGCCGAGGGCGCGGGTGACATGTTCCGGGTCAGCACGCTGGATCTTGCCAACCTGCCCCGCACCGACAAAGGTGACGTAGATTTCAGCCAGGACTTTTTCGGCAAGGAAACCTTTCTTACCGTATCCGGCCAACTGAATGTGGAAGGTTATTGCCTGGCGCTTAGCAACGTATATACCTTTGGCCCGACGTTCCGGGCGGAAAACTCGAACACGTCAAGGCATCTGGCTGAGTTCTGGATGGTGGAACCGGAGATCGCATTCGCTGATCTGGACGATCTCGCGGATGTTGCCGAGGAATTCCTCAAGTACATCTTTGCAGCCGTGCTGGAAGAATGCCCCGACGACATGGCGTTTTTCGAGCAGCGCATCGAACCACAGGCCATCACACGCCTGCAGTCCTTCATCGATAAGGACTTTGTGCGACTCAACTATGAGGAAGCGATTGAAATCCTCAAGGTTGCAGACGTCAAATTTGAATATCCTGCCGAATGGGGGCTGGATCTGCAGACGGAACACGAGCGTTACCTGACCGAGAACCATTTCAATGCGCCGGTTGTTGTCATGAACTATCCGACCGAGATCAAGGCCTTTTATATGCGCCTGAGCGATGACGAACGCACCGTGGCTGCGCTCGATGTGCTTGCACCCGGAATAGGGGAAATCATTGGCGGTTCACAGCGCGAGGAGCGCCTCGAGGTGCTTGAACGAAGGATGGATGAACTGGATCTCGATAAGGAACACTACGAGTGGTACCTGGATTTGCGCCGCTATGGCACCGTTCCGCATGCTGGATTTGGCCTGGGTTTTGAGCGGCTGGTGAATTACATCACCGGTATGACGAACATCCGCGACGTCATCCCCTACCCCCGCGTACCGGGCAAAGCCGAGTTCTGAGCCCACTCAAACTTCCCTGCCCCGGCCTTAAAACAAAAAGCCGCCGCGCATAAAAAAACGGCCAGAAACATCATCCGTGTTGTTTCTGACCGTTCTGCGGACGTCTCGCCACCCGCAAAGTGCATCCATGCATCACAAGGGAAACAGATCCTTCTGTATTGGAGCCAGCGATCCTTGCTTTTTCCAACCTTGTTGAGACACAGTATAGCCACATTTGTCTATAGACGCAAGTGTCTATTTCACTTTTTGGCTAAATTCTTTTTTGGCTATATATTATTTTGGCTAAATTCATAATTGTCTATTGACAATATTGGCTAATTAGACTAAATTGCACACTATGTTATATGTACTTCACCATCCAAAAGGCACCTTGATGCTCTCTGCACAGGACAAGGAACAAGTCCGGAAGTGGAGCGAGCGTCAACTGGGTTCGAAAGCCCGGCTGGTTTCTATATCTGAAGAAGGATCTTTGGAGAAAGATGGTTTTGTAGAAAAAGACGGCACGGGAATCCAGGCCAGGGAGGCCGAAGGTTGCCAGCCAGTCTTGAGCATCATGGCAAATTTCATTAAGAAATTGCCCGATGCACAAGGGGGTCACATGGAAAGTGACCATTATGTGAGCGGTTTCCGCTTGAATGGCATGATGCCTACGGTTCATTAAGGGAAGAAGGAAGTACAAGGAGATAAGGAAATCTCCTTCATTTGATAAGGAAATCAACCTGATATAGAAGGATTCTATTTCAGTTTCGATATCAAATTGCAAGGGGTGAAACGGATTTTCACCGAAGGAACACGGACGTTCCGCAACGCCGAAGGGCGTTTGGCACCCGGCAAACACACGGATTGTGTAAGTCGGGTGTAAAAACCAGGTATCTCCTGGGGTGTATTGTGGGTCTCTACTCCCTCAATTTCGATTACGTGTGAAAGTTTAAAAAGACTTGCCAAGTTATTGAAAAAGAGGATATCCTATATATAGAGTGGCCTATTTGCGCACAGCTTCCTGTTCGAAGGCACGAACAGTATTTCACGAGATGGACCTCATACACAGCTGAAGGGAATTTTCAGGAGACTGTAAATGCCTGGGCTCGTTATGCAGAATGATTTAAATCAACAAGATGATGCGAAGTCCATCACGCATTTTCTGAGTCAGGTGTTTCGCAAGTTAGTGCGTCTTGTGATCGGCTCTGTGTCATTGCCTGCGCTGATTGAAATTTTGAAGGCCTTATATGTCGAAGAGGCGCAAAATAAATTAGTGCGCGAAGGATCGAAACCTACAAAAAGTGCAATCGCCCTAATTACTGGCCTCGATACCAGAGTCGTTACGTCTGTCTTGAATCAAAACCTAGACACTACTATTCAAAACCAAAACGTTAATCCCGAAAACGATCTAATTGAAATGTGGGTTAGTGATCCGTTCTTTCAAGA
>Ga0316187_10000399_pt1 | contig 33508 bp, 25 predicted proteins | sample CroRivburrow1_MG_FD_204927 | JGI IMG/M metagenome (GOLD analysis project Ga0316187, IMG submission 204927) | Coastal sediment microbial communities from Maine, United States - Cross River worm burrow 1 | ecosystem: Environmental > Aquatic > Marine > Coastal > Sediment | place: USA: Maine... | reverse complement strand
TAAGATAGTTCAGTCTTAGCTACTGGTTTCTTAGCTACTGGTTTCTTAGCTACTGGTTTCTTAGCTACTGGTTTCTTGGCTACTGGTTTCTTGGCTACTGGTTTCTTGGCTACTGGTTTCTTGGCTACTGGTTTCTTGGCTACTGGTTTCTTGGCTACTGGTTTCTTGGCTGCTGGTTTCTTGGCTACTGGTTTCTTGGCTGCTGGTTTCTTGGCTGCTGGTTTCTTGGCTGCTGGTTTCAGCATTGCTGACACTTCCTCAACTGTGTGCATTATCTGGGTTGTTACCTTTTCAGTTGTAGGCTTCATCCTGGCTTTTACATCCTTGACTGTCCGCTTTATCTGGGCTTTTACCTTTTTTGCAGCTGGATTAATCCTGGCTTTTACTTCCTTGACTGTCCGCTTCATCTGGGCTTTTACCTTTTTTGCCACTGGCTTCACCTTGGCCCTTACTTTCTTGGTTGTGCGCTTTATCTGAGCTGTTACATCCTTGACTGTCTGATTCATCTGAACAGTTACATTTTTAACCACTGGTTTTTTTACTGCCGGCTTTGCCGTTGCCAACTTTTGGGCTGTTGCCATACAAATCTCCCTGTTTAAATAGTGAAGTTGATATATGTTAAAACTTAATTTCCGATCAAAGACAATCGAGAATTTTTATATCGCGCTAAAAAGCATAATGCCATCTTATCTTGTTCATTAGTAAAGTATTGACCACATCCTCAACTCATCGCCAAAGCCCGACGACCATAAATGAATAACACCAAAACAATCAGCGTCGCAAACCATACCAGTATGTAAATAGTCATTGCGCGTTTGGCTTTCTTTTTCTCCCACCAAGTACGGGGGCGAATGCCTTTGAAGAAAAAGACTATCTTAATCGACAGATTGACGCACACAACGTTGATAGCCAACAGCAAACCTGCGCCCAAAGCGAGGTTGATCTCCCCGAAACCCAGCATGAGTCCAAGTGTCACTGCCGGGGGAAGCAAGGCAACAGCAACCATCACCCCCACCAACACGCTCGATAACCCTGTAGTTAAAGAGAGTGCTGCAGCCGCACCCGAAGCAAGCGCCAAGGCAACGGAATCCAGCCCGACCTGAGTCCGCGTAGTAAGCTCCGGACTTGAGATCTCAAATGGCCAAGCAATGCCCAGCACAACAGACATCGACACGACAAGCACAGTTCCTACCGAAGCTGTTAACGCAGATTTCTGCATTAAAGAGATATCGCCCAAGGCAGTGCCAAGACCAAAAGCAATATTTGGACCGAGTAAAGGCGCAATCACCATCGCGCCAATTACAACTGCCACATTGTTTTCAATCAGCCCTATCGCAGCTACGATTGTCGATAACACTAGCAACACAATAAAATTAATATCTAACCGCGCATTTTTTTCTACGCCCGCATAGAGTGCTTCACGCGCTTCGGTCGCCGAGTCTTCTTTCTTACGTCCTTCTTCCGAAGGTTTAGGTAATGCTATCTCCACTGGCATTACAATTATCCTTGCAGATGTCTGAGAACCAAGTATCTTCTGTAAGGAATCCAGTACGGATTGGATCTTATCATCAGCCACAAGCAATCGCATCATCCTCATCCCATCTCCACCTATTTCACCAAGACGAAAATCAGAAACCTCAAGTTTTTCTGCTGTTGCCGAAACCGTGTCGGCACTACCCTCCTCAGCGACTACCTCAACGTATTTCATATTCAGTTTTTCCTCGCCTATGTCACTTCAAAAATTTGTGTTTAATCTGCACGGAAATACTCCGTAAAAACCCAATCTATCTGCTATTGGCTAACAACCTCCGCCACTATCGTCGACAATGCCTTGCTTAGCTTCTTTACAACTGAGCATTGTGCAACCCCATGCCGTTGCGCAATGTAAGCAGGGTCGTTGTAAGCCAACCAAACCTGTGAGTTACCATCTTCCCAAACCAGCGCCTTGAGAGGCAGGTCTATGCCTACTGTTTGAGCACATTCCATGAAAGGTGTACCACCTTTCGGGTTACCAAATATCAACAATTCTGTGGCTCTCATAGTTTTGCCAACCTTGGCTGCACCTTCAGCATGGTCGATGCGTGCGAACACTTTCATTCCACGCTTTTTTACGTTTTTTTCCATTCGGTTCATTGTTTCTTTTACGCTAGCGGCACTCTTGACTTCAATCATTCCTTCCACAGCATTGGCATACGACAGCCATGACATAAGGGTAAGGACGATAAGAATGCGAAGAGTTTTCATGGCTACTCCTTGTAGGTGAATTGCTTTGAAGTTTAATGTGTAACGCCTGTGCTTACGACTATTTTCAATAGGAAATAAAATTAAACACCAAAAAATAAGACGACGGATTAGAATAACAGAATGAAAAAAGATTTTTGGTTGGAGCGTTGGGAGCAGGAAGAGATCGGTTTTCACCAGGACACGATTAATCCATATTTAAGCCAGTTTTGGCCAGAATTACACTCGTCACCAGACAGCTTGGTGTTTGTACCATTGTGTGGCAAGAGTCAAGATATGCTGTGGCTACGCAAACAGAACCAACGGGTTTTAGGCGTGGAACTGAGCCCCATCGCAGTGCAGGCATTCTTTAAAGATAACGGCTACACCGCCAAGCATGACACCCACGATAAATTCGATCACTGCACAGCGGATGGCATCTCCATCTTGTGCGGTGATTTTTTCGATTTAAACAAGGATGATCTGGGTGGTGTTAGTGTGGTGTACGACCGTGCATCACTGGTTGCGCTACCGCCTGAAATGCGCGAACAATATGTCCACCATCTGGTAAGCATTCTCCCACCCGGAACACAAATTTTGCTGATCACCTTTGATTATCCCCAGTCAGAAATGCAGGGCCCACCCTTTTCGGTTTCGGTAAGTGAAGTTGAGACACTCTTCTGTGACCATGCCGAAGTACGCCTACTGGTTCAACTCGACGTACTATCAAAAAATAATCGCTTCCAGGAACGTGGTTTGAGCGAATTACGGGAAAATATCTTTTTATTGACCCTGTGTTAAGGGAAGGTATTTTCTATCTTATTGATAATAGACGATGTGCCATATTAGTTATTGACCTGAAGAGGTAGATGAAATAAATTGGCTTGCATGTCTGAACTTTTGACCTACATGAACAGTTATTGCTTGATCCTGAATTCTATTGGATTTTATAACCACTCAAAGACATGAATCAAATCCAGTTATGCAACACATCATCAGAGTCTGTTGCGTTCACTTCACATCTAGCAACAGCCAGCAATGAGTCCATGTCGATAGCTAACTTGTCCACTGCACGCGACTCCCACGCTGCCACCTTGCTGGGCAATGGTAAGGTATTAGTGACCGGCGGAGTTTGTGATGCCCAATCGCTTGCCAGCGCCGAGTTGTATGATACCGAATCCTTCAGCTGGTATGAGGTAGGCAACCTCATCACACCACGATATAACCACACCAGTAATATGTTATCCAATGGCAAGGTGTTAGTAACCGGAGGCTGGGGCTCTGCAGGTGTGCTAGCAGATACCGAGCTATACGACCCGATCAACGAAAGCTGGCACGCCACTGTTGCTCTCTCCACCGCACGCGGTTACCACACCACCACATTATTACCCAACGGCAAGGTGCTGGTAGCAGGAGGGATCGGCACAGGATTCCGCTGTCTGAACAGCGCGGAGCTTTATGACCCTGCTAGTGGCAAATGGAGTGAGACAGGCAATCTCGTTACAGGTCGCGGCTATCACTCAGCCACTTTATTGCCTACGGGCAAGGTATTGGTGGCAGGAGGAAAAGATGCCGACGGCGAGTTAAGTAGTTCAGAGCAGTACGATCCTGACACTGGAACCTGGAGCACAGTAGCAAACCTCAAAGTAGCACGGTATCGACAAATTGCAGTTTTACTATCCAGTGGCAAGGTACTCGTGGCAGGAGGTATTACAGGAATGGGGCCGATTGCCAGTGCAGAGATATATGACCCCCTCTCGGACAACTGGAACTCAGTCGGCAGCCTTAATACGGCGCGTTATGGACACACTGCAAACTTTCTTCCCAATGGGAATGTACTGTTAACTGGCGGAAAAAACTCAGCAAATGTGAGTATTTCAAGCGCTGAGCAGTACGACCCAGCTAGTGGCACTTGGAGCGAAACAACCAACCTCGTCATAGCTAGTAGCTATCACACCGCCACATTACTCCCTGATGGGAAGGTGCTGATTACAGGTGGCAGAAATGCCGCAAATCTATGTATCAAGAGCTCCGAACTATACGACCCTGTCAGTGGTACGCTGCTCAATCCACCCACCGGGATTTGGCATAAAACTGATGATCTTGCTACACCACGCTGCTACCACACTGCCACTTTGCTAACTAATGGAAAGGTATTGGTGTCAGGAGGCTGGGATGTGGGGCAGGTTCTTGCCAGCTCGGAGTTATACGACCCACCCACTGGCACTTGGCACAAGGCTGCCAGACTCGCCAGACCTCGAGGCTACCACACTGCAACTTTACTACCCAATGGGAAAGTGCTGGTTGTTGGTGGACGAGATGCGATGGGTGCGCTTGATATCACAGAATTGTACGATCCGAATACTAATTCATGGAGTCAGGTGGCAATTATCGGTTCGGCACGCTACCGCCACACTGCCACCTTGCTACCCGATGGAAAAGTTCTGGTGATGGGAGGAAGAAGTGAACATGGTTCACTTGATAGCGCCGAACTTTACGATCCGGAAAGCAATTCATGGAGCAAGGCGGAAAACATTAAATCCACGCGCTACCGCCACACGGCCACCTTGCTGCCCAACGGGAAGGTACTGGTGACAGGAGGAAGAGATACGAAAACCTCCAGTCTCCTTGGTACTGAATTGTATGATCCCGATAGCGACTCAACGAGCACGATGGGTAACCTTACAACACTACGTTACGGGCACACCGCCAATTTGTTGCCCAATGGAAAGGTACTGGTAGCAGGCGGCAGGGATCACATGAATACAAACCTTGACAGTGCAGAGATATACGATCCCGCTAGTGGGACATGGAGATTGGCAGATAGCCTCACTACTGCGCGTGACTATCACACCGCCACGTTGTTACTTAAAGGCAGTGTACTGGTGACAGGAGGAAGAAATTTAAACAATGTAAGCCTCGCCAGCTGCGAACTTTATTGGTAGCAAGTTGTCGTGACTTGCTATATGTTTTCTCTGCAACATAGACAAGACAGCGCATCGCCCAATATTTTTTAATTCTGCACACACTTTCCGGGAACATTGCGCTATCATTTGACCAGAGGTACTCTGAAGCTCTACTTGGAATAGCGTTTAAATTAATAAGGTGACTATATATGGACTCTAAATCTCTTATACTTGTACTTGCTGCCATCGTAGCTGCAGCATTATGGCTGCTAGGCGGACTAGTGTTTAACATGGCAGTAGGCATGGTTTGCGTGCTTGTCGGCATTGGTATCGTGGGATGGGCTGCAGGCAACATTATGGACTCACCTCCACCTAACCACTAGTTGACCTGATGCTCTGCTTTTAAAATATATCAACGCCACCTCTAGGTGGCGTATTCATATCTGGAAAATCGCGTCTGCTAGTTCTCTTTGGCTGACAGATGCACCTCCTAACGCAACGCATCAAGAAATTTCAAGTACAAAGCCTATTTCCTTCAGAAAACACTTTAGCAACAAAATATCGTATGATTCGTATCAAGTATAAAAAATGACGCGGTAATCCAGCCATGAAGAACGCACCATCATTTTCTGAGGTAAATAGTTTTTTCTCAAACACTGACCCGAAAATCGTTTGGGCCAAGGCAGTCGACATCATCAAGCTCATCAGCCCGGCCTACGATTTCACCTTGGCACAAACCAGCTTTGACGACGTAGTCCGCATGTTTCGTGGCAAGTATGACGGCTATTGCCCGATCAAAACTCCCTACCACAACCTTCACCACACTATGGACGTATTTCTGTGTGCAGTAAGATTAATGCATGGCGTACACCTTTCCGGCACCAAATTAGCCGACAAGGAACTCACCCTGATAATGATGGCTGCACTGATGCATGACATCGGCTATGCGCAACGTAGCGGCGAAGAAACAGGGACTGGCGCACAATACACCTTGACCCACGTTGGCCGCGGTATAAAGTTCATGAAGGGCTATGTTTTCAAACAGGACTTCCCTCCTGATCTGACTGGCCCACTCGAATTCATCATCCGATGTACAGATCCGGCTGAAAATATACCCGACATCAACTTTCCTGATGAGCGCACCCTCTTGCTTGGTCAACTCGTCTGCAGTGCCGATTTAACCGGGCAAATGGCTGATCGCACCTATCTGGAAAAGCTGCTGTTCCTTTATCTGGAATTTGAAGAAGCACATTTCGGAAACTATCAGAGCATTCACGACATGTTGTCGAAAACACAGGCTTTTTACGAAAAAATACAAAGCAAGCTCGAAGTTGATCTTGGTGGAATCTACACCAAGCTGAATTTTCATTTCATAGATCGTTACGGTGTCGATAAGAATTACTATCTTGAGTCGATTGAAAAAAATATCACTTATTTGACCAAGATAACGAAGCAGAGTGAGGAAATGCACCTTGCGATGCTCAAGCGCGGTGGAATAGTTGAAAATTCAGAAACCCTGCTTACAAAGCATAATTGAATTTAATAAACGTCATACTTCGGCTAAAAAAAGAGCAGCTGAATCCACAAAAAAGGCCAACCCTACGGTTGGCCTTTTGCATAAGTCAGGTGCAACTAAACAGATTTATGCGCGTTTCTTGAACTCGTTGGTACGGGTATCTATTTCAATCTTATCACCGATATCAACAAAGGCCGCCACTGGCAACTCATAGCCAGTATTAATCTTGGCTGGCTTCATCACCTTGCCGGAAGTATCGCCGCGCACTGCAGGTTCAGTGTAGATAACTTCTCGCACGATGGTATTCGGCAACTCAACCGAGATCGCCTTATCGTTGTAGAAAACCACTTCGCATGGCATGCCATCCTCAAGGTAATTTATCGAATCACCCATGCTTTCCGACTCGATTTCATACTGGTTGTATTCGCTGTCCATAAACACATACATCGGGTCAGCAAAGTAAGAATAGGTACATTCCTTTCGATCCAGAATAACTTGGTCAAATTTATCGTCTGCATTGAACACGTTCTCCTTGGCAGACTCGGTAAGGAGATTTTTCATCTTCATCTTTACCACAGAGCCACTACGGCCTGAACGGCTGTATTCTGCCTTGAGTATCACCATCGGTTCATCCCCGACCATAATGACGTTACCAACGCGAAGTTCTTGTGCTGTTTTCATGTTTACCGCCCTTCAATTTCCAAGGCGCGCATTCTACCGATCTCACGAGAAAAATCCAGTAGATTCAAAGCCAAATTATTTCCAGCATGTTGTCTTGCCCAATTTTTCGCATGATCTTCTACCTCACCGCGCGCGGTCATAAATGCCTGCCATGCTTCTCCCGCATCACTTCCCATGTTCCACGCATTGAAAAATTGTATTACTGCCAATTTTGCAGACCCGTTTAATTCATCGGTATATATACCGAGAAAGGCATCAAGTTTTTTCAAGTGAACAGCATCATGTTGCGGATATATTTGCCAGACAAACAGCTTGCCCGCCCACTGCGCACGCACAAAGGAATCTTCACCGCGTACAAAATTCACATCACACGCCCACAACAACTTATCGTATTGCTCCTGCTCAATAAATGGCAGCACCCGCACCTGCAAATTGCCGCGCGTGAAGGTCTTACATGCATTGGGTGAAGCCTCTGCGAAATATTCACCCAGTTGCGGCAGGATGCGGCCTTCAGGCACCAGACATATCACTGAATGCGCGCCGAACACCCATGCATCCAGCAACCCTGGCAGGGCGTCATTCTCATAGCCGAATAAAGAGACATTTAATGTCTCAATTGGTGGCATTTCCATGCCAATAGACCGCCAGAATGTTTTCTGTTTCTCTACATCATTTTGAAATGCATCACGTTGCACCAGAAGATCGTGCTCTAGCAGTAAGCTACCTGTTTTATCTGTGAATCCGGGGAAAAAGAAATACTTGGTCAACGGCAAAAACATATGTGGCGAAGGCAGCTTATGGCACCCTTCTACCCAGTCTTCGGCAGATAGATATTCAAGATTGATCCAAACAGGTTCGGGAGATTGTGCTGCCATCGCAACAACATAGGGTTCAGGCAATTTGCAGGCAAAGGCTTCAATCACCAGTTTTGCAGGCTGCACCTTGGGAAATGACTGACCCCAATAACGCACCTCCACTCCACGACACTGTTGCTGTTCAGCAGTGACTTCAACTTCCTGACATAGTCTGGAAAAGCTGGGCAGATCATCCACCCACAATCTCACCGCAATGGCCTGTTCATTCGCCAGTTGCCGCGCCAGCCGCCAACACACGCCGATGTCCCCGAAGTTATCGACGACCTTGCAAAAGATATCGCAGGATACTTGATTGATTGTCATACGGTATCGTACCGCGATTTAAGTATCAAAGTTATGCGTGAGGGGCGGCATGCCTGTATAGCGCCATTGCTCGACCAGTATCACCCACCATAAATAGCCCACACAAAAAAACCGGTGGTCACCCGCCGGTTCATATTGATTCTGCAAACGTCTAATTGGTTGAGAGTCATTACTATTTTAAGTAAACAATATGTCAAATAAAATCTCATGCCAACCATCAATGTTTCTATTATTCCGCATGCAGCGCCTCTACCGGATCAAGTTTCGCCGCACGCCTAGCAGGCAGTACCCCTGCAACCAAACCGATACTGACTGCGCTAATCTCGGCAAGTACCGCAAACAACCACGGGGTGTGTACCGGCAATGCCGGAAAGATCAGATGCAAGCCCTGCGCGATGCCGATGCCCAGTAACAGCCCGGCCAGCCCACCCAAAGCGGAAAGCAACATCGCCTCACCCAGAAATAGCGTCAGAACTTGTTTCTCCTGCGCGCCCAAGGCTCGCAGCAAGCCAATCTCGGCAGTACGTTCAGTTACGGCCATGGTCATAATGGTGAGGATACCCACACCACCCACCAACAAGGATATGCCACCCAGTGCACCCACAGCGAAAGTAATCACATCCAGCACGGAGCTGAGTACTTCCATGGCTTGTTCCTGCGAGACGACGGTAAAATCCTCCCGCCCGTGACGGGCGTACAAGACACGATGGATTCCAGCCTGAATTTTTTCGGGATTGGCATTATCCGGATAGGTAACATCGATTTCCATCACACCCGGACGATTGAACAATTCCAGTGCCCGCGCTGCCGGTATGAACACCGTGTCATCGAGGTCAAAACCAAGTATCTGCCCCTTGGGTGCCATCACGCCTATCACACGGTAGCGCTGCCCGCCGACACGCAGATAGCTACCCAAGGGATTTCCCACACCATAAATCTCCTTTCGAACCTTGCTGCCCAATACCACGAATGCCCGCGCCTGCTCTGGGTCTTCGTCAGGTAAAAAACTGCCCACTTGCAGATCAGACTGAAAGGCTTGCGGGAATTCCGCTCCTACGCCATAGACGGTAACGCGCCGCGTCTTTCCATCAGCTCGAACTTCTGCATTGCCTTGCACCACTGCAACGACATATTCAACACCCGGAATGCGGCGCAATGCTTCACCGTCTTCTATGGTGAGCGGTTTTACCGAGCCGAATATACCCATGCTAGCGCCGCCCTGCGTCTCGGTCTTGCCCGGCTGGATACCGATAATATTGGTACCAAACTGGTTGAATTCTGCCAGCATGAATTGATGCAAGCCCTCGCCAATAGAGGTCAACAGAATCACGGCGGTAATGCCAATGGCAATACCCAGACCCGTCAAGAAACTACGCATCCGGTAGGACAGGAAGCTGGAAGTGGTAAGCGTCAGTAGATCACGAATAAGCATTTGAATCAGCTTTCGGCCTGACAGTGTTTCAGGGATATCACCCCAACTCTGACCCCCACCCACAAAGGGGAGGGATTTATACATTTTCGCCCTAGAGGGGAAATGATGGAATGGTGGTGTAAGCTATTCTCCATCTCTAACCTGCCAATGCCATCACGGGATCCAATCTGGCCGCACGTCTTGCAGGCCACACACTGAACAACACGCCCGTCCCAAGCGAAGTCCCTACCGCAGCAAATATCGCCCACCAAGGAGCAGCTACGGGCAAGGTCGGATATATCCTTGCGATTGTCAGCACACCGACCTCACCCAATACCAGCCCTACCACGCTGCCGATACTGGACAATAAAATTGCTTCTGCAAAAAATAAATTTCTGATTTGCGACGCTGGCGCACCTAGCGCCTTGAGCAAGCCAATCTCCTTGATGCGTTGCGACACAGCAATCAGCATCACGTTCATGATCAGGATGCCCGCAACGGCAAGACTGATAGAGGCGATGCCAGCCACTGCCATAGTCAGGGTGCTCAGAATACGATCAAAAGTTGCCAGGACGGCATCTTGAGTAATAACGGTCACGTCACGTTCGTCATCGTGACGACGCAATAAAATATCTTCGGCATCACGCTTGGCCGATTCAATACTTTCCCGACTTTTCGCTTCGATAAGAATTCGAAACAAGCCGGAAGTATTGAACAGCAAATGTGCAGAGGTAACCGGGATGATGACCAGCTCATCTGTATTCATGCCCATTGATTCACCCTGGCTTGCCAGCACACCGATCACACGAAAACGCCTATCACCCAGCCGAACCCGCTCACCAATCGCCTTGCCCTGGCCAAAAAGTTCATGCCTGATTTTATTTCCCAGTACACACACTGATTCGCCGGCATGAATATCCCCTGCTGGCAAAAACTGCCCCTCAGACAAGCTCATATGACGGACTGTAAGCAGCTCTGAAGTTGAGCCGAGCACAATGGCTTCACGGTTTAATGCACCCTGCGAAATTTGTGATGAACCTATAGAAAGTGGTGCAATGCGCGCGATTGCGCGACTGCGTAATAGTGCTTGCGCATCGTCAAGGCTAAGCTCACGGGGAATCTGCCCAGACATCATACCGGCGCCGATCCCGGAAGTTTCAGTTCGGCCAGGTAACACGATGACTAGATTGGTACCCAGCGAAGAAAACTGACCAACAACATAGCGGCGCGCCCCTTCACCCAGTCCGGTGAGCACCACTACCGATGCCACACCAATCGACATCGCTAGGATCATCAACAAGGTGCGGGTTAGACTGCCGCGCAAGCTGTCAGTAGCAAACTGCGCGACATCGATGAGTTTCATTTCAGGAGCCCTTGCCCGTTTCGCTGATGATCCGGCCATCCACCATGTGCAATTGTCGCTGAGCGCGCTCACCAATCATGGGATCGTGTGTCACCATGATCAGGGCGACTTTTTGCTCTAGCAACTGTTCAAGCAGATTGATCACCTCTTTACCCGTAGTCTGGTCGAGATTACCCGTCGGCTCGTCTGCCAGCAGAACAGCGGGATGCATACTTGTCGCGCGGGCGATGGCGACACGTTGCCGTTGGCCACCGGAAAGCTGGTCGGGCCTGTGATCAGCACGCTCAGTTAATCCGTAATTTTCAAGTAATTCGGCCACACGTGCCTTACGCTCCGCAGGCGCAAACCCTGCAAGTATCAGCGGCAATTCAATATTCATCGCAGAAGTAAGGCGCGGCACCAGATGGAATGATTGAAACACAAAACCGACTTTTTCACTGCGCACTTTGGCCTGTTGCGCATCATCAAGTGCGGTAACGTCTCCTCCATCCAATTTATAAACGCCTGTGCTTGGCCTATCCAGCAGACCGATCATATTCAGCAAAGTGGATTTCCCAGAGCCGGATGGCCCCATAATAGAAACGTAGTCACCTGCTGCGATGTTCAGGTTGATATCACGTAATGCGGAAACCTCCTGATCACCAACGATGAAAGTGCGGCCTACGTTTTGAAGCTCAATCATTGCAACGGCTTCGTTTGTTCAGGATTAATTTTTTCAGGCTGTACGATCGCTCCGGCTTTCACACCAGTACGATCCAGCGAAATAACAATCTGGTCACCTTCCTCCAATCCTTCGGTTATTTCGGTCTGATCCCAGTTGGCCAACCCTGTTGTAACAGTGCGATTTTCAAGAACGCCATCACTTTGATAGCGCAGTACACGCTTACCTTCCAAGAGGGTTTGTGTAGGAATAATCAGCACATTCTGTCGGGCTGCATGCACGATTTCAACATCGGCACTATAGCCGACTAACAGGTTCTCTTCACTAGGTGACTCAACAAACACCACTTCAACTTCAACGGTTCGCGCCTGTTTTTCCAACTCGAGCACATAGGGTGCAAGACGCTTAACTTTACCCGTGAATGTCTTGCCCTTAATTGCGTCCAACGTTATGCGTGCCACCTGACCGACCTTGATGTTGGCTGCATCTACTTCATCTATGGGTGCACTGACATACATACAGCTGTCATCAATCAAGTCTATGGTGGGAATGGTAAGAATGCCGGGCGGTGACGGTGTGGCATATTCACCCAACTCACCACTGATATCAGCAACTATACCGTCGAATGGCGCGCGCAATATCATGCGTTGCAAACTGGCGCGCGCCACCGAAATACGTGATTTGCTTTGTTCTATCTGACTTCGTGAGGCATCGCACCCCGCACGGCTCACTTTGGCTGCAGAGATTCGCTGATCCATCCCCTCAGCTGAAATAAATCCACTTACCTTTAACTGACGAGCACGTTCCGCTTCTTTTTCAGCAAGGTCAGCCTGAACACAAGCCTGATGTGCATTAGCCCTTGCCGTGCTTAGCTGCTCTTGCGCCAATCTTTCCTGTGCTTGCAAATCCTCGCTCCATAGTTCCAGCAAGACCTGGTTTGACTTTACACGCTGACCTTTTTCCACGTACAAACTTGAAATCTGACCACCGGTCGGTGCAGCAAGCTTGGCACGCCGGCACGCTTTCACCGTACCCGCACGGGTGTTACTCACCATCGCTTCGACCTCCCCACGCTCTACCTTGACTAACTGCACTTCAATCGGCGCCGGGCGCATGAAGTACCAGACTGCAATCACCAGCACCAATAACAGAGAAAAATAAATAAGGTATTTACGCAGAGATTTTTTGCGTTGTGAAGATAAATTCATGTGAATTCCTCTAGGTGCCAAACCAGCGCCGTTGACCAAATGATCAAGCTTCCTATCACGCCTTTTACATGGTGCTGGAGAGAGGAATCGAACCACTGACCTACGCGTTACGAGTGCGTTGCTCTACCAACTGAGCTACTCCAGCAATGATGATCATTATAGTGGACGTGCAGCCACGAGTGCCAGCAGTATTAGTGACTACTGAAGCGCCGCCCTCAGATTGACATCAATAAATTCTTTCACTTTTGATGTAATCAAACTTTCACTCTTGCATCGTATTCTGTATGGGAACTTTACAATAATTATTCAGTCAGATTGCGCAATTAGTTAGTACTGGCATACGCCTGATTTAAAGACAAGGAACATGAATACAATCAAAGAAAATTTAATGGGGGCTGACGATTTGAAAAAGCTTGCGCCCGATTCTGGAATAAACACTTCTACCGAAAATCTTATAACTGGACAGACTGGGTGGACTCATCCTTTGGTCACTAGCTCAAAAGCACGAATACATGAGATCGGTGATCACACGATAGCTACACGCAACAGATTGATTGCAGAATCAATATCTGAATATCTAGCGACCGCACCCCAATCAAGAATGTAATTATAAGGGTCATGCGCAACGCTCAATGCCACCGGTACTCATCCGTTGAAAAAGGCTGTGGTTTGCCTTCAATCTCATTACCGAGCAATTCCGCACTGGACAATGACATCGTTACTCCATAGCGGAAATGTCCGCTACTGACATAGAGATTAGTCAGTTCAGGGTGGCGCCCGATAGTGGGGATGTTGTTTGCAGACCATGGACGGAAACCAGCCCAATGTTTAATCGGCATTAATCCACACCAATCAGGAAATATTTCACACACTTGTTGCAAGAGTTTGGTGCGCGCCTCGATAGTGGTGGACTTGTCGAAACCTACATCTTCTAGGGTGCTTCCCACCAGTACATGGCCATCCATTCGAGGAATGAAGTACAAACTCTCCTTGAGTATTATCTGCTGGAATGGCGGCGCATCAAATTTGAACAATAGTATCTGCCCGCGTATCGGGCGTATGTCTAGATCCAACGCATGCACACCGAGCAGAGCTTTACTCCATGCACCTGCAGCAACAATGTATGCATCTGCAGCTATCCTGCCTCGGGCTGTTTGCAGTCCGGTGATTCGCTCACCAGTCAATTCGAAGCTTTGCGCTTCATGCTTCTCCAGAATGATCCCGCCCATCAATTCCACGTGGGCACGTAGCGCCTTCAGCAGATATGGATTACGCACCTGTGAAACCTCCGGCAACAGCAAACCTTCTTCCAGGGATTGTTTGTTTGACTGAGCAGGCAGGTAATCAGCGAGATTCACTGAGCGTGCCTCAAACTCATGCTGGGCACACCACTGCTGAGCACGTTGTTGCTGAATTGGCGGTAGCACCAACATACCGCTACGTTGATATTCCGTCTCGATACCTGTCGCTTTGTACAACATGGCTGCGGCATCTTTAAACATACCCATACCACGAAGCGCGAGTTGCGTTACTGCTTCCTGATAGTCCCAAGGACAGAGTGGAGAAAGTATGCCACCACCGGCCCATGATGCTTCCCTTCCGACCGAACCGCAATCAATCAGTGTCACCCGGTAGCCTGCTTGCAGCAAAGTTTGCGCACTAGCCAAGCCGACCGCGCCAGCACCAATAATCAGGAAATCCATTTTCACTTTTACAAAATTTTCCCGTGATGATAAAACATGTTATGAGGCAGTCGGCATGAGCGTCTTTGGCAACGGAAATACTACATTTTCAACGATACCTTGCAATTCCACCACATTGGTGCCGCCCATTTTTTCCAGTTGGTTTATCACCCCTTGCACCAACACTTCCGGCGCTGATGCGCCTGCGCTGATACCGATATGTTGCTTACCATCAAACCACTCCAGCTTTAACTCATCGGCATCGTTAACCAGATATGCTGGTATACCTACATTCGCCGCAACTTCTCGCAAACGGTTAGAGTTTGAACTGTTCGGTGAGCCAACTACCACCACCACATCACATTTCTTGACCAGTAATTTCACAGCGTCCTGACGATTTTGTGTGGCGTAACAGATATCATTTTTCTTTGGGCCTGTTATGGCAGGGAAACGTGCCTTGAGCGCCGCTATGATTGCACTGGCATCATCAACTGATAGTGTGGTTTGCGTCACATAAGCCAGATTATCATTGTCATCCACCTTGAGTTGCGCAACTTGTTCCGGTGACTCGACAAGATACATGCCGCCTTTGCTTTGCCCCATGGTGCCCTCGACCTCAGGGTGCCCTGCATGACCAATCATTACAATTTCTTTGCCTTGTTCACGCATCCGGGACACTTCTATATGCACTTTAGTCACCAATGGGCATGTCGCATCAAACACTGTTAATCCGCGCTTCTCAGCCTCTTGCCGAACTGCTTGTGATACGCCATGCGCACTAAAAATCAGGATACTACCCCTAGGAACATCGGCTAGATTCTCAATGAAAATTGCACCTTTCTCTCGCAAACCATTTACCACAAATTTATTGTGCACCACTTCGTGTCGCACATATATTGGTGCGCCATGGACAGCCAGTGCGCGTTCCACAATCTCTATGGCGCGATCAACCCCGGCACAAAAACCACGCGGATTAGCTAGTAGCAGTTCCATGCTTTTTCTCCTTGAAACTGTCAATAATTATAAGAAATGCACCGCAGGTAATCGCGGAATCTGCAAGATTGAACGCCGGGAAATAGTGCGTATTCCAATGAAAATGTAAGAAGTCCACCACGTAACCATAGGCAATTCGGTCAATCACATTACCTATTGCGCCGCCCAGAATCAAGCTTAAAGCAAAAGCAAACAACCTTTGCTCACGATGGTTATGCAGTAACCAGACTATCCATACCGAAGCTACAATAGCAATAACGCTGAATAGCCAGCGCTGGGCACCGCCTGCATCGCTGAGGAAACTAAACGCTGCTCCGGTATTGTGTACCAGTACCAGATTGAAGACGCTGAGAACCACCAGACTTTCGCCATAATCAAATTGGCTGCTAATGTACAGCTTGCTCAATTGGTCAAATAGGATTACCAGCGCAGATATTACCAACCAGCGGCTAAGCATATTTCCGCATCTCGCCATCACCAAACAGATTGCTCACACAACGCCCACACAATGTCGGATGTTGCTTATCTGCACCAATATCTTCGCGGTAATGCCAACAGCGCTCGCACTTGTCATGCAAGCTCGCAGAAACATCGATATGCTGCTCACTTTCCACTTCAACCCGGTGAACAGCTGCTCGGGAAGTGATAAACACCAGACGCAAATCATCACCGAGATGCGCCAACACTTCATAATCTTCTCCCATAGCGTGCACATCCACCTCTGCAGCAAGTGCCGAACCTATCAGTCCTACGCTACGCGCTTCTTCCAGTTTTTTGTTCACCCGAACCCGCAAGGCGGTAATCTTGGACCAGATGGCAATCTGACTTTCGCTTAATTTCGCATCTGGTAGTTTGTACCATTCACCTAAAAATACGCTGCAATCATCTTTCCCACTCAGCACCTCCCATGCCTCCTCCGCCGTGAAGCTCAGTATCGGTGCCATCAAGCGTACAAGGCTATGAGTAATGTGATACAGCGCATTTTGTGCAGAACGACGCGCTACAGATTTTTCAGGAGCAGTGTAAAGGCGATCTTTGAGGATATCCAGATAGAAGCCACCCAGATCCTCGGAACAGAATATCTGCAACTTATGCGCAATCGAATGAAATTCGTATCGCTCATAATCGGCACACATTTCATCATGCAAATCTTGCGTCAACACAAGTGCATAACGGTCTAACTCGAGCCACTGCTCAACGGGCAGAGCATCTCGCTGCGCATCAAAATCTGCGATATTCGCCAACAAAAAACGCAAAGTATTGCGAATACGCCGGTAACTTTCAACCACTCGCTTGAGAATTTCATCAGAAATATTCAGCTCACCAGAGTAATCCGTTGCTGCCGTCCACAGTCGTAAAATGTCGGCACCCAGCGTATCAAATATTTTTTGCGGCGCGATCACATTACCCTTAGATTTTGACATCTTGTGTCCATTACCATCCACCACGAAACCGTGCGTCAGCAAGGCATTGTATGGTGCACGACCGTTGATTGCACAACCTGTGAGCAGCGAAGACTGAAACCAGCCACGATGCTGGTCAGAACCTTCCAAATACAGATCAGCCGGTGATTGCAATTCAGCACGTCGCTGTAATACTGCTGTATGAGTGGCACCGGAATCGAACCAAACGTCCAGCGTATGCGTCAGTTTTTTATAGTGATCAGCCTCTTCACCTAACAAGTCCACAGAATTCAAACTGAACCATGCCTCAATACCATCCTGCTCAACCAGATTGGCGACCCGTTCCAGCAACTCAACTGAGCGATGATGCAATTCACCTGTCTCTTTGTGCACAAAGAATGGCATAGGCACACCCCAATTGCGCTGGCGTGAAACACACCAGTCAGGACGATTTTTAATCATGGCCTCCAGTCGAGCACGACCCCAAGCCGGGAAGAACTGCGTTTGCTCTACTGCTCGGCTTGCTTGGTTTCGCAACGTAATTGCCTCTCCACCATTATCTGCGGAAGATGCGTGTGGTGTCTGCTCCATGCCGATAAACCACTGTGGCGTTGAACGGAAGATAATCGGAGTCTTGTGCCGCCAGCAATGCGGATAGCTGTGATGCATCTTTTTTAAATGCAACAAATGTCCGCTCGATTGCATTGCATCTATCACCACATCATTGGCTTTCCATACAAACAACCCACCCACCAGCGGCAAGCCGGCCAAAAACTTGCCATCATCCCCGACCGGATTATCAGTCGACAAATTATATTTCTGACCAACAAAGTAATCGTCCAGGCCGTGAGCTGGTGCTGTATGCACCAAGCCGGTACCGGCTTCGAGTGTGACATGTTCACCACAAATAATCTGCACACTGCGATCATTAAATGGATGCTGCAGTAACAAACCTTCCAACGCCAAACCCTTGCACGACACTGCCACGCCGCCACCATTGTCATTGCTTACATCAAATTGATAGCGTTCCAGACATTGAATTGACAGATCAGATGCAAGAATCAGATAACTGTTGGATGTCTTGATCAACTCATACTTAAACTCAGGGTGTACGCACACTGCCTGATTCGCAGGTAGCGTCCAGGGTGTCGTCGTCCAGATCACAGCATATACTTTTGCATCCGCTGGCAGCGACACACCGAAAGCCTTTCCCAAAGCCTGCTTGTCCATCACCTCAAAACCAACATCAATTGCCGGCGAAGTCTTGTCTTCATATTCCACTTCCGCTTCGGCCAGTGCCGACTGGCAATCCAGACACCAGTTAACCGGCTTATAGCCCTGATAGAGAAAGCCGTTCTCATAGACCTTGCCTAGCGCTCTTATGATGTCGGCTTCGGTCTGAAAATTCATCGTAAGGTACGGATGATCCCAATCACCCAGCACGCCAAGACGAATAAAATCTTTTTTCTGTCGCTCGACCTGACCTTGCGCATATTCACGACACAGTTCACGAAATTGTGCGGGGGGAATGGCTTTGCCATGTTTCTTTTCCACCTGCAATTCTATCGGCAAACCGTGACAATCCCAGCCCGGCACATAGGGTGCATCAAACCCTGCCAATGTCTTGCTCTTGATAATGACATCCTTGAGTATCTTGTTTACTGCATGACCGATGTGGATGTCGCCATTCGCATAAGGCGGACCATCATGCAAGATAAATTTTGGCTTGCCTTGCTTGGCTGCACGAATTTTTTGATAACGATGCTGAGTCTGCCAGCGTTCTACCATCTGCGGTTCACGCTTTGCAAGGTTGCCTCGCATCGGAAAAGTCGTATCGGGTAAATTCAGCGTGTGCTTGTAATCAGTCATCTTCATTCCAAATCATATCTACTTCAGTTTAACTAATAAAACTCGTCACACTGACAATCATCCATGCAACTCGAACCATTTACGCGCGTTCTCAATATCCTGCGCGATGTATTGTTTCAGGGCTTCCACATTGGGAAATTTTTTTTCATCACGCAATTTTTGCAAAAACTCCACCCGCATATGTTTACCATAAAGTTGTTGCTCGAACTCAAATAGATGCACCTCCAGAACCGGAGGTGCATCCTGCTTCAGAGTCGGACGAACACCAAAACTTGAAACTCCCTGCAGCACACCCAAGCCTTCAACATGAGCGTTCACCACATAAATACCAGACAAAGGCGGACGATTATGTCTCATATGAATGTTTGCGGTTGGATAACCCAACTTCCGCCCTACCCCATCTCCCCGTATAACTCGCCCACTAATGCTGTAATGCCGTCCCAGATACTCCTGAGCAGTGCGCAACTGTCCAGCCATCAAAGTAGCCCGGATTGCTGTGCTGGAAACTCTTACCCCATCATGCGCAACAGTCCGCACAGATTGCACCGAAAAACCAAGTTGCAAACCAATTTTTTCCATCAAAGCAAAATCACCGCCTCTCCCTTTTCCAAATCGGAAATCATCCCCGATCAATATAAACTTGGCTAAAAGCTTTTCATGTAAGGCATTGATAAATCTTGCCGCATTAGTCTGCGCAAACTTTTCATTGAAACGACACACGTGCACACGATCTATACCCATTTGATCAAGCAACTCAAGCTTTTCACGCAAACTGGTAAGCCGCACCGGGGCCTCCCGGGGATCAAAAAACTCGCGCGGATGAGGCTCGAAAATCACAACCGCCGTTTGCAAACCGCGTGTTTGCGCAGCCGCACGTAATTCTTTCAATAACGCCTGATGGCCCAGATGCACCCCGTCAAAATTGCCAACGGTGAGCGCAACAGGCTGAAGGTCAAGAGAATAAAGTCCGCGTAGAATCAACATGGGCGCGGATTATACCCGATGAAGGCTCAATTACAGTCACCTAAACTCATCCAGACTAGCACTTGCTTCACTTTATTCCTGCTTAATACCTACCGTATACAGCACTTCCACCTGCAACCAGAACCCTTCAATTGTTGCCAACTGTTGGATCTCATCCAGATGCACTTGCTTGAAATGTTTCAAATCGTTGGGTGAAAGCTGATTGACCAAACCACGAAACCCCGCATACCAGATCACATCCCACCATTCTTCGGCATTTTTCAAGTGATAGCTAAGATTTTTTCTGGTTACACTTACCTCTCCCAGATTTGCACTCGCAAACAAATCTCCCAATTGCTCTTTGGTACTGACGCGCTTCCAGGAGATAGAAGGTCTTTCAATGTCGTACTGTTCGATGCGATTGAAGAACAACTCTGCCAAGGGCTGAAAAGCACTATCGTAGAAACTGGCAATGCCGATGCGCCCTCCCTTTGTCACTTTGCTCGCAATATGCTTGAGTAAACCGCTCATATCTTCGACAAAAAATATGCCAAAGGCACAACTTGCCACATCAAAATATTCGTCAGGAAATGACAATTTCTGCATATCCATCTCGGCAAAATCGGCATTGAAAATGCCTTCCTGTTCTGTTTTTTCTCTTGCCTGTGCCAGCATACCGGATGAAAAATCAACCCCAGTCACTTTACCAGTCGGCAGTTGCCTGGCAATTACTAAAGCGTTACTGCCTGTTCCGGTTGCGACATCCAGAACTCGTTCGCTACCCCTTAACTTCAACGCTTCTGCAAGATGATAGGCACTGTCTGCAAAATATCTGAGCGCACGGTTATCATAGCCCTCAGCGACCGTGTCGAAGGTTTTCTGGATCATTGACTTGATGGCTTGTTCATCCATAAAGGGCCTGTATTTTTCAGCTTCTGGATGTGTCGTCTAAAAAACTTGAGCAGAAAAACCAACCAGTTCCAAGTGGTTTAACCGTGTGTGGATGTGACTTTAAGAGCCAGATAGTGCCTTACGAGAAGGCGGAACACGTTAAATTAAGCTGTCCCACCCACCGTCAATCCATCAATCCTAACAGTAGGCTGCCCTACACCAACCGGTACACTCTGGCCCTCCTTACCACAGGTGCCTACCCCAGGATCAAGCGCCATGTCATTTCCGATCATCGAAATGCGTGTTAAGACATCTGGGCCATTGCCAATCAGCGTAGCGCCTTTTACCGGATGGGTGATCTTGCCGTCTTCTATCATATAGGCTTCGGAGGTCGAGAATACAAACTTGCCACTGGTAATGTCCACTTGCCCACCACCAAAATTAACCGCATACAAACCATGTTTTACCGAAGCGATTATCTCCTGTGGATCTTTGTCTCCATTGTGCATATAGGTATTTGTCATGCGTGGCATCGGCAGGTGAGAATATGATTCGCGCCTAGCATTTCCCGTAACCTCTACTCCCATCAAACGTGCGTTGAGCGTATCTTGCAAATAACCTTTGAGTATCCCGTTCTCAATCAGTGTGGTGCATTGGCTGGGATTGCCTTCGTCATCCATCTGCATCGAGCCGCGTCGTCTTGTCAGTGTTCCGTCATCTACCACGGTCACGCCTTCTGCTGCGACGCGTTCACCAACACGACCTGAAAATGCTGAGCTCCCTTTGCGATTGAAATCACCTTCCAAGCCATGACCTATCGCCTCATGCAATAAAATTCCCGGCCAGCCATTTCCCAACACTACGGTCATGTTACCAGCCGGAGCAGGTGCGGCATCCAGATTGATTGCCGCTTGATGCACCGCCTCAGACGCATATTTTCTTAGCATTTCATCGTCAAAATAATCGTAGTCAAAACGTCCGCCACCACCTGATGAACCTTGCTCACGTTTGCCGTTGCTTTCAATAATGACTGTCACCGAGAGTCGTACCAGAGGACGAATATCTGCATTCATCAAACCATCGCTTCGTGCCACCATTACCACATCATATTCTCCTGCAAGACCAGCCATCACCTGAACAACGCGCGGGTCGAGTGCGCGTGCATAGCTTTCCACGCGCTCCAGCATGGCGACTTTGTCAGCATCTTTCAGGCTGGCAATAGGATCATGTGGCAGATATATCTGTCTCCTTGAACCATGATGAATGATGGGTGCTATCTGGGCTCCACCCTGCTTGGCAATAGCACGAGTAGCCTGCGCTGCAGTTTCAAGTGCTTTCAGGCTAATGTCATCAGAATAGGCAAAGGCAGTTTTTTCTCCACTCACCGCACGTACACCAACGCCCTGGTCGATATTGAAGCTGCCTGATTTGACAATACCCTCTTCAAGTGACCAGCTCTCCGCTCGGCTATATTGGAAATACAGATCGGCGTAATCCAGGCGATGCACCATCATGCTGGCAAAAACCTGCTCAATAGTGCTAGCACCAATCGAGTAAGGCGTGAGTAGCGAATGCTGTGCAGTAGCGAACAGCGAGTCGAATGATTCCTTGTGCTTGGCTTGACTCATTGCTCGCAACTGAATAAAACACGATGCGTTAATGCCGGCAGGCTTTTTCGCAGGCTGGCATGGTAGGAAGGATTGATCTCTCCAATCACCACACCGGAACCACGCGGCAATCTGTCCAATACTCGCCCCCACGGATCAACAACCATACTGTTGCCATGCGTTTCTCGCGCATTTACATGATAGCCTCCCTGTGCGGCTGCTATCACATAGGCCAGATTTTCAATAGCACGTGCCCGAACCAACACCTCCCAGTGCATCTTGCCGGTAGTTTCGGTAAATGCAGAAGGCAACACGATGATGTCCACATTCTTCATTGAGCGGAACAGCTCGGGAAAACGTAAGTCGTAACAAATCGCCAAGCCAATACGCCCGAACGGACTGTCAATCACCACGACCTGATTACCGGATTCGATGGTACTGGCTTCATCAAAACTTTCGTTTCCCAGTTCGAGGCCGAACAAATGTATTTTGTCATATCGCCCCACTTGTTCGCCATGTTCGTCAAACACCAAGCAACTATTCAGTACTTTGTCTGGCGAATTTGCGACCAATGGAATCGATCCGCCTACCACCCATATATTATGCTTGCGTGCAGTTTCGCTCAGGAACGACTGAATCGGCCCCTGTCCCGGTTGCTCGCGTACTATGACTTTATCCCTGTCACTCAGTCCCATGATGGCAAAAAATTCAGGTAACACAACTAGTCTAGCTCCCTGTTCAACGGCCTTGGCAATCAATCGACGCGCTTCGCTGATGTTGCCACTCACGTTCGGGCCAGAAGCCATCTGCACGGCTGCCACCTTGAAAGCGTTTACCTGTGCAGCTATACGTTTCTGTGTTGAGTCACCAATACCCATGATTTACTTTCCTAATTGACTTGTTTCTTGTTGAGGTTGATTTCTTCCGACCTTGATTACACTTGGTTCATTCCAGGAACCACTTACATTGTATTCAAATGACGCCAACTTATCGAGTGGGTCACCCAGCACCTTGTTGACAATAAGTGATCCGATACCTACTACCGGGCTAATAGCAAATGCTCCGATCAACGATACACTACTGCCAAGAGTTGGCAAGATTTTTACTTTCAGATCCTGCGTTTCCTTATTCAAATCAACATAACCCTTGATAGTCGCTTTCGCAGAAGATCCATAAATTTTGAAATCATCGGTGTCGATCACACCATTACTGATTGCAGCATTTCCGTTGATGTTATCGAATTGGAATCCTTCACTGAACACATCTGTGAATCCCAAAGCAACATGCCTGGGAAGATCTTGCAAACTGAGTACACTAAGCAATTTTCCCGCTCCTGGATTCATTTTCAGGAACCTTCCCTTCCCTGTATCCAAATTGAGTGTACCGTTCAAACTGGCGTAGTTAAACTTGTTCGGCGCACCAGACCATTTCAATTCAGCCATTAGTTTACCGCTGCCTTTGTTAACAGTATTCGGATAACCTGAACGCTCCAGTACTTTCCCGGCATCGCTGATTTGCAACTGCAGATTAACCTGACATTGCGTACCGTCACTACCAACTCCGCCTGCCCCATATCCGACAAAGTCAGGTATTACATCACTGTCGTTAACAACTGGAGCAACACTCCATACTCCATCACCCATCAGCGAGCCATCAGGGTTAGTAATGCGCAGGCGACGCATCCGCCAATCGTCACCATCCGGATGTCCCACCAACTCAATGCGACCAATATGTTGATCTTTTACTTTAAGATCCTCTATTGCAAACTCAAAAGCTGGAAAACTGCCTGGACGTAACTTTCCAACTTTCTTCTGCGCCGCACGTTTTACGATTTCATCAGATTGCTGTGACTCCTGAGCTCTCCCCAGCTGAATAGAACTTATACGCACACTGAGCTTTCCTGCATTTTCATATCCATACGGCTGCCATTCAATTTCTCCCTTCGAATTTTTGCTGGAAAGTTTCGCAACCATCCCTTCACCTTTTTCGACAGCGTTAATGTTCAGGCTATCAACATCTAGGCCATAGCCGACAAGTTTATCAATATCCAAACTTACATAATTGATAGGCAGCACTGGTAATGCCTGATCCGAACTCCCGGTTAACCCCTCCCAACCCTGTATTGAAATCACCGGCAAACTGCCCAGCAAGTGAATGCCACGATTTCTTTTCGATGCGGACTTTTTGAGTCGGGCAAGTTGTGACTTGTCAGGATCACCCAGGTTGATGCTGCCGTGTTTGATGACCATCTCATTGTTTTCTTTGTTCCGGAAAAGTTTGGCGTTAAGCAATTTACCCAAATGTACAGCAATGATGTCCTGATTTTCGCCCTCTCGATTTTCTTCCAATTTAAGCGGCATCGCTTCATCAATTGGTTTTGCAAAAGGCTGCGGCAAGCTGGAACTGACCCCCTTTAGATCAGACTGAACCAATATTCGTGTAGATTTTTTCGCTACAGTGATATCAGCATCCCAGTCTGCACCTCCACTCAAATAATCCAGTAAAGGTGATGCGTTCATACTGCGCAAAACATCAAGATCGAAATGACCTCTCACGGCTGTATGTACCGCACCTCCATCAATGGTCTTCATATTTATGCTAGCAGGGCCTCCCAGTATTTCGGCAGATACATCGCTTACTTGCATGTACGATTCTGAAAACGAAAGTACCCCACTGGTGTTGCGTATGCGCGGCACTCCTTTGGCTAGATCGATATCGTTATCCAGCACTCTGATGTTGCCGGACACTTCAACTGGTTGAGTACCCAATAGGGGGACACGAACATACAACGCCAGCTGACTACTGCCACTGGCAGAAATTCCATCGGTGAATCCGTCAATATAACCACGTACAGGACTCTGCTGGATAAACTTTAAAAACTCGTCGCTGGGCGCATCTGCTTCTCCTCTTACCACCAAAGGCAGATTAGTGCTCATCATGTCCGGAATAGCCACACTGACATCTCGCAAATGAGCGCCCAGCATATTCGCCGAGGGCGAATTAACCTCCAGCCTCTTGCCCCTAATCAAAAATTCTCCATTGATGTTTTCGATTTTCGGCCACCTTTTATCGAATTCCAACACTGCGTCCCGCGCGTGTCCGCCGATGTTAAATCTTACGTCTTTGGTTCCATCGAGTGGAAAATCACTCAGATTACCCTTGATACGAATACGAAAATCTTCGGTATGCCCTGACAACAACGCACCGTTCAACCAGTCATTTCCTGCTTGATGCAACGCAACTAAGGGCGTGTACCGAGCGGCACGCCTGATATCACCACGTGTCAACTTGGCTGTCAGATCAAGCACTCCGCGGGTACCAACCAAAGTCTGGTAGCTTCCATACAAATTACCAGCCAGATCCTTGTTGGATACAGCCACATTATCAACTTTAAACAACAGCTCACCGTCTTTGTGCTGCCAACCACCCTGACCAGTCAAGGTATCAAACAACAATGGCTCACGCATTATTCCCGGCGCATCCACTTTCAGGTTACGCGAAATAATGCTTAACCTGCCACGCACTTCGTTACCATCCACGTCCACGGACAAGCCTGAAAATCCTGGTATTTTTCCTACTTGGTGTAACCCTAGATTGTCAAAGCTGCCTTTGATTTTATAACCACTGGGTTTTTCAATCTGCCCTTGCCATTTCGCTTCCAGATTAGACACCTTTCCACTTGGTGCGTAAGCTTCAAGCTTGGCTCGAAACTCTGTCTGCAATGGTAAATACTTAACCAAAGCGTCAAGTGTCTCCAATTGCAACTGATTAGCACGTATTTCTCCTCCTGCCGGATACCCGTTTTCAGTAGACTTTTTGCGAAAATAAAAATCTGTAGGGGGCAACTCAATCCCATTGACTAAACGGACTCCCAACTTTCTGGCTGAAATTTCAAAATCGTCCGAAACATATTGCCAACCTGCCCTACCTCGTAATTCAAGTATTTTCATGGCAGGTACATCTTCAGCCAGTTTGGTCACTACATCACGCAATTCCAGATCAGTTGTGATTCGCGCCAACTCGCCTTTTTCAAAACCGAGCCAGCCACGAAGCGCCCCACGCCCGCTACTGAATACATCAGGCAAAACCAACCATGGACGCCAAGCAATAACATCGGTGTAATCAAGCTGAGTGAATAACTCACCTCGCCAATCACTAAAATTTTCAAAACTTTCTCCCCGAAAATTCCCGCGAACATCCAGAGGAGTTGCCAACTCTGCAGGAGGATTGGCACGAAGAGCAAATCGGTGGCGATTAATAAAATTCTCAATGCGTAAGTTTACTTTTTGAAGAACCAGAGGCGGGGCAGAGCGACGTTCGTCAACCCACACGATAAGTGCGTCACGCACTACCATTCGAGATTGATGCAACAGCCAGTCTGACATATCGCTCTCTTCACCTTCCTTGTCGAGTGCAAGATTGCCTAGAAAAAACTTTCCTTCTACATCTCGGCGTACTACAAACTCAGGGCGAAATATTTCCAGACTCACCAACCTCAGTTCAGCGCTAAACAATGACATCCACGATACACATCCTTCAATACCCGGCAGAAACAATGCCGGCTGTTGCTGATCATCCAGGATTTGCACATCCTTCAATTTCAACAGTGGCTGCAGACCCTGCCAATCCCCTTCGATACTACCGATGATGACAGTATTGCCGAAGGCACTGCTTAAAGATGTGGCAATCCTATCGTGATACAGCTCAATATCAGGCAACAGGTAATAACGTAACGCAATAATACCCAAAGCAAACAACATGGCCATTACTGCTGATATTACGATGACAAGCCTTGTTAGCCAGCTCAAACTAAGCCAAAACAGCCGAATAGGAAAATAGTTAGACATTAGGTTAGTGATTGAATCTTGGTTACTTGTTGCCGGCAAACGACCCGGTCTATTACTATTATGTGCATTGCTACTATAGACAACTGGCAACAAGTGATTAAACAGACGACAATGGGCATTCTAGCTTGAAGCGTCTTTCATGAATACTGCGAACTTTAACCAGCAAAGCAGCTTTGACCATCGTGAGTAAAACACCATGAATTCCACCTCCTTAATGACTCCCAGCACGGATACTTTGCTTCAAAAAACACTCCGATGCAGCCGTTATGTAAAACGGATTGTAGACTCAGACCCTTTACTACTGGATTGGTTGCGGGAAAATTACACTTCCCCCTGTGACCGTTCTGAAATCCGTACATTATTACAGAAATCTGGACTCAATCTGACTGATGAAGCAGAGTTGGGCAAAGCAGTGCGTATTTTGCGTAAGCAAGTGATGATCAAGTTAATCCTACGCGATATTAATGGACTTGCTGACCTATGCGAAGTGATGCAAGCAATGACAGCTCTTGCAGAAGAATGTTTGCAATTAGCTCAAGCTTGCTTGATGGAAACCTTACGAGTGCAGTTTGGCACCCCCGTGGGTGAAGCAGACGGTAACCCACAGCAATTGCTAATTATCGGCATGGGGAAGCTGGGAGGGTGTGAACTTAATGTTTCATCAGATATTGACCTGATTTTCGTCTATTCGGAAGATGGCGAGACAAATGGCCCTAAAAAGTTAAGTAACCACGAATTTTTTACTCGAATGGGGCGCCGGTTGATTAATATAATCAACGAGCTAACTGCAGACGGTTATGTATTTCGGGTCGATATGCGACTGCGCCCATACGGTGACAGTGGCCCTTTGGTTATGAGCTTTGCAGCCTTAGAGGAATACCTGCTCAGACAAGGGCGAGAATGGGAGCGTTATGCGTGGATCAAGGCGCGGGTTGTTTCTCCGGCAGAGCATCCACAGATTGCAGAATTGATGCAATTGGTGCAACCATTCATGTTCCGGAAATATCTTGATTTTGGCGCCATCGACTCAATGCGTGGTTTGCACGCTCAAATTCGCCAGGAGGTACAGCGCCGAGACCGACTCAACAATATCAAACTCGGTTCCGGTGGGATACGAGAGATAGAATTCACCGCACAGGTATTTCAGTTGATTCGCGCGGGACGCGATGCCAAATTACGTGTCCGTCCAACCCAACAAGTGTTGAAACAACTAATGAAAGATGGGCAACTTTCAACGCAAATGGCTGCCGACCTCGACACTGCATATGTTTTCTTGAGGAATCTGGAGCATCGTTTGCAATATCTGGATGACCAGCAAACCCAGGAATTACCCGAAAAGATCGAAGATCAGAATGTGATTGCTGAAGCTATGGGGTGTGCGGATTATCCTGCCTTTTTGGTAAAACTCAATCAGCATCGAACAATTGTTAACGCTCAGTTTGAACAAATTTTCGGCGAACATAAAGAAGACCAGGAAAACTCATATTTGTGGCAGGAAAACATTACAGTCGAGGAGTTAATCCCCCCCCTCGAATCACTAGGTTATTGTGCTGCGTCTGAGAGCGCACAGCATCTATATAGCTTGCGTACTGGTAATCGGTACCGTCAATTACCTGAAGTGAGCAGACAAAGGCTGGATAAATTGATTCCGCAATTTATTACCTTGAGTGCCCAGCACAACAACCCGGATGTCACACTGTCCAGATTACTCACCATGCTGGATGGAATCAGTCGCCGTGCCGTCTACCTCGCCTTCCTAACCGAATATCCTGCAGCACTGGAACGCCTCACCACATTGGTCTCCGCCAGCACTTGGGCAAGCGAATATATAACTCAGCACCCTGCTCTTTTTGACGAACTGCTAGATGCGCGAGAAATATATCAACAGCCCAACTGGCAGAAAATTGACGATGCTATAGAAAGCCGTCTAAATAATTCTGTCGGAGACGCAGAGCAACAATTGGAGGCACTTCGCCAGGTTCAGCAGGAACAGACCTTTCACCTGCTGGCAATGGATCTTCAAGACCTGCTACCGCTGGAAACACTTAGTGACCATCTCAGCGATTTGGCTGATTTGCTGCTCAAACATGTTTTGGCGTTAAGCTGGGAGACTGCTCGGAAACGACATTGTGACCTACCCAAGTTTGCCATCATCGCTTATGGAAAACTGGGCGGAAAAGAAATGGGTTACGCTTCTGATCTGGATTTGATCTTTTTGTATGAAGATGCTCACCCTGATGCACAGGAAAATTACGCTCGGCTAGCGAGAAATATCAACACCATGCTTAGCAGCTACACTTCTTCAGGACGCTTGTATGAAACTGATTTGCGCCTGCGCCCGAATGGAGCAAGTGGCTTACTGGTAAGCTCGATGTCCGCATTTTCAGAGTACCAGCTTGAACATGCTTGGGTATGGGAACATCAGGCATTGACGCGGGCACGTTTTAGCGCGGGTGACAAGCAAGTAGGAGATGCCTTCGAACATGTTCGCAAACAGGTACTTTGCCAGCCACGCGAGTTACCTGTGCTTCGCAAAGAAATTCTTGTCATGCGCCAAAAGATGCACGATGGTCACCCTAACGATAGCGCTCTATTTGATATCAAGCATAGCACCGGAGGAATGGTTGATATCGAATTCATGGTGCAATTCATCGTGTTAGCCCATGCCCACCAACACCCTCAGTTGAGCGCCGATATCGGCAATCTGGCTTTACTGAAACTGGCAGGAGAACTGGGGCATATACCTGTTGACCTTGCCGAACAGATCAGCGAACTATATCGTATATTACGCAAAACCCAGCACAGAATGCGACTCAACAATGTATCACCGTGTAGAGTTGAGGCGGGCAAGATAGATACCAGCGCATGCAAGAAATTATGGGGGATGCTATTCGATGAACACTTGCAACAAGATGGAACCGAGGTGATTTAGGTAGCGGCTATTCTAAACCTAATGATTGTAAATCCCTCTCTCAGACCAAAGTCGCATTGCCTTTTGCCATTGAATTGTTGGGATCATCCAGCTTATTAGTAAGACGATACATCACTATCTCGCCCTTACCCTTCAACGGAATCGAAGATGCAGGTTCAAATGCATAGTCTCTTTGTATCCGCTTAAAAGTAGTCTTATCCACCTGAATCGCCCCTTCAACAGCTTCATCAGTGAGACGACTGGCAATATTCACCGTATCACCCCATAAATCGTAGATGAATCGTTTAGTACCAATCACACCAGCAACAACCGGGCCGGTAGCAATCCCGGTATGTATGCCTAGTTTGAATTTGGATAAATCAGGATGCTTCATGACGTATTCACGCATCTCCAGTGCCATGTCAGCAATCTTGTTGGTGTAATCAGTCCTACTGCTGTTCAATCCACCGACAGCCATGTATGCATCACCGATCGTCTTGATTTTCTCCACACCATATTTTTCACTAAGCTCATCAAACCCTGAAAAAATGATATTCAGCAATGAAACCATCTGATCCGGGGATAATGATTCAGTGAGTTGGGTGAAATTCACCAAATCAGCGAACATAACCGTCACGTCTGCGTGACCATCTGCAATCAATCCCTTTTTATTCTTCAGGCGATCAGCAATGCTACTCGGCAGTACATTCAGCAAAACACGTTCAGATTTTTTTTGCTCTTCCGCCAACAACTGGTGCTGCTGATCCAACTGAAACCTGATTCTGTCCATCTCTATTACAAAATGGCGAATCAGAAAATAGATGATGGATGACATCGCTGCAAAATTGATGGCAAAAAATACACCGATAGTTCTCATCGGCACTTCGGTTTGACCATCCACACCCAGGAAGTAGTCAAAAATACCGGACATGACTGTCAATACAATATAGGCAAAAAACCACGGGATTGATTCGCGCCAGCTTGATACAACCAATGCGCCAATTGGTGCCAGTAGTGCCCAAAGCATGACACCACTTGATGTAATTGAGCTACCGATACTCCATTGCATGATAAAAGGAGCAAACAGGAAAAGGCTCAATTGGATAGTACGGAACCGCTCAAATCGTTTGGTTTTGAAGTAATAAACCAGTGAAGTCACAGAGACCAACTGGTATAGCAAGGGCACATTTGCAGGAAAATGCAGTCCCATCATCCAGTAGACCGCAAGCCACAACACCACGGCAAGATTCATAAAGGCGGCGGCAAAAATCAGAAGGTCTCTGTGCAGCTTATCTTCTTGTGTGCCTACCGTTTCTTCAGTGATAGTAGGGAGTTCTGCCATCTAATCAATTCCAATTAGGAAAATCATCATTTCCAATCCGTTGCTGAGAACAGCAATAATAATACATGAATACACGGTAAAATACGCCCTGCACTAGGAACTGTTTCCAATAATTAATTGTTAGCACCCCTTCATAATTCTGCTGGAAAAAGCTAGAATTCACCGCTTCCACTTAAGCAATTCCAAAGGAACTCCCATTATGTCAATGTCTGACCGCGACGGTTTTATCTGGTATGACGGCAAGCTTGTGGAGTGGCGAAATGCCACTACCCATGTTTTGACCCACACCCTGCATTACGGCTTGGGAGTGTTTGAGGGGTTGCGAGCATATAAAACGGACAAGGGCACTGCGATTTTCCGGTTACAGGAGCACACTGACAGACTATTCAATTCAGCTCATATCTTTCAAATGAAGTTGCCGTACGACAAGGAAACCATCAATGCTGCACAACTTGATGTTGTGCGCGCCAACAAACTTGAATCCTGTTACATCAGGCCAATTTGCTTTTATGGTTCTGAAGAGATGGGGATTTCCGCTAAGAATGTATCAACCCATATCGCTATTGCTGCCTGGCCATGGGGTGCATATCTCGGCGACGACGGTATGAAAAAAGGTATCCGCGTCAAAACCTCCAGTTTCACTCGCCATCATGTCAACGCGAACATGTGCCGCGCCAAGTCAGTAACAACTTATACAAATTCGATACTGGCGCATCAGGAAGCCGACAACGATAATTACGACGAAGCCCTATTGTTGGATGTGGATGGCTACGTTGCTGAAGGCGCCGGCGAGAATATATTTATTATAAAAAAGGGAAAGTTATACACTCCCGACCTCTCAGCCTGTTTGGAAGGGATTACCCGAGATGCTATATTCACGCTGGCTAGAGAATCAGGTATTGAAATTATCGAAAAGCGCATCACCCGAGATGAAGTGTACTGCGCCGACGAAGCTTTCTTTACCGGCACTGCCGCCGAAGTAACGCCAATCCGCGAGTTGGATCATCGCACCATTGGTAACGGTGCACGCGGTCCGATTACCACTAAATTGCAACAAACATTCTTTGATTGCGTGGAAGGTAAACATCCACTACATACCGATTGGTTGAGCTACATTTAAAGGGAGTCATTGTGTCTAAACAAGATAATACCCAGCGTCACATCGATGTCACAGCAAGTGATTTACCTCTGTCCTGCCCAATGCCCGGCATGAATCTTTGGAACGCACATCCGAAAGTTACGATTCCTATCAACCATGGTGGTGAAGCACTTTGCCCTTATTGTGGCACTCTATATCGCTTTAAGGGCGAACTCCCCAAAGTACATCATTAATTCGATGCACCTGCCGCTCTCAGAAGCAAGGTGCCAGCACAATATGGCATACCTCAATATTCTGGTGCTGTTGTAAATGCAAAAAATACTGATCATCGGCCCCAGTTGGGTGGGCGACGCGATGCTCATGCAACCCATGCTGTCGCGCCTCAGGGAAATCTATCCTTATTGCCGAATTGACGTGTTTGCACCCCCCTGGACGGCGGATTTGCTACGTGTCATGCCGGATGTATCCGAAATCATTATCAATCCATTTCCGCACGGTGCCTTGCAACTCGGCGCACGTTACCAGCTAGGCAAGCAGTTAAAACTTGAAATGTACGGCCAGGCAATTGTATTGCCCAATTCACTCAAGTCTGCGCTGCTCCCTTTTTTTGCAGGCATACCAGTGCGCACTGGCTATATAGGCGAGTTTCGCTTTGGTTTGCTGAATGATGCCCGCAGACTCAGAAAATCCAAGCTGCCGTTGATGGTGGAACGCTTCGCACAACTAGCTGAACAATCTGGCATCAATATAAAGCGCC
>Ga0316187_10000398_pt1 | contig 33522 bp, 31 predicted proteins | sample CroRivburrow1_MG_FD_204927 | JGI IMG/M metagenome (GOLD analysis project Ga0316187, IMG submission 204927) | Coastal sediment microbial communities from Maine, United States - Cross River worm burrow 1 | ecosystem: Environmental > Aquatic > Marine > Coastal > Sediment | place: USA: Maine... | reverse complement strand
CTTCAATTTTTTTGTTCATATCACTTCAATTTTAAATATATCAGAAAATTTTTAATATATCCGGTATCACTGCTGTCCCGTTAAAATGGAACCTATTTACGTAATCATGCGCGATAGTTACGTTGTAGATTATCACAAGTTCCCCGGACATGGGATTGGTAGACCCAATTCAAGACACGCGTGAATACATCCATGTAAGCTCGACTGCCGCATCCATGCGGCAGACGGTCTGGAATTGGGTCTACCAACCCCATATCCTAGCTGTTTGCCTCGATTCCAAAAGTTAACGAGACAGCAGTGATCCAGTATGAATTAATCTGGAATTATTTATAACCCAAATTTGGTGCTAACCAACGTTCTGCCTCGCTAACATCCATGCCCTTACGCTTGCTGTAATCACTCAATTGATCTCTATTGATCTTACCCAAAGAGAAATAACGGGATTCAGGGTGAGAAAAATAGAATCCGCTGACAGAGGCCGCGGGTAGCATAGCAAAGCTCTCCGTTATATGAATACCAGCATTTTCATCCACGTTTAATAACTCCCAAAGTGCCGCCTTTTCTGTGTGATCGGGACAAGCCGGGTAGCCTGGTGCTGGCCGGATACCTTGATAGAGCTCTTTAACCAAGGCATCACTACCTAATTCTTCGTCAGCGGCGTAAGCCCAATAATCCTTACGAAGTTTTTCGTGCAGATACTCTGCGAAGGCTTCAGCTAGACGATCGGCGAGTGCTTTTAACATGATGGCTTGATAATCATCATGTAATTGTTCGAATTGCTTAACACGTTCGTCAACGCCGATACCGGTAGTAACCGCAAAGGCTCCAATAAAGTCATCTAGCCCGGTATTTTTAGGTGCAATAAAATCACTCAAGCAAAAACTTGGTTTACCATCTGGCTTTTGTTGCTGTTGCCGAAGTTGATGCAAGGTCAGCTGTACCGTTGTTCGTTTTGCATCAGAATATACCTCGATATCGTCACCAACACTATTAGCAGGGAAAACCCCTAACACTCCCCTGGCTTTTAACCAATTTTCTTTGATAATGCGATCCAGCATCTCCTTGGCATCTTTAAAAAGATTGCTGGCCTCTTGACCTTTTTGTGGATCGGACAAAATCTTCGGAAAACTGCCTTTTAGCTCCCAAACATGAAAAAATGGCGTCCAATCAATATACTCTTTTAGGGTTTCCAGAGGTAGATCGTCTATAACATGTATGCCGGCCTTTAGTGGTTCTGGCGGAACATAACCGCTCCAATTAATTTGCGGCTTATTTGCCCGCGCTTGCTCCAGACTCAACCAATCTATTTTTTTTCGTCGGTTAGCGTGATTGATTCGAACGGTTTCATACTCTTCTTTAAGTGAGTTAACAAAATCCGCTTTTAGCTCGGGGCTTATTAATTTCTGCGCCACGCCAACAGCGCGTGAGGCATCTTTTACCCAAACCGTGGGATGCTCATAATTTTGATCAATTTTTACTGCCGTATGGGCGCGCGAAGTGGTCGCCCCACCGATCAACAAGGGTATTTTAAAACCTTGGCGTTGCATTTCTGTGGCGACATAAGCCATTTCCTCAAGCGAAGGTGTAATCAAGCCTGACAGACCGATAATATCGACATTTTCCTTGATCGCGGTCTCCAGGATCGTTGCAGCCGGTACCATCACACCTAAGTCAACAATCTCAAAATTATTACACTGAAGCACGACCCCAACAATGTTTTTCCCAATGTCATGCACGTCGCCTTTTACCGTTGCCATTAGAATTTTACCGTTGGATTGGGAGTCACCCGTTTTTTCGGCATTGATGAAAGGTAACAAATGCGCTACCGCTTTTTTCATAACGCGGGCACTTTTTACAACCTGTGGCAAAAACATTTTACCGTCACCGAATAGTTCACCAACAACATTCATACCGTCCATCAAGGGGCCTTCAATTACCTGGATGGGCCGATCAAATTGTTGCCGTGCATCTTCTGTATCTTCAACAATATATTGATCAATGCCTTTAACAAGACCATGCGTTAAACGTTCGCCAACCGACTGTTCTCGCCAGGATAAATCCTCTTTCTTGGCGACCATGCCATCGCCCTTAAACTGCGCGGCAATATCCAACAGGCGTTCAGTCGCGTCGGGACGTCGATTTAGAACAACATCCTCTACGCATTCGCGCAACTGCAGAGGAATCTCTTCGTAAACCGCCAATTGACTGGCATTTACTATTCCCATATTCATACCTGCTTTAATTGCATGATAGAGAAAAACAGAGTGAATAGCCTCACGTACGGCATCATTGCCACGGAAGGAAAATGACACATTTGAAACACCACCGGAAACCTTCGCATACTGTAAGGACCGCGTTACAACTCGAGTGGCTTCGATAAAGTCAACAGCATAGTTATTGTGTTCTTCAATACCCGTGGCAACAGCAAAAATATTCGGATCAAATATAATATCTTCTGGTGCAAAGCCTACTTTTTCTGTCAACAAGTGATAAGAACGCGTACAGATGGCTATTTTTCTGGCTTGCGTGTCCGCCTGCCCTTCTTCATCGAATGCCATAACAATCACTGCCGCACCGTACTTGCTAATCAATCTAGCACGCGCCAAAAAGGCTTCCTCGCCTTCTTTAAGACTAATGGAATTGACAACACCCTTACCCTGTATACATTTTAGGCCCGCTTCTATAATCTCCCACTTGGACGAGTCAAGCATAATGGGTACCTTGGAGATATCGGGTTCGGAAGCGATTAAATTCAAAAACGTTACCATGGCCTTTTTGCCATCCAACATGGCCTCATCCATATTGATGTCAATGATTTGTGCTCCGTTTTCGACTTGCTCACGAGCAACGGTTAATGCCGTATCATATTCATCTTCTAGTACTAGACGTTTAAATCGAGCTGAACCCGTTACATTGGTGCGTTCACCCACATTTACAAATAATGAGTCACTTCCGATATTCAGAGGCTCCAGACCACTCAAGCGACATTGCACTTCCACAGTAGGAATACTTCTTGGTGCAATATCAGTTACAGCCGCTGCCATTGCCTGAATATGTTCCGGTGTCGTACCACAGCAACCACCAACAATATTAATGAACCCACTTTGAGCCCACTCATGTATATGAATAGCCATTGATTCCGGTGATTCATCGTATTCACCAAATTCGTTAGGTAAACCTGCGTTAGGATGGGAACTCACGTAGGTATTGGAAAACTTGGATAGATCCGCGACATGCTGACGAAGATCTTCGGCACCAAGCGCGCAATTAAGACCGATACTCAATGGATTGGCGTGCGCAACAGAATTCCAAAACGCCTCACAAACCTGTCCCGACAAGGTACGCCCACTAGCATCCGTTATGGTTCCGGAAATCATAATGGGCAGTTCAACATTATTTTTTTCAAAATAGGATTTAACGGCAAATATTGCCGCCTTGGCATTCAGGGTATCGAAAATGGTTTCAATGAGGATGGTATCGGCGCCACCTTCAACTAATCCGTGGGTAGCTTCTGTATAGGTCTCCACCAGATCATCAAAAGTAATATTTCTGAATCCAGGATTATTAACATCGGGAGATAAAGAGGCCGCCCGATTTGTAGGACCCAATACACCGGCCACGAACCGACTTTGCCCAGATTCAGCCGCTACCTCGTCTGCTGCCTCTCGTGCTAGCTGGGCGGCCTTAAAATTTAACTCATAGACTAGTGACTCCATGGCATAATCAGCCATGGAGGTGGCATTGGCATTAAAGGTATTTGTTTCAACAATATCAGCGCCGGCGCGCAAGTATTTGCTATGAATTTCTTTAATAATCTGAGGCTGAGTAAGCGTTAACAGATCATTATTTCCCTTCAAATCGCAAGGATGCTGTTGAAATCGTTCACCGCGATAATCCTGTTCATTCAGCTTATAGCCTTGAATCATGGTGCCCATAGCACCATCCAGGATGGCTATGCGTTGTTTTAGCAGCTTCTCTAAGGGATGCATATTCTTCAATAGACTCGGTTAATTCCGAAAAGACGAGTTTTAAAACAGAATGGCGAGGATTATTATTACCCAAAAGCGGGGTCGACTAACAGAAATAGTGTTTTCTATTCAATCTGTTATATGCCATCTATAAGTCCAACCAATTTATCCGGAAAATATAAAAGCTGGCTATTGTAACATCCCAACGCAGCAAATGACGAACATTTCACCTTTAAAAAGCCCAGACGAGCCCTGGTGGAGCATAAATTGGCTTTAGCATTGCTCCCAAGGAAGATTTTGAAAACGCCACCCACCGGTTGAGCTGCGATGATGAGTTTCATCCAAATCGCCCTCAAAACCTTCTGAGACGTTATAGACTTCTCTCATACCAGACTTCACCAACAATTCACCCGCCTCCAAGGAACGTTTGCCACTGCGGCATATCAATAAGACAGTAACACTGTTGTGATCAGAATGACTGACGCCGCCAAGCAATACCTGACGTACTTGCTTTACAAAATCCGGATTAATCTCCCAGTCTGGTTCATCAATCCAGGCAACGTGGATTGCACCAACGGGGTGGCCGACAAAAAGGAATTCCATACTTGATCTTACATCAATAAGAACTGCCGTAGGATCATTTTTCACCAAATTATAGGCCTCCTCAGGCGATATTCCTTTTACCTCGTTTTTGCTCATAATCTGTGCTTCCTTTGTGAAAAGTAGTATAAAGCTTTGTGTGTAAATACATGCGTTAACTAATTTATGTGGGTATAATAACGAACCCTTTCAGGTTAATACTAAAGTATTGAATAGTCATGTCAATTTATTACTCGATTTAAACAATTATTGAGACGAGTTCTAATTCCTGGGAGAATGATTTACAAGTTAAATATTAGGTTACTACCATGTATTCACAAGCTATAAATTCCAAACCGCCTAAATCTTTATTACGCAGCGTGGGTCGAGCGATCGCTAACTATGAAATGATACAAGCGGGTGACCGTATATTGGTCGGTGTTTCCGGAGGCAAGGATTCACTATCTTTGTTAAATATCCTCTTACATCTTAGACGTTACGCACCTGTTAAGTTCGATCTCGCTGCAATAACTGTCAATCCTCAAATCAAGGGATTTGATCCGTCGCCGCTCAAACACTATATGGCAGCTAAAGGTGTAACCTTTTTTTATCAATCCCAAGCCATCGAACAACGTGCAGTAAATCATATGGGAAAGCAGTCATTTTGTTCATTTTGTTCACGGATGAAGCGCGGCATCATGTATGCCACGGCCAAAAAAGAAAATTATAATGTGTTAGCCTTGGCACAACACCTCGACGACCTGGCAGAGAGTTTTCTAATGTCGGCATTTCACGGCGGTCAGTTAAGAACTATGAAGGCTTGTTACACCAATGATACAGGAGAGCTACGTGTCATACGGCCGCTTATTTATACGCGGGAAAGACAAACAGCGGCGTATTCCCAGGCGGCAAATTTACCTGTAATCCCGGACAATTGTCCGGCATGTTTCGATATGCCAACACAAAGACAACATATGAAAGAATTATTGGCCCAAGAAGAACGGCACAATCCAAATCTGTTTAAGAATTTGTTATCCACCTTGCATCCTTTACTCGATCAAGCCTATTACGTGCGTAATACGAATGCTGGTGCAAAAGATTAGTACCTCTCCTCTATGCGTGCATTAATCATAAAATTTGCTATAAAACTAATTGCATTTCTGCCTTTGCGGCTGGCGCATATTCTGGGTAGCTTTTTAGGCTACCTAATGCTGCACATTCCCAACTCATCCAAACACATTGCAGCTAAAAATATCGCTATGTGCCTGCCAGAACTGTCCCAAAAACAACAACACACATTATTAAAGCAAACCCTTATGGATACCGGTAAGACCGGCATGGAAACAGGTGCTTTGTGGTGCTGGAATAAAAAACGGTTATTTCAGTTAATTAAAAAAACTTCCGGAGAACAACGACTTCTGACAACTTTAGAAAAAAAAGGTGTTATTATTTTAGCACCCCATCTCGGGGCTTGGGAATTAGTTGGACTCTATTGTGCGAGCAAAGGCCCAATGGTCAGCTTATATCGACCGCCTCGCTTAGAGGCCTTGGATAGTTTCATTCGTCACGCCAGACAACGATTTGGCGCGGCCTTAGTACCCACCAACGCCAAAGGAGTAAAGACCCTCTACGCGACCATAAAGAACAAACATATGATTGGCATATTACCGGACCAAGACGCAGGTCGCTCAGGTAATGTTTTTGCGCCATTTTTCGGGATACCTGCCAGTACCATGACCTTATTATCCCGCCTTGCTCGAAAGTCTGGCGCTGAGGTAATTATTGTTTATGCGGAAAGACTGCCAAAGGGACAGGGCTTTCATATGCACTTCATACCTGCACCTGAGAACACAGCCCATCACGACCCAGAGATAGCCGCTACTGCCTTAAACGAGGGTGTCGAACAGTGCGTAAGAAGCATACCATCACAGTATCAATGGATCTATAAACGCTTCAAAACGCGACCCCAAGGAGAGGCCAAGATATACTAAAGGGCACCCCCTAAAAATGCACTATTTTTAGAGGGTGTCCTTATACCTGTTAGTTTAATTTAATGCCACTTCGTTTTGCGGTTGCAACTTTGTTAGCAACACTCTAGCCTTGGTGAATCCCTGACTAGCCGCCTGTTCTAGCCAATAAATCGCCTGAGCTTTATTTTTTGATACACCATCTCCAGTTGACAATAAGCGCGCCAGATTAAATTGTGACTCAGCATAACCAGATGACGCAGCTCTCAGATACCAGATATGTGCATGCTCTATGTTTTTTCTCACACCCAATCCATTTTCGTACATCCAGGCCAGTTGGTTTTGCGCGGAATAATCACCTTTTTGTGCAAAAACGCTCATTTCACCCGCAGCAAATTCGTACATTCGCTGGGATTTATCCGCATCCACTAGTACACCTGTGCCATTATTGTACAATTCAGCGAGTTTGTAATAGGCAAGGTGATGCCCGTTATTGGCGGCCTGTGTATACCAATACGCAGCCTGTTTGGGGTCTTTTTCAGTTCCCATACCTGACAGGAAATACCCGGCAACAGTATATTGTGCTTGTGAGACTCCGCTTTCTGCAGCCTGCTTGGCCCATTTAAAGCTAGAAATCTTGTTTCGCCCTACGCCCTTACCTTCGTCATATATACGCATTAGCATGTAGTCAGCACCTGGCTCACCATGTTTAGCGGCCTTAAGTAGTAACGCGGCAGCCGCATCATAGTTTTTTTCACTATAAGCAACCAAACCCAGCTCGTAAAAACTCATGGAGGCAATGGCAACACCCATATTGGCCAGCATTAAGCTCGTAAAAAAAACTGCCGTGTAGAACGGATATCGCAATACCATATTGTCTCTCCAGTTAACCATTTAATTTTTATGGGTATTAATAGAAATACCATAAACGCAGCGGAATACTAAAAAATTCCTATCTGCTAATTTCGGTTTTCGGACAATTTGAGAATTTCAAAAGGGTAAAAAACAAGTTCAATGTGTTATTTTGTGACGGAGTTCACAATAATATTAAGGACAAGATGGGTAAAAGTACGTATAAAGCATTTAAAGTTGGATAAATCTGTTATACAATGTTATATATTAACCCAATATGTTATTCATCTATTTAGATAAAGGATTATGAAACTACAACAACTACGATACATTTGCGAAGTGGCACGGCGTGGATTAAATGTTTCTAGCGCTGCGGAACGGCTGCACACCGCACAGTCTGGTATCAGCACCCAAATTCGCTTGCTGGAAGAAGAACTCAACGTGCAAATATTCGAGCGCCATGGAAAACGGCTTATTAGCACAACCGAGGCGGGCAAATCCATAATTGAAATGGCCGAAAGAATTTTGTGCGAAACGGAAAATATTCTGCAAGTTAGCGAGCAATTAAATGACCAAAGTCGTGGCACATTGTCCATCGCTACCATTCAGGCCTACGCACACCATAACCTGCCAGCGATTATATCAAAGTTTTCCATTGAGTTTCCTGGTATTCAATTACGTATCCACCAGGGCGATCCCGACCAGCTTACAGAAATGGTCTTGTCCCGTAATGCCGACATTGCCATTACAACAGCACCGGACATAATCCCCGAAGAACTGGTCTTATTACCCTACCGGCAGTGGAACTTGGCTGTAATTACCTTACCTGACCATCCATTACAGAGTTTAAAGCCATTGACGCTGGAAGCCATTGCCGCTTACCCACTAGTGACTTATGACTATTCCTTTTTAAGCCGATCTTCCATTAATTCGGCCTTTGATGAAAGAGGATTAATGACCAATATCGCCCTGACTGCCTTGAGTTCGGACATTATAAAAACCTATGTTGGTCTGGGTCTGGGTGTGGGCTTAGTCGCAGAGTCGGCAATCGATAGAGATGATCACCAATTAAAGGTTATTGACGCCAGCCACTTGTTTGAGCCTGGTTCAACCTACATTTGTATCCACCGTGGTAAACACTTGCGTGACTATGTATACAAATTAATCGAATATTTGGAGCCTAAACTCACGCGAGTCGTGGTTGAAAACGCCATTAACAGAACATCTGAAATTGATAATTAAGTAGTGTGTGCTGTGCACACGTTACCACTACGCTCTAATTCACACGTTGCGCAATTATCATGGCTTCATTTCGAAAACCCGCTTCCAGATTCCCTACCCTAGCCTCTTCTCGATAGACAATAATCCTCAAACCTGAAAACAGGCTTAGCAGTTCATTTTCCGCGAGTAAAAATTGCGCATTACTGGGCCCTACAGATGGGTCTTTTTCCTTGATAAAGGTTTGATAATAAATCAACCCATTGGGTCTTAAGGCGTGTATTAGGCGTTCAATAATAGACCGATCCAAAAATCGGGACACAACCATTACATCAAAACACTCTGCATCCGGTGGGTGCAGAACCACATCACGCACTTCTATCGTAATATGCAAATTAGATCGATGCGTCTGCGTTGATAGCACTTCCAGTGCAACTTCAGAAAAGTCCCATGCCTGGGTAGACAGGCCATGCTTGGCCAATAGCAAGGCGTTTGCCCCTGTTCCACAGGCCAAATCCAAAGCCACTCCGGTTTTTGGCAAAAGATGTACATTCTGACTCAACACCAAGGCCGGAGTAAAATCCGTTTGCGAGGTCGAATGGGTATATCTTTGGTCCCACTTTTCTTGATCCGTAGTTTTGGGCATAAACGAACCCCCTCTATAAAGTTTTCAAGCGCAGCGCGCATATTTGCTATTAATAACACAGCTATATTTACCCAAACACTCATTATTTGAGATTTATACACAGCAATTGAGGGCCAGGATATATTAGAGATTAATTATGTACTATATTTATAGAGATGACCTTTAGAAACGTAATGATGGAGAGCAACCGTGAGTAAAGACGCAACATTTAGCATGCCAAATGCTGCAGAAGAGCGGGAAGACCAAGTCCTGGCCAAGCCCAAAGTCGTGGAAAAACTTAAAAAGCGTCAAATCTTTTCCGATGCCAATTATCCCTATAAAGAAAAGATGAATCGTGATGAATACGAGGAGCTTAAGCAGGTATTGCAAATCGAGATGCTAAAAATGCAAGGCTGGGTAAAAGAAACGGGGCAGCGCATCGTAATACTGTTTGAAGGCCGTGACGCCGCCGGTAAAGGCGGCACCATTAAGCGTATGATGGAACACATGAACCCCCGCGGCGCGCGTGTCGTCGCACTGGAGAAACCCGGCAATAGCGAGCAAGGACAATGGTATTTCCAGCGCTATATCAAGCACCTGCCCGGTAGTGGTGAAATCGTCCTGCTTGACCGTTCCTGGTATAACCGGGCGGGCGTTGAACGGGTAATGGGCTTTTGCAAGTCGAGTGATTATCTAGAGTTTATGCGCCAAGCCCCCGAACTGGAACGCATGCTAGTCCGCAGCGGGATTATTCTCTTTAAATTATGGTTTTCTGTCAGTCGCAATGAACAGTTTCGACGTTTTCAACAGCGTCGTCACGATCCCCTAAAACAATGGAAACTGAGCCCTATTGACTTGGCGTCGCTGGATAAATGGAAAGACTACACCGAAGCCAAGGAGGCCATGTTCTTCTATACCGATACGGCCGATGCACCCTGGACCGTCATCAAATCCGACTGCAAAAAACGCGCTCGCATCAATGCCATGCGATTTGTACTTAATAGTCTGGACTATCCCAACAAGAATCCCAAAGTAGCAACACCTCCAGATGAATTAATCGTTGGATCGGCGGCAAATATTTACGAGAAGGGTGAACATCGGCTAAACAAAGCACCCATTCAACCTAAGGAAAGCTAATAATGCGTCACACCAAACAAGCACAAAATATTACCAATCGCTTTCGTGAACTCATTGAAAATGCAGGCGATACTTTGCCAGTAAACCATTACGACGAACTCTCCCTGTTGATTGAAGCTGGCATCGACACGGCATTGGTAGATTACATCGAAAAAATGGCCGACAAACTCGAGACCATGGCGCATGACGTTAGAAATTCGGCTGAGTTTTTTGAGCAATAGAAAGTCATAGTTACTTTGGTTAGCGTAATGAAACGGGTTTGATCGCCTCAATAGTTGCTGAAACCACATAGTCTTGAATATTACTTCCAGGAGCCCAATCACGGATGAAGGCCTTGCTTTCATCTTTTGGAAGAATCCTAAGGTCTTCGAAGCCCACCTGGCTCAATATTGCTTCAAGCTCACTAATAATAGAGGCACCCGCCATACACCCAGTAAATAAGGCCATGTCCTGCTTTACCTCATCAGGCAGTTCGGCTGATGCAACAACATCAGATATGGCCAATCTTCCACCCGGTTTTAATACCCTGAATGACTCACTAAATACTTTTTTCTTTTCCGGTGAAAGATTAATAACGCAATTCGATATGATGACATCGACTTGCCCATCGGCAAGCGGTAGGTTTTCTATCTCCCCCAGGCGAAACTCCACATTATCAAGGCCAGTTTTAAGAGCATTTTCACGAGATTTACTCAGCATTTCCGCTGTCATATCAACCCCAATCACGTGGCCCTGCTTGCCGACAGCTCTCGCCGCCAAAAAACAATCAAATCCACCGCCACTACCGAGATCAAGCACGGTTTCACCGGCTTGCAGTGAGGCTATGGCTTGAGGATTACCACAACCAAGTCCCATATTTGCACCTTCCGGGATAGACGTTACGTCATCATTGGAATAGCCCAGGGCAACAGAGGTAAGCTCTGCATTTACTTTACTGCCTGCGTCACCACAACACGTTGTAGAAGATGAACAACAGCCGGTGCCATCTGCTTGCGCCACTTTTCCATAACTTTCCCTAACGTGTTTGCGTATTTCATCATTTTTCATGGATTCCATGCTGGCTCTCCTTTCATTGGATTAATGAGACTTAGTTAATCCTATAGACGATGGAACGTTGAAAAGGACGCAAAATAAATTTTTCTGCCATTCAACAAGGACCGCAGTCTTTGTTTTTGGTATGAAAATCGACAACTTTACCTTTACTGTCGAATTCAAACTGGCAGCATTCGAACATCAATCCTTGCAACAAGGCTCGACCGCGTTGAATCCTTGATTTGGCGCCAGACAGGGATATTCCCTGCTCTATTGAGACCTCTTTTTGTGTCTTTCCTTCCAATTCGGAAAGCACCAGTGCATCCCGGTAGTGTGCGGGCAACTGTTCAATCATTGGTTGTAGGCATGCACCCAGTTCCCGCCTTGCCTGTACGCTCGCATCGGTTTCTGTTTGCGCGAGCCACTCGGGAAGTACTTCAGAAGGTTTGCGGGTACGATAGTAATCTATCACCGCATTTCTACTGATTTGATATAACCAGCTCTCTAGTTTGGTCTCTTCTTTAAGTGAATCGATTTGTGAATGTATTTTTAAAAATACATCTTGCACAATATCATCGGCAACGGCGTGATCTTCTACGCGCTTCACCACGAACGCATACAGTTTGGAATGATATTCCCGCCAGATTTTTTCGGTGATGTTCATGCTGATAATTTAACAGAAAGGAAGCCTATGCACCCTTACTATTCTGGCATAAAATTTTTCATAAAACGACTACAATTAGCATATATACCTTTCATAGAAATATTGTTTGTTGCCTAACTAACGGATTTCTAGCGGCAAATTCTAGACAGAAATTATTCTATCAAATAGCTACTACGCAGCGTTTGCGGTAGTTGGTGATATCGAACGTAGCGTGCGCCGTGCGCACGTTTTACTCACTATGATGCACTTTCTTGTGCTTCATATAGATGAACAACCTCTGTGCATAATGTAAAGTTTTCGTGCGCACGGCGCACGCTACGCATAAAGAATGACTCAAGTTTGATTTCGAACCACAAAAGTCTGCTACCAGCATAAAGGAGCCATCCAATATAATGATGTGAGTTGCAACGCTGTAGTCCTGCAGGTGCTGCGCACTCCTGTGCGTTTAAAACCCTTGCAAAACAATCTTTCCGATGGATCGACGACCTTCCAGCTCCTCATGCGCAGCCTTCAGGTTGTCGGCATTGATGGGCCCCAGGTTTTTACCAACGGTGGTCTGGATATAGCCCTGGTCAATCAAATCCGATACGCGGTTCAGCGAACGACCCTGCTCATCCATATCAGCCGCCTTAAACATGGAGCGCGCAAACATAAACTCTATGTGTAGTGACTGACTCTTTGGCTTCAGCTTCATCACATCCAGGGGCTTACTAGGGTCATCAATCATGGCAATCTTGCCAAAAGGCACTAATAGCTCCGTATAACTCTCGAAGTAAGACTCAGTATTATTCAGGCTGGCAACATGCGTCACCTGACCAATACCCAGGGCCTCGATCTGAGGTAGAAGTGGTTTGCTATGATCCACCACATGATGTGCCCCGAGTTTCTGCACCCAAGCTTGTGAACTTTCGCGTGATGCGGTGGCGATAATTGTGGCCCCGGTAATGGCTTTGGCTAACTGAATTAAAATTGAGCCAACACCACCGGCTGCACCGACAACCAAAATCACCTCATCGGATTTTTCTGTTGAATCCGGGGATTGCTGTTGTATAGACAGATGCTCAAACAATATTTCCCAAGCGGTGATTGCTGTCAGTGGCAGCGCGGCGGCTTCAGCATCAGACAGGCTTTTGGGTTTAATGCCGACAAGACGTTCGTCAACCAGCTGATATTCGGCATTACTACCCTGGCGATTGAGATCGCCGGCATAAAAGACCACATCGCCAGGCTTGAATTGTGTAGCCGCCTCTCCTGTTGCGACAACTTCACCCACGGCGTCCCAGCCAATCACTTTGTAGCCTCCATCTGCGGAAGGGACGTTCTGGCGAATTTTATAATCCACCGGATTGACCGCAATCGCCTTGATCTTAACAAGTAAATCGTGCCCGCTTGCAATCGGCTGAGGCAGCTCGATATCTATTAAAGACTCAGGGTTATTGATAGGTAGGGATTGAATATAACCAATAGCTTTCATGGTGCCAACAACGCTCATAATAGTTCTCCAGTTTATCTCCATGGACGGAGTGTATGCCGAAATTTGTCAGGAACAAATTTGGCGATTCAGTGAATGAAATAATAGACCTTGATTACCATAGTGTAAACAGTATAATAATTGAATAATTATCAAATATAATTTGAAAATATGCTATTAGAAGACCTTCAAGTCGCGCTCAAAGTGTCTGAATTCCGAAGCATTACCGCTGCGGCAGCTAGTTTGGATATGCGTACTGCAACTGCCAGTGCGGCATTAAAGCGGGTAGAAAGTGCCTTGGGCGTGGAGTTGTTTATCCGTACCACGCGGCATCTTCGGCTCTCCAGTGCAGGAGAAAAGTATATTCCTCAATGTGAGCAGGCCCTGCTCATGCTGGATCACGCCAAGCAAAACATGAAGAATGACCTGGATATTGTCGATGGTGAACTGCGCATTGCTCTGTCATCGGACTTAGGTCGGAATCTGGTAACTCCCTGGCTTGATGAATTTATGGATACCTACCCGGATGTAAGCGTAAGGGCGAATATAAGTGATAGTAACATCGACTTTTATCGCGATTCTGTGGACATTGCACTACGCTATGGCTCTCTCAATGACGCGAATCTTTATGGGTTTAAGATCTGCAATGTCCCAGTGCTACTTTATGCAACACAGGAGTACCTCGATAAAAACGGCACCCCCAAACACCCTCATGACTTGCCCTCACACAACGGGCTTTTTTACCAGCTCTACGACATCACTCACGATGTTTGGGAGTTCTCGCAACATGGAACAGAATATAAAATTAAGATGAGCGGTAACCGAGCCTCCAATGATGGGGATCTCGTAAGACGCTGGTGTGTGGCAGGTAAAGGCCTGGCGGTTAAATCCTGCCTCGATATGTCCGCTAATTTATTATCAGGAAAAGTTGTTAGCGTCATGCCCGAGTTCAAACCCACCCCTACTGAACTATGGCTTATTTGCCCGAGCAGACAATCCATTACTCCGGCTGTCCGGCTACTAAGAGATGCTTTCAAAGAGAAGAGCACCGGTATTTTGAATCAATTGATTGAAAAAGGATTTTTAGACCACAGCATTCTTACCTAAAAACGGACGCTCAATAATAAACGGCAGCCATAAAGACTGCCGATATCGCTATCGCCTGGAATACCGATTTCCGTCAGTTGGACGCAGAGCGCTACAAGCCCGATATGTCTCAAGCGCAAATTGGATCAATACTGATTTCTGGAGCACACTTCGGCTGTCATGTGAATCAGCGGGGAGCAACGCCTCCGATCCGATAATACTTGACCACTACATTCCTTGCGTTAACAGGAATCACTTACCGCCTTATGGGAACCAACTACGCCGCCCAAGAGCGACTTACTGGAGACCTTGGAAAACTCAAGGTCGTAAAGGAGTTGGGTCATCTCTTCAGTGGAATAGAACATTCTCAGCGCGTCAACGAAGTACTTTTTACAACCCAGGGCATACTTGTTGCTCCTAAATATCCATGCGACGAAGGACACACAAGCCGTCAGGTAAGCAAAATAGGCTTTCTCCACATAACTGTTGCTGGGGCGCAACATATCGTTATGGTAGAAGTGGCCGCCTGGTTTCAGCACCCGCTTTATTTCCTTAACGACCTCTATAAGCCTTAGATGTCGGGAAGCAAATGATATTGTGACAACATCAAAATGATTATCCGGGTAAGGCAGTTTATGCACGTCAGTAATCGTGCTGTCGATATAAAAGCCCAGGGCCTTTGCCTGTGCTTGCCCTACCTGCTGCATTTCTTCACTCCTGTCCACTGCATAGACTTCCAGGCTCGGTTCTTTTTGTAGTAGGGCGATGCCGACAGCGTTGGTACCAGCACACACATCTAGCACTTTCTGTCCGGGTTTGACTTCGATAGTGGACAGGAAGCTCTTCCGGAACCAACCGATCAAGCCGAGACTTGCAACCTGGTTAACACGGTCATAATATTTGGCGACATCGACAAATACGTAATTAATTTCATTTGACCAGATGTTTGAAAAAGCTTGCTCGCGGACTAACTCCCGGCCGCCAAATTTAGTTACTTCTTCTCCTGTATACGACAATAGCTACTCCTTTTATTATCTCAAGCTCGATATTTACTCATTAAAATCAAAACTCATTATAAACTGTAGCAAATTAAGGACACCCAATTCACCCTATACATCAATTAACTTGTCGAACATCAAATTTAAGCGTAAATAAGTTAGTTTGGGTGATATGTAAACCACTCATATGCAAAGTTTTAGATAGGTGTCCTTAATGTCTACAAAAGATATTATTGCGAGCAATTGATTTTTTGGAGTACACCTATTTAATTTAAACACAAGGAGTACCCGCTTAGTTTTCATGGGTACTGCCTTGTATAATTACACTATGCACCTCTTTATATTAACACTACCTACATTATTTTTTGTAAAAATAGTAAGCAAGGATCAATGTCAAAATTGGCGGCAATAGTAATACACTGATTTTAAAATCACCTAAGTCCTTGCTCCCTACGCCATCAAACAACAAATATAAAATTTCTACTATAGTGACGGGACAACAATTAGTGCGACGATGCATGCGAACATACTCTCGAACTAATAATTCTTTTGAAGAAAAATTTGAATATAAATTTAATTAATGTCTACGTGGGTATTGGGGAGGGGTAGTAGGAACAATCCTACAATCGGTCCCATTTGATTACAAAATACTCGGATTATTTTAACGTTGTTATTGCCAACAAAAGCCGCTTTTTGATCTGAGTCACTCTAAAGTCATATTTACACTGAAATCGAGCGTGGAAGCACTATACTGAATTCTATATGGTGCCGAATTAATAAATGCTTTACATAAAAATGATTAGGAGAGGACCATGCATATATCTGTTCAGACTCCAATGTTTGTAGTAATGGCTTGTCTCAGCCTCTTGTTATTTCCCCCAACGGCTACGGCAGATGAATTGAGCCGGGCCTCCATGCTTAGCAATACCTGTGCTGGTTGTCATGGCACCGATGGTATTAGTCCAGGCTCCATTCCAAGTATCGCCTGTAAGTCTGCCGATTCCATCGAAAAGGCCTTAATGGAATACCGCGATGTTAAACATTTCTCCACAGTGATGGGCCGCCTTGTGAAGGGCTATACAGATCAAGAGATCCAGCTCATAGCCGGATTCTTTGGTAACAATTGCAACAAACCGGCTAAGAAATGAGGGAGACGCGATTATGAACAACTTTTCAAGACGGGATTTTATTAAATGGGCAGGTGCTGCCTCCGCCTTTAGTGCCATGGGTTGGCCTCTGGGTTCCCTGGCAAAAATGGGCCGCTCTGCCGCCAAGGTGGTTGTGATCGGTGGCGGCTACGGTGGTGCTACTTGTGCAAAATACATTCGTAAAATGGCACCCGGTATCGAGGTCACCCTGGTAGAACAAAACAAGCGTTATACCACGTGTCCCTTTAGCAATACCGTTATTGGTGGACTAAAAAAAATCGAAGAAATCACCCATGGTTACGAAAATCTACGCGACCGTCATGGGGTAAAGATCATTCATGACGTCGCTGAAGAAGTGGACCCCGCTAACAAAACAGTCAGGTTAAAGGGTGGAACAAAGCTCCCGTACGACAAGTTGATCATGTCGCCGGGTATAGAGTTTATCTGGGACGCCATAGAAGGTTATGATAAGGCGGCCAGTAAGGTAATGCCACATGCTTGGAAAGCGGGGCCACAAACAACCCTGTTGCGGGCTAAGGTCGAGGCCATGAAGGATGGGGGCACGGTTATTATTGCGGCACCCAGTAATCCATTTCGTTGTCCACCGGGACCTTACGAGCGAGCCAGCCTTATCTCTCACTATATGAAAAAGCATAAACCCAAATCAAAGGTCATTATCTTGGATCGAAAGGACAAATTCTCTAAACAGTCCCTATTCGTTGCTGGCTGGGAGTCTTTATACCCGGGTATGATCGAGTGGGTTTCTAAGTCAGCCGGCGGCACTGTTGTACGGGTCGATACCAAGGCTATGGAAGTAGAAAATAATGATGGCTTTACCTACAAAGGTGACGTGATCAATATTATTCCACCCCATCGTGCGGGTACGATTGCGCAACGTACTGGCTTAGCCGATAAGAGTGGCTGGTGCCCGATTAATCAAACAACCTTTGAATCTAAGATGCAAAAAGATATCCATGTAATCGGGGATTCTGCAATTGCTGGTAAAATGCCCAAATCGGGATATGCGGCTGGCAGTGAGGGCAAGGTATGTGCCGCGGCGGTTGTTGCTGAACTGGGTGGACTTAATATGCCCGAGCCATCCTACGTGAACACGTGTTACAGCCTCGTGGGCCCTGACTACGGAATCTCAGTTGCTGCGGTGTATCGAATGACAAAGAAGGGCATTACGCCCGTAAAAGGCGCCGGTGGAGGAAGCCCGAAGAAAGTAGACACTACCTTCCGCAACATGGAAGCCGTCTATGCACAAGGTTGGTACGATAGTACGGTGGCGGATATGTTTCGTTAATACAGTAAACTGTTAGGACCTACAGGGCGCTATTTAAGACTGTGAAGGTGTGGCGCTGAAAAGCGAAATATAGTATATGATCCGTAGCTTGGGTTTCGTTTCTGAACCCAAGCTACAATAAATACTTTCACGTTCTCTGCGGCCACCCCATATCCTTAGCTTAAAATTACCTGTTTTCACGGTACTTTCGTTGCGAGCAGCTTAGTGATAGGGGATTCATGGCAGGCGGCCTTGCCATATTTAATTTGTGGAGGGAGAAATATGCCTCAATGCCCATCCAAAAAGTCAATGTGTGTTGGGCTGGTTGTATTTATGGTGGGGGGTACATCATTTATAGGATTGGATATGTTTTTCGAATACACCAATAAAATGGAATTTTGCATTTCTTGCCATTCTATGCAGACAAATTACGAAGAATATAAAAAAACATTGCATTACAAAAATACATCAGGTGTCCAAGCAGATTGTGCCGATTGCCATGTCCCCAAGGCACTTGGGCCAAAATTTTACGCAAAGATTGTAGCGGTTAAAGATATATTTTATGAAATCGTAGGCTCCATTGATACGCCAGAGAAATTTCAACAGCGGCGCTGGGATATGGCCAATACCGTATGGCAAAAAATGCGTGCCAATGATTCACGCGAGTGCCGCAGTTGCCACCAGTACGCAAACATGGCCGTCGAGCAGCAAGACAAACAGACAGTAAAAAAACACAGTACCGCCATTTCAAAAGCTAAAACTTGTATCGATTGTCACGGCGGGGTCGCACATGAGGAACCACTAGAACCTGATGAGGTTTCGTGATAAGCAAAGGAGGCAGCATGAGCATAAAATTTTTGATTGTCATATTAATAGTAATGCTGGGTCTCATTTTGGTTTCCAGCGCGCTTTCCAGTGCCCCCACCGATACCGACGTTAGCGTACCCAGCACCACAATGCTTGCAAATACCTGCGCGGGTTGCCATGGGGTTAATGGATCTAGTGTTGGCCCATCCAGCCCCACTATCGCTGGCATGTCCAGAGACTATTTTATCGAAACGATGGAGGCCTATCAATCTGGCGAACGTCCCTCCACGATAATGACTCGGATTGCCAAAGGCTATAATAAAAAGGAAATCGAGTTAATGGCGAAATATTTTTCAAAGCAAGAATTTGTACGCCAGCCGCAAAAGTATGACGCCAAGGCGGCTAAGCTCGGAAAAAAGTTACACAAAAAATATTGTGTAAAATGCCATGAAGACGGAGGTCGTTCAGCAGATGATGATGCCGGTATCCTGGGCGGACAATGGCAGCCCTTCCTACGTTTTACGATGGAGGACTTTACTACGGGCAAACGCCCCATGAAAAAAAAGAAGCAAGAACGCGTGAGCAAATTATTTAAGGAACATGGTCAAGAAGGCGTCGAAGCGCTGATTCAATTCTACGGCAGTCAAAAATAGTAACTAAACAATAGTGAGATAGGAGGGTGCAGTAATGACCAATATTAGTCGAAGGCACTTTCTTGCGATTGCCGGTACTGGCCTGGCGAGTACAGCGCTGGGGTTTCCTGCGATTAGTTTTGGAGCAGGAAAAAATGTGGTAATCGTCGGTGGAGGGATTGCGGGGTCCACGTGTGCCAAATATATTCGTGCGATGGATGGATCTGTAAATGTGACACTTATCGAGCCGAAAAAAACGTATGTCACCTGTTTTATGAGTAACGAGGTCATAAGCGGCGAACGTGATATAAAGACCACCCATTTTGGCTATGCGGGTTTGCGCAAACATGGCATTGAGGTTTTACACGATATGGTGATAAGTATCGATCCTGTCGCGAAAAAAATCGGGACAAAGGACGGCATAAAATTAAACTATGACGCCTGTGTTGTCGCACCCGGAATCGATTTTCGGTGGGATGCTATCGAAGGTTATGATGCCAAGGTGGCTGAAACCTTGCCCCATGCCTGGCAAGCCGGTGAGCAAACGCTGTTATTACGGAATCAGATCCAAGCCATGCGCGATGGTGGTACTGTTATCATCGTAGCACCGCAAAACCCGTTTCGATGCCCGCCGGGACCCTATGAACGGGCAAGTCAAATCGCTTGGTATTTAAAGAATAACAAACCCAAATCGAAAATAATCATTCTGGATCCCAAGCCGAAGTTTTCCAAGATGCCTCTATTCGTAGCGGGTTGGCAGCGCCACTATGGATATAAAAGCAGTAATAGCTTGATCGAGTGGGTAGGTGGCCCTGACGGCGGTGAAGTGACTCGGGTCGACCCTAAGAATATGTCCGCCATTGCCACATCAAGCTTCAAGGGCGATGTTATCAATGTGATTCCACCCCAAATAGCGGGCAAGATTGCCCATGTTGCCGATTTGGTGGATGAAGATAATGGCTATTGCCCAGTGAATCACGCCAGCTTTGAATCGAGTCGGCATAAAGATATTTATGTCATCGGTGATGCCACCATTGCAGCGCCCATGCCTAAATCCGGATATGCGGCCAATTCACAGGCAAAGGTGTGTGCAGCGGCGGTGGTTGCAAAACTCAATGGTAAATCAGCACCGGTGCCATCTTTTGTAAACACCTGTTATAGTTTGATCACCCCCAATGACGGTGTTTCCGTCGCTATGGTGTATCGTCTTGGTGCCAAAGGTAAGATCGAAAAGGTGAAAGGAGCTGGTGGGGTGACCCCTAAGGACGCCAGTGATGCCATGCGTAAACGTGAAGCGACCTATGCCTATTCCTGGTTCAAAAATATCACACACGATATTTTTAGTTAATAATCGACCAAGCAAGTGGCGTTATATAGTGCATTAAAAAGTGATTCACTCAAATGAAAACAGTCATTATTGGGGCGGGTATCTCGGGTTTGGTAACTGCCTATGCGATGCTGGAACGGCAACCTGATTTAGCGCTAACTGTCTTAGAGTCAACTGACCGTGTGGGTGGTAAGGTATGGTCGGATCAAACCAATGAAGGATTTTTGTGTGAAAGCGGTGTTAATGCTTTTCTCAACAATAAGCCTATGACCTTGGACTTGACTCAGTCACTTGGTCTGTCACCCGTCACCAGTTTTGATGCCTCGCGTCATCGTTTCGTATATTCAGAAGATCGGCTTCAGGAATTACCGAGTACCCCACCTGCCTTTCTAACATCAACGCTACTAAGTGTACCCGGGCGCCTGCGTGTTATGCTGGAGACGCTCATTCCCAGAGGCAATCTGCCAGATGAGAGCCTGGCTCAATTTGCGACCCGGCGTTTAGGGCAAGAGGCATTTGAGAAACTTATCGATCCTATGGCTTCTGGTGTGTTTGCCGGGGTCGCAGCACAACTCAGCTTAAAAAGTTGCTTTCCGCGCATACATGAAGTGGAAAAGGAATATCGCAGCCTTATTCTAGGTTTAGTCAAATTGCAAATAAAAGCACGTAGAGATGGCTCTAAGACTAAACCAACAGCTGGACCGGGCGGCACACTTACTTCCTTTAGTTCAGGTATGTCGGAATTACCTTTGGCCCTTGCCGCCAAACTTGGAGATCGTCTACGTGTTTCAACGCCAGTGGAATCACTGACAAGAGAGGGACGGTACTATGCGATTCATACGGCGCAAGGGAAACAAATTGATGCCGAGCGCGTTATATTAGCTTCACCTGCCTATGCACAGGCCAACATTTTGCAAGATTTAGCACCTAATATTGCACAAGAAATTGGCGCTATACCCTACCCCTCTCTATCGGTATGTTGTCTTGGATACAAGCGTAATAAGATCAATCATGATCTCAATGGATTCGGCTTTCTAGTGCCTTCCCGTGAACGCCGACATATTCTGGGATGCTTATGGGATGCCAGTATCTTTCCACAGCGTGCACCACAAGGTTACGTATTACTCCGCGTAATGATTGGTGGGGCTCGGAATTCTGAGTTGGCACTATTACCCGAAGACAAGCTAATGGATTTGGTACGCCGTGATTTAAAGGACATCATGGGAATAGATGCCGAACCAGATTTCATGCGTGTGTATAGGCATCGTCACGCCATACCGCAATATCTGGTTGGGCATCGGTCCCGGTTAGATACAATTGAGCAGCTATTACAAAAACATCCGTCGCTGATTTTAACAGGCAATGCCTATAAGGGGGTGGCGCTTAATGACTGTGTCGCCAATGCGTATCATCTCGCGCAAACCCTTCAACCAACATAAGACGCAATGAACTTAGTAAGCCGGTTGGTTGGCGTACCAGCTTGCAACAATTTCAATTACCGCTTCACTGTAAGGCAGGCTCATCTTATGCATGGGCGAACTACCGCGCTGGTGATCGCGATATGTCTGCAATGCCTTAATAAGATAATCCCTGTTTTGGCCACGGATCTTCGGGACAATCATCATTGGATTTTCCATGCCTGGTGCGTGACAGCGCTCGCATTTATCTGTCATCTCTTTCAGTGAAAAGGCCTTCTCTTCAGCAGGTCGAGATTGCTGAACCGAATAGAAAGCGGCAATATGCTGTATATCCGTAAGGCTGTTTTTGGTCAGCGTTTTGTGCATTTCTGGTTGAACACGTGATTCATCTTGATAGGCTTCTATGGCGTGTATCAAATACTGGGGATCTTGGCCGGCTAGTGTAGGAATAGCCTTATCTGTACTGACACCCTTTGCACCATGACAGCTACCACATTCTGCACTCAAGGGTTCACCCATCGCTGGATCACCAACACTAGGGGCTTCGCGTTCAGCGGGTTGTTGAGAGGCATAATATAATGCCATTGCCTCAATATCTACTTGATTTAGGACTTTGACCATCGCATCCTTTTCTTTAGAGGACATTTTACGCTTGCCATCCAGATAACTTTTCACAGCAGAGATAATATAAACCGGTTGTTGCCCTGCCAGACTAGGGATGCCTGCAGTGGTGCTGTTACCTGTTTCGCCATGACAACTCTTACAGGAATTTGCGGCAACTTTGCCTTTTTCATTGATGTCCAGATCTTCAGTCGTCGGTTCCGATTTCAGAGGCGCTAGACCGCTAAAATAGGCTGCCACATTTCGGATGTCTGCCGAGCTCATGTTTTTAGCCATATCCCTCAAAGCAGCATGAGTTCGTTTTCCTTCTTTGTAAGCGTTTAAAGCGGCAACCAGATAAGTTTCGTGTTGCGCGGTAAGGTTTGGAATTTCCGAGGTCACTCCTTTGCCATCAAGACCATGACAAGCAATACAAGCTTTTGAGACGATGGCTTTACCGGCCTCTGTGTTTACCATAGGTGTACCGGACGGCCCTTGTTTTTCGCCACAAGCAAACAACATGAGCGATAATCCAAAACATAACATTATTGTTTTCATATTTTTATACATATAAAATCCTTCAACCCGCGATGTGTTCGATCAATGTATCTATTAAACCATCTTGGTAAGTTTAAGTCACTATTTGTTCAATCCTCTAGCCTGTATGGATTACCCGTAAAGCACAAATTCCCAGAATCCCAGCACCACCAGCAACAATAAGCCCAAGCCGGTAATAAGAAGGAATGCACCAAGAATCTTTGAGCCGGTGGTCAAGGCCTGTGAGGGGGCATCCACTAAATATTCCTCAATTTTACCTGTATCCACCAGGCGTTGATATTCTAGGGTATGTTCACGTTTGTACTCTTCCAGCGGGATCGTACCGGTAAACATGGCGATGTCCTGCGGGAATTTATCCGGGCGGAAATGGCTGTTGAAAAAGTGTACTGTAAACAGGAATACCGCGGCGAGGAACGCTTCTTCACCGTGGATAATCGTTGCTACGTTAAACACCCAGCCTGGTAATACTGAAGCGGTAACGCCTGGGAACCACAACATGGCACCGCTGACGCCAACGATGGTAAGACCCCAAAAGGGAGCCCAATAGTCGAATTTTTCCCAGTACGCCCACTTGTCTAAGCTGGGGCGCGGACCTTTGTTGAAAAACCAACGGAACATCGCTGCTGCATCTCTGAAGTCCTGCCACCGCGGTAGCAAGGAACGTGGGCCGAACCAGGCCCAGTCCTTGCAGTTACGTATAATGCACACAACAATCATTAGTATGTGGATGAAAAATACAGAAATAAATGTCAAAGCACCGATGCGATGGAGTGTACCTGCTACCTGTGGTCCACCGATTAAACTCATCACCGTGGGTGCCCAGAAGCTGTCGGCGTAAAGTACGGTCATACCGGTCAATACTAATGTCATTACACCCAACACCAAGGCCAGGTGTAAAACACGCCAAGACCACGTGAAACGACGGAAGTGTTTGCCCTCTGTGTTTGGTAGATCAGTGACATCGATATGGGCCACATGTTTACCTTCTTTACGATCCTTATATTCGCGATAGAACCACAAGGCAGCGTGACTCCAAAAGAAGGTAAATACACCAGCTAACAGAAGTATCATAAATTTTGAGGTAAGCCACATAATGGGATAACGTTCATAGTCATGGGTATTGCCGTGGGGGTGAAAGTCGACAAATCCTTCGGTGGCATTTTCATGGCATTTTTGACAGGTGGCCAGACGATTGTTTTCGTGGACGGTCGACGTAGGATCATCAACACGCTGAATAGTATGGTAACCATGACAGTCGAAACACTTGGCCGTATGGGCGTAACCCAGTTTGCTAACCTGGCCGTGGTATGTGCCTTTGTAGGTCTTATATTGCTTAGCGTGGCAGTTACCGCAATTTTGTGTAATCGCCAAGCGTATGGAATCCTGTTGGGGTGACTCGATATTGTGTGTGGTATGGCAGTCAGTACAAATTGCCGCGTTGACATTACTATTCTGCGCGACTTCTTTACCATGGACTGAGGTGAAATAGGCATCTCTTTGTTCTGCATGGCACTTGCCACATGTGTCGGGGAGGCTTAGTCGGGCCTCCACGCGCTCCATACTTTCTTCAGGGAAAATATAGTGTGCGTCGTGACAATCATGGCAGGTGGCATTGGTCTTAGACTGGTCTTTATTGTTGGGTTTTGAGTGGATTGAATCCATATAACTGTCAATTTGCTTTAACACGACCTTGAGGCGCTGAAACTCTTCTGTCTTACCTTCTTCTTGAGCCTTTTTCCAGACATTTCGATGACATTCGACACAGCCCACTATTCTGTCGATATTGGCTCGGTGTGGAATTTCCTCGATGTCTTTGTGGCATTCAAGGCAGGTGCGCTTTGCATGCACGCTCTTTCGAAAGCTATCCTTGGAAACATGGAGTTGACGCACGCCATCCGGACCCGGCATGGAAAAGCCTTCCATACCATGGCAACCCAAGCACATTTCAACACCGGGTTCCTGACCTTTTTCAAAGGCGCTTACCGAGCCAGACGCTAAAAATATTGCAAGTAAAATAATAGAATGTACAAATATCGACAGATGAGATCTATGGGTTTTCATTTTTATTATTGACTCCCTATACGACTAAATCTACTACGGATAAGCTGCCTTGGCCCTTTGTCACGTAAGTTATCACAAAGACAATGGCGAAGCGCTTCTATATGTTTGTCTTGATACAAGTCAAGAATGGTGGGGAAATTTGTTTGCCAGGACATTTTAAAACTGCATAAAAACCCTCGCGCCTATAAAGATATCTTTATAGGCGCTTTCCACACCCATTACTTTAGTGTTTTATTTTTTTGCAGCGTAAAAGGCTGCGAGGTCCGCATTGTCCTGGTCGCTAAGCTTCTTCGCGAACATTTCCATCATCATATGTTTCTTTTCGCCAGTTTTGTAGACGTTCATAGATTTGATAAATTTGGCTTGATCCATACCTGATATCTTTGGGTTTTCGCCGATGCCTTCACCATTGGCCCCGTGGCAGCTAGCACATTGTGCGGTCGCCTTTTTTTCTCCTGCAGCTGCGTCGCCTGCGGCTAACGCAAGACCTGTTGATGTCAATGCAAAGATGCTTACTAACGAAAGGAAAAATATTTTTTTGTTATCCATGTAAAATCTCCCATACTAGGGTAATTAATATTAGTTTTAGTATTAGTACTTGTATTAGTACATACTAATGCATTCTAGTAAAGTGAATTGACAAATACCACTCTTATAAAATATATTTTTTAGTGTCGATAGTAAACAACTCTAAGAGCGGCCGTGTAATTCACGTTTTCGAATAATGGAAGTGGGTTCAACTCAATATTCAGTTTTTTGATTATTGCCAGCATGAAAGCAAAAATAATCCCCAAAACTCTTGGTAGTATTAAAAAATTAGTCGGGAAAACAGGTGTCGCCAACATTTAAGCGTATCCACAATACGGGTTTTAGACTATCGCCGACTGAACGTTAAAACCTGAGTAAAACCAAGGAACTGATCAAATAATGATCCCCGCACCTAAAAATCAAATTCAAGTTGATAAAATACCCCTATTTTTTATAGTATTTCGAGTTATGCGCGGCACGTGAAGCACTATTTTTCAACTTTTATACTCTCTTCTCTTATATTTTTCCGCATATTATCGCGTAGGGTATTCACTCCCATGAAGAACTCACGCATCATCAATACCCAATAATAAGCGCCATGCTCAGTTAGAAAAAATGCTTTATCATCTTCCGAAACAGCGCCTATCAACTTGAAAAACAGCATTTCTTTTTGTAATAGATGCCGATAGTCCTGGCCATAATGTTGTTGCAAGTACTGCTTGGGCAAACGCATGGCAAATAGCTTCATGAGAAAAGTATACTGTGCGTTTTCTTTTTTGCTTAAGCGCCGCTGTGCGGTGATCCCCGGCATATCCTGGTTAACCCGGCGTAGGTACTGGTTAATGGAAAATGTGCTGGAATACATTGCACCATTCAAGTAACTGAAGGCACCGCTGCCAAGCCCCAAGTACTGATCAAAATCAACGATATATTCGTCCACCACGGCTGTCTCCCCACGGGAAAAACACCATGCCGTACTACGCCGGTAATCAGGCGACAATTGCTGGACAATGGCCTTATATAACTGCCTTTCACGCTCAAATGACACAAGCCCAACAGATTTGGACATAGCATGCGCAGTACTTAGGGCAGGCATCAGTGGATAGTAGGAAATCTGATCAACGCCAATGTGTTTGAGTAGCTCGATGTCGTGCTCGATCGATGCCTGACCCTGACGGGGGAAATTAAACATCATATCCACATTGAACGTATTTACCTGCCCTTGGATTCGTTGTAGTGCCGACATGATATCATCCCGACTACCATAAGCTTGCCGCCGCTCCATCTCATCAAGGAGCTCATTATCCAAACTTTGCACGCCAACGGATAAGCGAGTAACACCGGCCTGAACCAACTGCGTCACTTTATCGGTATCGAGGTGGTTGGGATTGGTTTCCACCGAGATCTCAGCGATCGGATGTCGCTGCCGGAGATCCTGCAAAAGGTCACATAAGGGATTCAGCGCAACCGTTGGGGTGCCTCCCCCCACATAGACCGCGCTAAAACGGAAACCCCGCTGTTGGTAAACGGTAAGCTCCTGGTGTAAGGCTTGAAAGTATTTCGTTGCTCGCTCTGGGTCGAACTTGACCCGGTGAAACGAACAAAATGGGCACAAAAATTCACAAAAAGGTATGTGAATATAGAGTAAAATCGGCGTCTCTGGCGGTTGGAGTGCTTCCAAGGCATCGTCAAAGCGCATATGACGACGATGATAATAGCGAAGATAGACCATCAAAAACCGATCAATTTGCCGCACGACCGATCACCTCTTTGACCATTAACAAGCATGCCTCATAAGTATAGTGAAACACCGTAGCGACTTAATTGACTTGGCCCAAACTATGCGTTAAAAACTGGCAATTAGAAGCAGGTGCGAAAAAATACTAGCCAGGCATCTGCGCGATCAGAGGTTAAGAAGAATGGCCTTAGCTATATCTCGCTTATATGTGTTCGAATTAGGTGTTAACTTAACGGCGTCGGCGTGCGGGCTTGGGAGTCTCATAGTTAACCTTTAATGACTTACCATTAAAGTCTTTGCCATTCAAACCGGCGATGGCGGCATTGGCCTCATGGCCTTCCATTTCGATAAAACCGAAGCCCTTGCATTGGCCAGAAAAGACATCCGTCACCAATTTTGATGAGCGCACCGTACCAAATTCTGAAAACAGGGTCTGCAGATCATTTTCGCTAGTGTTGGCGGGTAAATTGCCAATAAATAGTTTTTTCAATTCTGTTCCCCTTTGGGAGTTTGGATGTGCATATTTCTAAATATGCTGCAAAAAAGAACCCCGTCGTGACGGACGGGGCTCTTGGTACCGGATTTTCCGATTAAATCTTGCTTAGGCGGCAGAAACGCTGGTCGCCTGAAGGCCCTTGGGGCCATTTTCGACTTCAAAGGTGACCGGTTGACCTTCAGCCAGGGTTTTGAAACCCGTGCCCTGAATCGCGTTAAAATGTACAAATACATCTGCGCCGCCATCGTCCTGAGAAATAAAACCAAAACCTTTTGTTTCGTTAAACCACTTTACTGTACCTGTAGCCATATCATTTTTACCTTAAATAAATTAAACAAATAGAGTGTTGCTTACAGGTAATGGTACAGGGAGTTCAGAGGGTAAAACAAAGAAAATAACCAAAATCGCCAATAACAAAATCTGTAGCTGGGCGTACTATATGAGAATATCAGCAAATTAGCCAGAAATAATGTGTTTTTTGGTAAGAATCGCGATTATTTACGCCAAAAGGTAGGGGTAAGTAAAACTAATAGGGTAAAAATCTCCAAACGACCTAATAACATGGCGAAACCTAATATCCACTTTGCTGTGTCACTGATGTCCTTATAGTTGACTCCCACCTCGCCAAGACCGGGACCCAGGTTATTAATACAGGCCGCAATAGCTGAAAATGACGTCACTTGATCGTGTCCGGTCGCCTGAAGTAATAACATTAATATGACAAATGACGCGACATACAAAGAAAAGAATCCCCATACGGCGTTAATTACAGTCTCAGGTAAGGCCTTATTGCCGATTTTCACCGGAATTAAGGCATTGGGATGAACCAATCGGGCAATCTCACGCATGCCCTGCTTATACAACAATAAAAATCGAATGACCTTCATTCCCCCGCCCGTTGATCCGGCGCAACCACCCACGAAACTAGTAAATATCAATAATACGGGCAAAAATCCTGGCCATGTATAATAATCCGTGGTTGTAAATCCGCTGGTTGTACCAATGGATACCACTTGAAATATTCCATGATGAATGGCGCTTCCCAGATTGGTAAAGGTGTCCGTTAAGTAGAGATACCCCACGGTGATAAAAGCGACCACGCCCAGTATGAAAAAGTAGGTTTGAACTTCGGGATCATGTAGGTAAGTCCTGACATCCAAGGTACGCCAGGCAACGAAATGTAGTGCAAAATTAATCCCGGCCAACAACATAAAAACGACCGCAACCATTTCAATGGCCGTACTATTAAAATAACCGATACTGGCATCGTGAGTTGAAAAACCGCCAATGGCAATGGTAGAAAAACTGTGTGTAATGGCATCGAAACCACCCATACCCGCCAACCAATAGGCGATCGCACAGGCGATGGTCAGACCGAGATAAATGTACCACAAAGCCTTGGCCGTTTCGGTAATCCTGGGAGTCAATTTATTATTCTTCATTGGCCCGGGTGTTTCAGCTCGATAAAGCTGCATTCCACCAATGCCTAACATAGGCAAAATGGCTACCGCCAATACAATAATACCCATTCCGCCCAGCCATTGAAGCTGTTGACGATAAAACAGTATGGAATGCGGCAAACTGTCGATATTGGTGATTACAGTCGCACCTGTTGTGGTTAAGGCTGACACGGCTTCAAACACAGAGTCCGTAATAGACAAATGCGGATTTGCTGACAATGCAAACGGCAGTGCGCCAGATAAACCCCACACAACCCAGAACACCACCACAATAATAAAACCATCGCGCAAACGTAAATCTGGCCGCAAGGTTCTCACTGGCAGCCAGAAAACCAGACCTGAAATAAGAATAATAATGAATGAGATCAGAAAGGGATAGACAGCGCCATCACCATAAAATACACCCACCAGGGCGGGAGGTAACAAGGTCACGCTAAATAGCATTAACAACAGACCGATTATTTGTTGTATTGCTGTGATCTGCATATGAGTCTATCTCGATAAAGCACTATGATCCTAAATTAATCTAGGATTATGACGCTTATTCATAATATTGTGTTTGTATAGTAAAAGGCCAACTATTTTTTGGAGTTAGTTTATAGGAAGGTAATACCGACCTGAAACAAGCGTTCGACGTCCGGGATGCGTTTTTTGTCAACCACAAACAATATCACGTGGTCGTCCGCTTCGATTACCGTATCATGGTGCGCGATAATGACCTCTTTATCACGCACCATGGCTCCAATTGTAGTACCGGGTGGGAGCTTGATATCCTCAATGGCTTGCCCCACCACCTTTGATGTTTGGGCGTCTCCATGTGCCACAGCCTCAATAGCTTCGGCGGCACCACGCCTTAATGAGTGTACTGCAGTAACGTCACCACGCCTAACATGGGCTAACAAGGAACCTATAGAGGCCTGCTGTGGTGAAATAGCAATATCGATTATGCCGCTTTGTACCAGGTCGACATAAGCCGCACGATTAATAAGCGCCATTACCTTTCGTGCACCCAGTCTTTTTGCCAACATGGCCGATAATATATTGGCTTCATCGTCATTTGTTACTGCACAAAATACATCAGTGTGCTCGATGTTCTCCTCGAGCAATAACTCTTCGTCAGCAGCGTCTCCGTATAAAACAATTGTTTTATCGAGCAACTCAGATATTTCTTTCGATCGAACAGAATTATGATCTATCAATTTGACTTGATATTTTTGTTCCAGAGCTTTTGCCAAACGCATACCGATATTTCCGCCACCCGCCAAAATGATTCGTTTTACGGGTCGATCTAAACGTCTTAGCTCTTTCATTACCACTCGGATATGCCGCTTAGCCGCAATAAAAAACACTTCATCGTCGGCCTCGATTACCGTGTTTCCTTCTGGAGTAATGGGTGTGCCCCGCCTGAATATGGCAGCAACACGAGTCTCGATACCTGGCATATGTTCTCTAAGCGTGCTAAGTTCGTGACCAACCAAAGGCCCACCATAATACGCCCGCACGGCGACTAATTGCACTTTTCCATCTGCAAAATCCAAGACCTGAAGTGCCCCTGGATATTCAATGAGTCGTTGCACATGTTCAGTGACTAATTGTTCTGGACTAATCAGAACATCCACTGGCAGAGCATCTTGAGTGAAAAGCTGGGGATGTGAAAGATATTCCACACCGCGTACTCTGGCTATTTTAGTTGGTGTATGGAACAAGGTATAGGCTACTTGGCAGGCAATCATGTTGGTCTCATCGCTGTTTGTTACGGCAATGATCATATCCGCATCCTCAGCGCCTGCCCTACCCAAGACTTCTGGGTGCGACGCCTGGCCGACCACCGTGCGAATGTCCAGTCGGTCCTGCAATTCCTGTAGCTTTTCATGGCTCGTATCCACGACCGTGATATCGTTGGCTTCATTGGCCAACACTTCGGAAACAGATGTTCCAACTTGGCCAGCACCTAAAACTATTATTTTCATATTCTTATTCTTTTACCCTAGGTTAAACCTAGCTTCACTTAGATTAATCTTTATTTGATTGAATGACTTGTTTAGTATCAATACCCAAAGATCTCAGTTTACGATACAGATGAGTTCTTTCCATACCAGCCAACTTAGCCACCTTTCCCACACTGCCCTCAGACTGACTTAAATGATAGGTCAAATACGCTTTTTCGAATTGCTCTCGCGCCTGCCGCAGGGGTAAATCAAAGCCCGGCAAACCATCCATGTCTTGGCTTATAGGAGCCTGTACATGGGCATGCGTTTCTAATAATGCATCGATTTCGTCTAAATCTACCGACGTATCACCGCCATTAATAAGTACTCGATGCACAAAATTTTCCAATTCTTTGATGTTTCCTGGCCAATCATAGTTCCGTAATCGGTTTTGTGCGGCTAAGCTAAAACTGCGATATGGCTGAGCTTCTTTCTCAACATAATAATTAACATAATATTGTAATAATTCAGACACATCTTCATTATGCTCGTCTAAGGATGGAATGTGTATAGGGTAAGCAACAATACTATAATACAACTCTTCTTTAAATCGGCCAGCCCTTATTTCCTGCTCCAAATCAAATCGTGTTCCAACGATTAAACGCACATCGACAGTAATGGGCTCATCGCCATTGACGCGAATTATGGTGGGAGAATTTAATACACCATACAATACCGATTGCAATTCTTCATTAAGTTCGGCCACATCATCAATATAAAGTGTACCGCCATTAACCTTTTCAAAAAATCCTTTTTTGTGGTTGTGCTCGGACTGCTTGCCTAATAACAATTCGGCTCCTTGATTCGAGGGAAAGCTAGCCGTTTGCAAGGTTAAAAATGGCCCTTCTTTACGGCTACTATGTGTATGTATATAGCGGGCACTGTGTGCTTTGCCTACACCATGATTACCATCTAACATTACGGTTACATCAAATTGTGCACATCGATCCAGTTGGTTTTTAAGTCGGGTAATAGCCTGACTCTTACCAACCAATTCCACGGGTTCCATTTTTGCTTGAGCATAATGGCTCTGTATTTGCGCAGGTTGTTTGCTTTCCAGGGCGTTTTCTATGGTGAGTAGTAATTTTGACAACGAAATAGGTTTTTCAATGAAATCAAACGCTCCCAAACGAGTGGCCTCTACGGCTGCTTCTACCGTACCATGTCCCGACATCATAATTACAGGGCACGATAAATGGTAGGCCTCGACAATTTCTTTTAATAAGCTAATACCATCAATATCCGGCATCCAGATATCCAATAATATCAAGTTGGGTTCATGTTCTTCTATTGACTCTTTTGCCGCTGCTCCATCTTTAGCAACATCAACGGAATAGCCTTCATCCTCGAGAATTTCACGCACTAAACGTCGTATATCAGGCTCATCGTCAACAACTAGGATATATGGATTCAATTCTCTCTCACTCAATTGTTTTTGCCAAATATTTTAATGCCGAATTTTTTGTCGTACCAACAAACCGGAATCTTCATAGTCACCCTGTGATCTTGTTGGAATTTGTATTACGATGGAAGCCCCACCACGAGGTTTGTTTTCCGCATAGATTAAACCTGAATGTTCCTCAACAATCCGTTTCACCACAGCCAAACCCAGACCCCCGCCCTTTTCTTTAGTGGAAGTATAGGGTTCAAATAAATTTGTGATGAGATGATCCGGAATTCCTGGGCCATTATCATCAACCCTTAATTCAACCCCTTCTCCAGCAGCCAACACTACCTTTTTTAGTGACACACAAACTACCGCTTTTTCCGTATTTCGAGTAGACTCCAAGGCATTTTTTATAAGATTATGCAGCAACTGTCGTATTCTTCCGGGATCTGCTTCCACCTCGGGCAGGCCTTCATCTAGGGACACCAACAT
>Ga0316187_10000397_pt1 | contig 33581 bp, 23 predicted proteins | sample CroRivburrow1_MG_FD_204927 | JGI IMG/M metagenome (GOLD analysis project Ga0316187, IMG submission 204927) | Coastal sediment microbial communities from Maine, United States - Cross River worm burrow 1 | ecosystem: Environmental > Aquatic > Marine > Coastal > Sediment | place: USA: Maine... | reverse complement strand
AATGGCAGCCAGGGCGGCAAAACCGTTATAGGATGCAAACAGGACACCGACCCAATTGGCGCCTTCGTTATAGGCCTCACTGCTGGCATCGGTGGCGCCGAAGTGGAAAGCCGTCACCGCCGCGGTGCTGTAGATCCACATGGCAAACAGTGCGAACCAGGAAAAAAACTGTACGACAGCCAGCTGTTTCATGACCCGTGGCATGTGGAACAGGTCCTCAACGATCCGGTACAAACCATTGTCTACCTGTCCCCTGGTCTGCAGGGATCCCGCCAGCCACTGCAGTAAGCCGAAAGCGGTCACGCCGATGGCCAGGATATAAAGCTGTTTATCGAGATCGCCTGCCGCCACCCAGGTGGTGAAAACAGCTCCAACGAGAACCCAGGCCAGGCCGCCTTTCCGATAACTGGAAACCGATCGCAATGGCGGCTCAGATGCATCGCCCGCCGAACCTTCATTTTCCTCGAACTCTGCAATCTCCTCCGGTGAATACTCCTTGCTGGCAAAGACCGTCCACAGAACAGCCAGCAGAAACACCACGCCCCCCAGGTAAAACGACCACTTCACTGAATCGGGAATCTGACCGGCAGCCGCTGTATTACTGACATCGAACCAGTTGGTCATCATCCAGGGTAATGCCGATGCGACAATCGCGCCGATGCCGATAAAGAAACTCTGCATCGCGAACCCCAGCGTGCGCTGTTGCTTTGGCAGGTTGTCGCCGACAAATGCGCGAAACGGTTCCATCGAGATATTGATACTGGCATCCATGATCCACAGCATGCCCGCCGCCACCCACAGGTAGGGTGAATTGGGCATCGCAAACAGCGCCAGCGAAGCCAGGATGGCGCCAAACAGGAAGAAAGGCCTGCGCCGCCCCAGGCGGTTCCACGTGCGGTCACTCATGTAACCGATGATCGGCTGAACGATCAGGCCGGTAACAGGCGCGGCGACCCACAGGATGGGAAGGTCTTCTATTTCAGCGCCAAGCGTCTGGAAGATGCGGCTGACGTTCGCATTCTGCAGGGCAAAACCGAACTGTATGCCCAGGAAGCCGAAGCACATATTCCATATTTGCCAGAAACTGAGTTGTGGTTTCTGTTTCACTGTTCGGCTCCTGGAGTGAAGCGAACAGCCGCGCCGCCGCCGGGGGCCAGCGGCAGGGCAAGAACATCTCCCTGCTGAAAGACTTTCTCTTCAATTGTGATGGCGTAAGGGTTGGTCAGCCAGTGGGCATCCGGTCCATCGCGGTATATCTGCGCGGAATAGCGGACCCCCTTCTCGAGGAAGTCCAGGGGAATGTCCAGTTTACGGGCCTGTTCATCAGTCACCGCGCCCAGGTACCAGTGGTCGCCACCACGCGCCTGCCTGGCGAACGCCACGTAGTCGCCAACCGCTCCTGCAACGGCGATACTTTGTTCCCAGTCCGTCGGCACATCGACAATGAACCGGAACGCATCGGGACGCTTTTCATAGTTCTCGGGTAAATCTGCCGCCATCTGAATGGGGCTGTATATCGTCACGTAAAGCGCCAACTGCTTGGCCAGAGTGGTCGATACGCGCTGTTCCGATTCCTGTCCGTTGAATGTCAGGTCAAAAATACCGGGGGTAAAATCCATCGGTCCCGACAGCATCCGGGTAAAAGGCAGGATCGCCGTGTGCTCCGGCGGGTTGGGCGGAACGCCCCAGGCATTGAATTCCTGGCCGCGCGCGCCTTCCCGCGAAATCCAGTTAGGGTAGGTCCGGCGCAAGCCCGTGTCCTTGATCGGTTCGTGGGTGTTGATACTGATTTTTCGCTTCGCTGCTTCCTGCACGGAACGCAGGTATTCCCCCGCCATATACTGGCCATCGTGCCACTCGTGATGCGCGATACCTTTGTCATCGACCCGTTTGATTTTGCCCGCATCCGCGACATAACCCGTTTTGACCTGGCGCACCCCCAGCGATTCGTACAGATCAAAAGCCCCCTTCATTTGCCGGGAGTAGTTGACCGGGTTACCGGAGGTTTCATGATGTCCGATCAGTCTCACACCCTTCTCACGGCCATAGTCGGCCACGGTCCGGATATCAAAATCGGGATAGGGTTCAGTGAAACTGAAAACATCACCGTTGTAAAACCATTCGCCATCCCAGCCCATGTTCCAGCCTTCGACCAGCACGCCGTCAAAACCATATTTAGCAGCAAAATCCATGTACCGCTTTGTTTCAGCCGTCGTTGCGCCATGGCTTGGCCCGGAACCCCAGGTATGGGTCTTGATGTGCATGGCCCACCAGATGCCCACGTACTTGCCCGGATCCACCCAGGACACATCGCCCAGCACGTTCGGCTCATTGAGGTTGAGTACCAGGTCCGAATTTAACAGGCCGATGGCGTCTTTTGATATCTGCAGGGTACGCCAGGGGGTTTTGAAGGGCGCGCTTGTTTTGACCAGAATGCCGTCGGACCAGGGCCGTAACCGGGTTTTGAAAACGTTGTCCCTGCGCTGGTTGAGTATAAAAGCCGAGTAGTCCACCAGCGCTGCTTCATGGATGCTCAGGTGGGTTCCTGCGGGCGTGCGCAGAGTCAGCGGGGAATGCGCCGTCTCAATTTCATCGAGCGTGCCTGTGCGGTAGAGATATTCATAGCGGTTATAGCCGCTGCCCGGTATCCACCAGGCTGTTGATTGCGCAGGCAGATGAAACTCCGTCAGCTCATCCACGATGTGGACCGCTTCGAATCCCTGCTGGGCGGGCACCTCGTAGCGAAAGCCAATCCCGTCGTTGAACACCCGGATGCGGAGATTGAAGCGGCGACCGGCCTCGTCCCCCAGGGTCAACAGCATCTGGTTGTGGCGATCCCGAACCAGGCGCCTTTCACCCCAGGGCTGTTCCCAGTGCTCATCCCGGGTCCCCAGTGCAGCTTCCAGGATATCGAAACCGGTGTCGAAACCAGGCTGGTCACGGAATCTCAGACCCAGTGCTGAATCCCTGATCAGCTGCTCATCACCCAGACGGACTGAATAGCGCAGTTCGTGTCGGTCATTGACCTGAACCGTAAACACGATCCGCCCGTCCGGCGATGCCACCATGGCCTCGGCGAGAAGACCATCGGAGGCCAACAGGAGTAACAGACCAATGATTGCGGTACGAATCAGGCTCATTTTTCTCGAAATCTAACGAGTGCAGCTGCGATGCACGCCGGGACAGTGAAACTAATCCAGCCGGGGCCATGTTGCCACAATGAAAGCTGTGAATACGTTTGCAGGAGTATCAGTTACCAACGTGTTTGCATAAAATCCCATGTCATGAAGCATCTATTGAGTGTAATTCTGCTTTCCCTCTCACTGACCGCCTGGTCGGATTCATCTCCGCTTGCCCGCGTCGAACCACCCTTCTGGTGGACCGGGTTCAAGGAAAATGAACTGCAGTTAATGGTTTATGGCGAAGGCATTTCCCGGCTTAACCCGCAGGTGGACTATCCGGGCGTGTCGGTTGCCCGCGTTGAACGTGTGAAAAGCCCCAATTACCTGTTTATCTATCTCGATATTGGCGACACCACCCGACAGGGCGAATTTGACATCGTCTTTTCCGGTGCTGACACACCGGTCACCCATTCCTACCTGCTGAAGGAAAAAAATCCGGACCCGAAATACACCGGGGGATTCTCAACCGCTGACAACATATACCTGGTCACGCCGGATCGCTTTGCAAACGGTGATCCCGGGAATGACAACATTGAGGGCATGGGTGACCCGGCGGACCGCGGCGCACCCGGTGGCCGTCATGGCGGTGACCTCAAGGGAATCGCCGATCACCTCGATTACATTTCAGATATGGGTTTCACCGCTGTATGGCTGAATCCACTGGTAGAAAACCGGATGCCTTCCTACTCCTATCACGGCTACTCAAGCACGGATTTTTACCGGGTCGATGCACGCTATGGAACCAATGAACAGTATCGTGAGCTGGCAGCCACGGCGCGGTCAAAAGGCATCGGCATCATCATGGACATGATCGTCAACCACATCGGCAGCGAGCATTGGTGGATGAAGGACCTGCCAACAGATGACTGGCTGAATAACCAGGGAGCGCCGGTGATCACCTCGCATGAGCACATCACCGAGCAGGACCCATACGCTTCGGAGTACGACAGGCGCCAATACTCAGATGGCTGGTTCGTGGAAACCATGCCCGACCTGAACCAGCGGAACCCCTTGCTGGCGGACTACCTGACCCAAAACGCGCTTTGGTGGATCGAATACCTGGGGCTGGCCGGCATCCGGATGGATACCTACCCTTACCCGGACAAGCATTACATGGCTGAGTGGAGCCGCCGGCTGATGGAGGAGTACCCTCAATTCAATATCGTGGGCGAGGAATGGACCGACAACCCGGCCGCTGTTTCTTACTGGCAGGCGGGAAAAAGCAATCGGGACGGCTACGTATCCTGGCTGCCCAGCCTGATGGATTTCCCACTGCAAAGCGCGCTGCGGTGGGGTCTGGTGACCAAAGAAGGCAGCACCATGGAAGACCTGCGGCCCGGTGGCTTTTTATATCTGTACCGCATGCTGGCCAATGACTTCCTGTACCCGGATCCCGGGGCCCTGGTGATTTTTCCGGACAACCACGACATCACGCGGATCTATACGCAGCTGGGTGAGGACTACGACCTGTTTCGCATGGCCATGGCCTATATCCTGACCATGCGCGGCGTTCCCCACCTGTACTACGGCACCGAGATCCTGATGCACAACCGCGAAGCCGAGGACCATGGCATCATTCGTGGCGATTTTCCAGGCGGCTGGGATGGAGATCAAAGCAATGCGTTCACCGGTAAAGGACTAACCGCCAGAGAACTCGAGGCCCAGTCGTTTCTGAAAAGGCTGCTGAACTGGCGGCTTGACAAGAAAGTGATACATTCCGGAAAACTGACCCATTTCGTGCCGGAAAACGGGACCTATGTTTATTTCCGTCACGATGCAGATGACAGCGTCATGGTGGTCATGAGCAAGAATGCCGAAGCGACGGAACTGGACCTGTCCCGGTTTGCGGAACGACTGGAAGGTTTTTCCAGTGCTCACGATGTGATCACAGGCCAAAGCCAGCCGCTTTCAGGTTCGCTGAACCTGCCGCCGCGCTCGGTGCTCGTGCTGGAACTGCGCTAGCCCGTTTGGCCGCAGAACATCTCCAGGAACTGGTCGTGACTGGGAATTTTGGGTAATGGCTCCGTTTTCAGTTTCTTAGTGTTGGCCAGCTTCTCCTTCAGCTGAGCGTCAGTAAGGCTGTCAGCAATCGGGTGATAGTCACGCGGCATCACGCCCTGCCCGAGCATGACCTGTAACCAGGAAGCCTCGAGGAAGATATCCAGCTGGTCCTGCACCAACCCCCCGCTCGATCTGAACAGGTCGATTTTCTCCTTCAGGCGGTCAGGTACGTCCATGTTTCGCGTATCGCGCCAGAACTGGCTGTCATCACGTTCGTTGAGATAGTAGTGCAGGATGATGAAGTCCCGGATCAACTCGTACTCACGCTGAGATTGGCGGTTGTACTCGTCCATCAGGCCGGAGGTGACTCCAGCATGAGGGAACAGGTGAATGAGTCGCACGACAGCGGACTGGATCAAGTAGATACTGGTCGATTCCAGGGGCTCCAGGAACCCGCTGGACAAGCCCACTGCAACGACGTTCCGGTTCCATTGTTTGCGTGTACGCCCGGTTCTGAACGGAATGATTTTTGGCTCAGCCTGGGCTTCGGAATCGAGATTGTTCAGCAGAATATCTGCCGCCTGGTCGTCGCTGTAGTGGTTGCTGCTGTAGACCAGGCCATTGCCATTACGGTGCTGCAGCGGGATCCGCCATTGCCAGCCGGCCGAATGGGCGATAGACCGGGTGTACGGCAATGTTTCCTCAAATCGCTCCGAGGGCACGGCCATGGCGCGGTCGCAAGGCAGCCAGTGACCCCAGTCTTCGTAACCGGTCCCCAGCTTCTGGTGTATTAATAAGCCCCGGATACCGGAACAATCGACGAAGAAGTCGCCGGCAATCGCTTTTCCGCCTTTGAGTACCAGCGATTCAACGTGACCATTTTCCGGGTGAATATTGACCTGTTCGACCAGCCCCTCGGTTCGGACAACCCCCAGTCGTTCGCTGTATTTACGCAGAAAACGGCCATAAAGCGAAGCATCGAAATGATAGGCGTAGGGCAGGTCCCACATGGAATCATCGACCTTGAGCTTGGCGAACTTACCCGCTTCGGCGCACAGGTAGTTCAGATCATAATCCCACAGGCTCGAGGTGTCCCCAGCCTGCTGTGCACGGGTCCAGAAATGGTGGAACTGACAAAAAGCCTGGCCCTTTCCAGGGGCGCCGAAGGTGTGGTAGTAGCTGTCGCCCTGCTGCCGCCAGTTTTCGAACCGGATTGCGAGCTTGATGGTGGACTTCGTTTCCCGCAAAAACTCGGCTTCGTCCAGACCCAGCACCGCATTGACGTGCTGAATCGGCGGGATGGTGGCCTCGCCAACACCCACAATGCCAATTTGCTCGGACTCCACAAGCTCGATGTCCACTTGCTTGCCCAGCACCCGTTTCAACAGTGCTGCTGACATCCAGCCGGCGGTTCCACCGCCGACCACGACCACTTTCCTGATTTTTTTGTTCATGGGACTCTGCCGCCAAAAAAAACCCTGCCAGATACTCTAGCAGGGTTTCTTGATCATACCAGTGGCTGTTACCAGAACTTGTAGATGGCGCTCAACAGGTAGTTGCGGCCGAAGCTCTGATACTGCGTTACCTGGCGTGCGTCATCGTTGGTCTGAACCGTGTCTTCATCCGTCAGGTTCTGGCCCTGAAGTGCGATAGACAGTCCGCCCAGCCAGTCAGCTCGGCCATTGGCGCCGAAGTCATAGCTGATCTGCGCATCAACCAGCGTGGCGCCCTGGTCGAAGGTCTGCACCAGCGACAGGCTTTCACCACGGACTTCCGTCGAGTATTTGCTACGCTTGGTCCAGGCCACACGGGCGTCGAATCCGCCTCTTTCGTAGAACAGGATAAAAGAGTAGTTCTCGTCCGATAGACCCGGCACGTTGGTGCCGTCGTCCAGTGAGCCGTCCAGGAAAGTTGCCGTGGCGATTGCACCCACCCCATCCAGCTTGTCCCACAAAATGCGGAATGGGAAGACGGTCTGCAGTTCCCAACCATTGACTGAACCCGTCAGGCCATCCTCACGGAAGCTGACCAGGCCGTCAAAGGTCGCCGGAGTGACCGGGTTACCGTTTTCGTCGTCCACCTGGTGATAGCCGGGGATGTAAAACTCGCTGAAGTCGGCGACAAACGAACCCGCCCGGTGCCAGTTGGTCAGGTCCTTGTAGAAGTAGGCTGCAGAGAACAGTCCATCTTCAGCAAAGTACCAGTCCCACGCCACGTCAAACTGCTTGGCTTCCAGCGGACGCAATCTCGGATTGCCCGCGCTGCCGCTCCATGCGCTCTGCTGCGGATCGGTAGACGTCACGTTGGCCAGGTTGAAGAAAAACGAAACCTGCTGGTTGACGCGCATGTCATCCATACGCGGCCGGCTGATCGTCTTGGATGCCGCCATGCGGATGATGTGCCCATTATCGAAATCATAGGCTGCGTTCAGGCTCGGCAACCACTCGTTATAGTCGTCTCCGTCATCCAGAGGCGTTGCCTGGACAAACAGGTCCGGCCCGGTCTGTGAACCGAAACCCTGCGACTCCTGATCCGAATGAACATATTGCAGGCCGACATTACCGTAGAGCATGCCGCGCCAGACATCCACGTCGAAGTCCAGCTTCGCATACGCAGTCGTCAGCTTCTCTTTGACCTCGTAAGTGTCGCCAAAACGTTTCGTTTCCAGCAATTGGGCATCCGTCGCATTGTAGAAACCATTGAAAAACATACCCAGGCTGTCATAGGCAACCACTCCATCGACGCCGATGAAATCAAGCGCGGCTGTACCTTCCCGGAATTCCTCGGGAATCGGTCCATCGAGCGGCCAGGTTGGAGCCGTAAGGAAGAAGCCACCGTTGTCCTTGGTCTTTTTGCGGTCTTTATAATCGACACCGAACGTCAGCTCTTTCATGAAAACGCCATCAAACATGGTAGAGGCTTCCAGGCGGAGCGTGGTCAGTTTCTCTTCGAATTCCGGCTGGTTCACAAATCCGTCCTGCGCCTGCGGCGGACCGATCTTTGAACCATCGGGCAGCGTCACTTCGGCAAACTGATCTACCGGAGCAAGAGCGCCACCCCAGGCCTGCGGACCTGCCAGCCTGATCAGGTCGAAGTCCGTCAGATCCACCGGGGCACCCGCAGAACTTGGACCAAACAGGGCACCGTCCGGCGTCATTACCCATGAACGGGTGGTAGCCGGGCCCTGGCTCATCAGGCCTGCGCGGCCGACACCTGAATAACTTTCAACATTAGTGATCGTCTTGTCGACTTTGCTGTGCGCGCCGTCGAAGTTCAGGTTCCAGTTCTGGCTCAGGTCCCAGTCAACATTCAGGCCGAACGTTTTCAGCTTGGCTTTTTTACGCTCAGCGTCGTTGCGGATCACAGAACGGAAACCGCCGGTGAAATCGACTTCGGTCACAAAACCGGGCTCAGCGCCCAGAACCGTGTAGTCACCGGAGCCCCATTCGGCGAGGCCTTCTTCCATACCACGAAATACCTTGTCTTCTTCGAAGTCGATGTACAAACCATCGAGGGTGACCGTGACATCATCATTCGGAGCCCACTGGATCACACCTGAAAGGGTGTCGCGTTTCAGCTTGGCCGAACGGACGAAAGAGTCCTGACCACCGAGGATGACCTCGTCACCATTCAGATTGACGCCTTCCCCTGCGTTATCGACATTCACTCCCGGGTAGCCCCAGGCACGGAACTGCTCTTCCTGGCTTGGAGAATCGGTCGTGGCGGCTACGAAAGAAATACCAACCGTCTCATCGGCGAACACATCCGAGTAGGTCAGTGAGAGCCGGTAACCATTGTCATCGTAATCCGGGTTGGCAGAGTCTTTTCCATTCTGTTCGTAAACACCGCCGATCGCGAGGATGCGGTCACTTTCCAGCGGTCGGATCGTGCGCAGGTCGACGATACCACCGATGCCCTGGGTAAACTGTGTGGCGTCCGGGGTTTTGTAGACGACCATGCCGGTGACGATTTCCGCAGGATACAGATCGTATTCAACACCGCGGTTGTCACCCATACCCAGCAGCTCGCGTCCGTTCATCGTGGTTCCAACGTAGTCTTCCTTGAAGCCACGTACGGAAATACCACTGACGCGGCCGTTACGGCGCTCGCCGGACACGCCGGGCATTCTTGCCAGTGCGTCTGCGATACTGGGGTCGGGGAGTTTGCCGATGTCCTCAGCGGAAATCGCCTCCACGATCGAGGTATTTTCGCGCTTGGTTCCCAGTGCATCGATCAGGCTTGCGCGGAATCGGCCAGTGACGATGACCTCCTCCATGACCATTTCCTCTGTGCTATCAGAAGCGGTCTGGTCGGTTGAATCCTGCGCCTGGTCGTCCGCATATACGGGATATGAAGCCAGTAGCAGAGAGATGGTGACGGCCAGTTCCTTGCGCCGGAAATACTTTTTAGAATTCATGATCTCTCCAAGTCGAGTAGATAGTGTGCCCATTACAGCGTGTGTTACCACGCTAATAGTCGGAACACCCTATAGATGTGCCTTTTTCTCTGCAAATTTATGCAATCGTATTCAATAATTCATTAATCGGAATGATATGATGTAGGGCAGGGTTTTCGATCGTGAACCCGAAGCGAAAAAAGGTCTGAATTCATGGGTTCCGGCAAGACCACTTCTTTCGATATTGCTCACAAGGCTGGCGTGTCCCAGGCCACTGTGTCGCGTGCCCTGAGAGATAGCCCCCTGGTGAATCCAAAAACCCGCGAACACATCAAGAAGATCGCCAGGGAACTGAACTACCGGGTCGACCGCAGCGCGGCAGGACTCCGTTCACAGCAGAGCAAGACCATCGCGCTGCTGCTCTACGAGGACCCCACCACGGACGACTCGCAAATCAACCCGTTTTTCCTGTCAATGCTCGGTCATATCACGCGGATCGCCGCGGCGCACAAGTACGATGTCCTGATGTCATTCCAGCAACTCAGTGAAGACTGGTTGTATGAATATCAGGCCAGCAACCGTGCCGACGGAATGATTCTCCTTGGCTACGGCAATTTCGCACACCTGGCTCCCAAGCTGGTGAAACTGGCCGATGAAGGCGCCCGTTTCATGATCTTCGGCCTGTCTACCGCAGAGCTCGGTGGACACACCATCTGCGGCCATAACCTGGAAGGTGGTGAGCTTGCCACGCGGCACCTGGTCGGCCTGGGCCGCAAGCGCATCGTGTTCCTGGGCGATGCCAACGATGAACATCCGGAATTCAAATTGCGTTACGAGGGTTACTGCCAGGCGTTGCGGGAAGCCGGCCTTCCTGTCGACAGGCAGTTATTGGTGAATGCCAAAAATCAGGAAACCGCGGGATACGAGGCCGTTGCAAGGCTGCTTGAAAGCGGCCTGGAATTCGACGCGCTGTTTGCCGTTACCGACCTGATCGCTTTCGGCGCTCTGAAATGCCTCAGAAAGAGCGGCATCAAGGTTCCACAAGATGTCTCCGTCGTGGGATTCGACGACCTTCCTGCGGCATCCTACTTCAGTCCTTCTCTCACCACGATACGGCAGGATACCCGGCTGGCTGCCGAGGCCCTGGTCAAAAACCTGATCGGAATCATCAATGGCGAAGAAGTTCATTCACGCCAGTTGCCCATGTCCCTCGAGGTCCGCGGATCCTGCGGTGGCCGCAAGCCCTGAACGACTCCGCCTGAATTCGTATTCAGGCGTTCAAAACGGGCAAAGTCACCTTAAAAGCACTATGGTTCTGCCACATGCGTAAATTTCAGCAATCCAAGAGCCATTCCTTTTTCGCCCTGCTCAGCCTGCCGTCCACGGCGATGGGCTTTGCACTGTCCATCCAGATTTCGGCGCTGAGCTGGATCCTGACCACCCAGTACAATCTCGACATTCATGATGTGGGCCTGGTCTGGGCCGCGGGCCCGCTGGCTGGCATTATCGGGCAGGTCCTTATCGGGGTGATTAGCGACAAGGTCTGGTTCTGGAACGGCCGGCGGCGGCCTTTCATCCTGATTGGTGGCCTGCTGGCCGCACTGATGCTGCTCGCGCTGCCCAACCTGGATATCATCTCTTCCAGCATGGGGGTTGGAGGAATTCTGGGCGTCGCCATAGCGGTGGCTTTGACCCTGGACCTGGCTATCAACGTCAGCTTTAACCCTACTCGGTCCATCATCGCTGATGTAACAGACGAAGGTGACGAACGCACCAAGGGCTACACCTGGATGCAGAGCATTTCGGGCACTTTCGGCGTTCTGGCTTACGCTGTTGGTGCGGTGTTCAACAACTATGTGCTGATTTATGCCGGCTCGGTGATTGTGCTGCTGTTTTCCATTATTCCTCCGCTGTTCATTACCGAACCCCGTGAACTCGAGCCGGATGCCGTCGCAGAGAAGTCCGTGACAGGTGGCAGCGCCAGGGGCGAGGATTCTTTTCTCAGCATGCTGATCGCGATCCGGCCCCTGTGGGGATTCCTGGTGTATGACGTATACGCCATGGGCCGCCGCATTGCCGGCATCGAACCGGCGAGCTATTATGCGGAGATCGCCTGCGCCGTGGTCACCATCCTGCTGGTCGCCCAGACGCTGCTCGAAAAAGACAAACCAGGTCAGTGCAGCCTGACTTCTTTTCGCAAAGTCATCGCGGCGCATTCATTCAGCTGGGTAGGCATACAAACGACTTTCGTGTTTCTCTTTCCTTATCTGCAACAGCAACTGCCCGAGATGACGGATATCGACCAGGGCAGGGTCGGCTCGATGAGCTTCCTGGTGCTGAACGCCGTGGGGGCACTGTTACCGGCATTGGTTCTGCTGCCCCTGGCGCACCGGATTGGCCGGATCAGGACACACGTGATCTGCATGGCGTTCATGGCAGCCGGTTATATCGGGCTCTATGGATATGGTGTCAGCCCGATGCGCATCTATTTATTTATGGCCGTGCTGGGTATCGGCTGGGCGGCGATGGTCAGCCTGCCTTTCGCCATCGTGTCCCAGAAAGTCAGCCAGTCAAGGATGGGACTCTACATGGGCCTGTTCAACCTGTCGGTAGTGTTGCCACAACTGGTGGTCAGCCTGGGGGTTGCCCTGATGATCAGCCGGGCTCCGGACAAAAGCATCATCTTCATCATTTCGGCGGCCAGCCTGGCCCTGTCAACCATCGCCTGGAGTTTTGTGCGCGAGGACAGCTGATGCAGCACTGAGCCATTTTAACCTAAAAACTATACCTCGCTGAAACCTGGAGCTGGGTTGCGTCACCTTTGGAGCCGTCCTTGTTGGTACGCTCGCCCCAAAGCAATTCAGCGCCCAGCCGGACGTTCTGCGCCGGGAAGTAAAACAGGTTCGTCGAAGCCCGCCAGGTACGGTCGTATGCCTCATCGTCCTGGAATTCGAAGTTTTCGATATTGACCCAGCTGATCATGATGTTCGAGCGAAATATGCCCGGCCAGTCTTTCAGAAACCATGGCTTGCTGGCCCAGGTGTGGCTGTAAGACAGCAAACCGGCGAAAACCGGCAAGGCGTGCAGTTTGCCTTGTGGATCGAATACCGCATCGTTGTTGCCTATGGTGGACAGGTCGTTGATGTAATGTCCCAGCCCTTTCCCATAGGTAATTTGCCACAGCACGAAGTCATCATCACCCCAGAAAGTTAACGGCTTTCGTCCGCTGGTCGTGATACCCCAACCCCGGGTGCTGTCTTCGTCCGCCGAGCCTTCGATCTCATTGTCGACGAACTGACCCTTCAGGTCGCGGGAAATGACGGCAACCTTGGCCTTCCATTCTCCCAACCCGCCCAGCGGTAAACGGTCGACACTTAGCACAAGATCACCGTTCCCCTGGCCGCCGACGCCATTCTGGATTTCAGTCTGTGGATCCTCGACCGAGAACATCAGATTGTAGTTCTCACCCAGCCGGGGGAAAAAGCGAAGTTGTGACTGACGTTGCAGAATGGCGCCATTGACGCCTTCAGTGTCTACCTCTTCCGGCAGAGCTTCGATATTGGCAAAAGCTGACCAGGTCTTGCCAGCAAGCAGCCAGCCGAACTGGCCAAACGCATGGCGCAAACGAAAACTGCTGCCATTACCCTTGAAATCCCCTTCGATGAAAGCACGCATCGGGCCCCGGGTCGTCTGTTCCCGAACCTCAAAGTTGAGCCGGGTCTGATCCGCCGTAACGATGGTGCCCTCGCGGGCATCGGGAACGTCCGAGCCTTTGGGCGGAATGGAGCCCACGATAAAACTGTCCGTCGCCAGCAACGGATCGAAATTGTGCACCACGGCGAGGTTCGCATAGCCGCCAATCTTCATCGCCGCGGTGGTCCCGGGCAAATGCCATGCGCCAGGGAAGTCCGGATCATAGAGAGTGTTGGATGGGTCATAAAGGGTGGCCGCTGAATCGACCTTGCGCTCCGCAGTTCCTGCCTCCTCTCGACGGGCCAGTTCGGCCACGGCGGCTTGCTGGCCACCATCAGCATCCACCGAAGGCTCTGCTGCCGTTTCTTCTTCTGCAACTGGCTCCGTTATATCCGCCGCTGATCCCTGCTGTGCATAGGTGTCCACCGGTCCGGACTCGACCGGGGGTTTCGGCGAGGTTTGCGCCTCTTCCAGATTGTTCAGCTCACTCTTCAGTTGTCTGAACTCTGTGTATTGCTCATCCAGTTTCTTTAGCTGTGCATCGAGGTCGGCCTGTTGCTGCAAAATCGCCTTTTCCATGCGATCAACCCGCTCTCGCAGATCCTCCACATCTGCAGATACGGCCGTGCTGAGAAATGTAGCCAGAACCGCAATGATGAATACACTCTTTGCGCCTGGAAAGAGCCTGTATTGTTTTCCGGTCTGCATGACTGATTGCTCCGTGAACATGAGAAAGATGACCCGTGCCTCTGGTTTACCAGGACAGATACCGTTTTATGTACTGGAAATAAACCCGCATTTTCAGCAAAGTATAGGGAGTTCGAACCCTGCTGTTCAAGGAACGCAAGGCTTCGCTCGTGGACGTTTCCCAGCGCAGCTGCATAGTGGTAGAGTTTCGACGATGCAGACTTTCATTGCACTGGTTTTTGTGAGCGCCGGCAGCATGCTGGGGGGTGTCAGCCGCTATGGCCTGACGCTGGCCACGCAAAACCTGTCCGCATTCAGCCTGCCGTATGGCACGCTGGTCTCCAACCTGGCCGGTTGCCTGGTGATCGGTGTGATTGCAGGGATCAGCGGCAAGTCCGAATTGATGTCAACGGAAATGAGGCTGCTGCTGGCCACCGGTTTCTGCGGTGGATTCACCACCATGTCTTCGTTCATTTATGAATTAGGACAGTTCGTGCAGGACAAGGAATACTTCTTTGCATCCACCTACTTCGCTGCGACGCTGGCCGGCGCCGCCCTGGCCTTTGCGCTGGGTCTGCTGATCATAGAATTCATCATGAGGTAAGCATGGAAATTTCCGGACAAGCCGTATTGTTGAGAATATTCATCGGGGAAAGTGACAAGGTGGGGCATCACCCCTTGCATGAAGTGATCGTGCAGAAAGCCCGCGAGGCCGGGCTGGCTGGCGCCACGGTGCTCAAAGGTGTTCTGGGTTACGGCGCCACCGATCATATCCGCACCACAAAGATCCTGGACCTTTCAGCGGATCTGTCGATGGTGGTTGAGATCGTCGATGAGGAAGCAAAAATCGAAGCGTTCCAGCCGACGCTTTCAGCGCTGATAGAAGACGCCAACAGTGGCGGCCTGGTGACGCTGGAGGATATCCGCGTCATTCACTACCTGCCGGAAAAGAGCGCTGGCTAAGCCCTAGTAGATGCCACCCAGTGCCACGGTGACCGCCTGGCCGCTGACTCCGCTGGATTCCTCCGACGCCAGGAAAGCGATCATCTCCGCCACTTCCTTCGGGGTCGCTACCCGGCCCGCCGGGTAGAGCAACGCCCGCTCCGCCCACACTTCTTCCGTACTGATTCCGCGCTCCTGAGCTTCGGCTACGGCCGAATTTTCAGCCATTTCTGTGCGCACCCAGCCTGGCAGCACGGCATTGGATGTGATTCCGTGGATTCCTCCGTCAACCGCCACAGAACGCATCAGGCCCAGCAGTCCATGTTTGGAGCTGTTGTAGGCCGCGGAGGCCGGCTCAGCCACCTCGCCGGCCGTTGAACTGGTATAAACGATCCGCCCGTATCCCTGGGCAACCATTCCGGCGGTGATCAGCCTGGACAGGTGGAACGGCCCGTCGAGGTTGATCCGGATGGTTTCGTCCCACAGCTGTGGATCCTGGTCCCAGATGACTTTTTCATGGGCTGAGCCTATGCCGTGATTGCAGACAAAAATTTCAATGGGCCCCAGACGCTGCCGTGTCTGCTCCACGGCATGGGAACATCCCTCGGCGGTACCGAGGTCCGCCACTACGTAATCCATGCCCAGCGCTGCCAGTTCGCTTTCGCTGCGGGCGACGGCCATGACCCTGGCACCGCGCCCCGCAAGCAGTTGCGCCGCTTCCCGTCCGATTCCGCGCCCTGCGCCCGTCACCAGCGCCACCCGTCCTTCTACACCTGCCATTTGTTTATCCACCCATTCCAGTTGATTCAATAGCCCCGGGCGAAGTCGATCCGGTATTCCAGGGATTCGCCCTCACAGTATTTTCGGTAATTCCGTTCAAAGATTCCCGCTATTTCCCGCGGATGACTGATCGCCGCGATATGCCCGGTCACCAGCAGGTTGGGCGAATGCCACAGCGGATTGTCATCGCCCAGCGGTTCTGTTTCAAATACATCAAGTACCGCACCCGCCAGTTCACCCGCCGCCAACGCAACACTCAATGCGGCTTCGTCAATCAGTGAACCCCGGCCGACATTCACGAGGTAACAGTCTTTTTTCAGCAGGGCAAATTCCGGTGCCCCCAGAAGCCTCCTGGTCTCCGGCGTGTCGGGCAGCACGGCGACCAGGTAATCCAATGGCGGCAGGAACTCCGCCAGTTGATCGCCTGCAAAAATGGTTTCAAAAGGGTCCACTGGCTTGCCGGTCCTGCTGAATCCCAACAGCCTCATGCCAAAACCTCCGGCGGCGCGGGCAATGTCGCTACCGATCGAACCCGTGCCCATGACACCGAGTGTTTTACCTCGAAGGCTTCCCGAAGGCTCATTCCACCAGCTACGGTTGGCCTGCCGGCCGAGCCGCTCGAATAATCTGACCTCCCGTGCCAGCAGGTAGGCCAACACGTACTCAGACATCTGGGGGCCGAAGGCATCCTTGATTCCGGTCAACAGAAAGTCCTGCCGGCCGCAGTCAAGCAAGGGCGTAACGCCCGCCCAACTCGATTGCACCCAGTGAACCTCCGGCCAATCCACCAACAGTTCTGCTACGAGGTCCGGCTCACCCAGAATAATCGTCGGCCTGCTGGAGAGTTCCAGGGCTTCTGACACCGTTGTGGCGACCGTCATGACGACGCCCTCGCCGGACAGGGTATCGAGCAACAGGGGGTATTCCGGTGCATCGTGAGTCAGAATCAGAATTTCCGGCTGTGCCATGGGACGTCTAATCGGTATAAGTGATGCGGACTTTTGCCGTTCCTGAATCCATCAACCCCAGCTTCTTCGCGGCCGCGCCGGACACGTCGATGATACGTCCCTTTGCGTGCGGCCCCCGATCATTGATCCGGACCGTCACCTCTTTCTGGTTGGACAGGTTGGTCACTTTTACCTGCGTCCCGAACGGCAGTGTTCTGTGGGCAGCCGTCATGGCATTTTTGTCATAGGGCTCTCCACTGGCAGTCTTATTGCCATCCAGAGAATCCGCATAATAGGAAGCGACTCCTTCGTCTGTGCCTGCCATAACGGCCCCGCTGATCACTAACAAGCCAGTGAACATGGCTGCTTTCAGGTTGAAGTTCATTCTGGTTCTCCGATTATTCCGAATACGGTTCCTTCGGTTATCATTACACAATCTGATCCCTGTCGAGCGCAAGTCAATGTCCATTGAAAATACCCGTATCGTGCTGGCCAGCCGCCCTGCGGGCGAGCCGGTAGCGAAAAACTTCAGGATTGAAAAAGAACCCGTACCCAAATTGAAGAAGGGCCAGGTGCTGATCAAAGTGATCTATCTGTCGCTGGATCCCTATATGCGGGGACGGATGAGTAAAGAGAAGTCCTATGCCGACCCGGTGCCGATCGATGGGGTCATAACAGGCGAAACCGCCGGTGTTGTTATCAAGTCCAGGTCCCTGCGCTTCGCTGAAGGCGAATATGTCTGCTGCCCATCCGGGTGGCAAAGCCATTTCATTGCTGAAGAAAACGACCTGATGGTCTATCCCGTTGACCCCACCCGCGTGCCACTTTCCACCTATCTTGGCGTCTGTGGCATGCCGGGAAGAACCGCATATTTCGGGTTGCTGCGGGAAGGTAAGCCCAGCGCAGGTGAGACCATCGTGGTATCCGCCGCTTCCGGCGCAGTGGGTTCAGTGGTCGGCCAGATTGCGAAAATGGAACGGCTGCGCGTTGTTGGTGTTGCCGGCGGCCAGGAAAAGTGTGACTGGGTCAGGAAAGAACTGGGCTTTGACGAGTGCATTGATTACAAGGCCGGCCATCTCGATGAGGCCCTGACAGAGGCATGCCCTGACGGCATAGATATCTATTTCGAGTCCGTGGGCGGAGCACTATCCGAAGCGGTGGCAAAGCAACTCAATCCGGGCGCCCGGGTTCCCATTTGCGGCTACATCTCCAGTTACAACGCGGAAAAGATCGCAGAAACCCGGACACCCTTCCAGATTTTCGGCGAACTGGAGAATCCGCCCTGGCACCAGTTCTTCCTGGTCTTCAATTATGTCTCCGAGTATGCCGAAGCCAACCGGAAACTGACCGAATGGGTAGCTGAAGGCAAAATCAATTACCGGGAAACTATCGTCAAAGGCCTGGAGAAAGCGCCTGAATATTTCAACTGGTTGTTCCGGGGCAAAAATTTCGGCAAATTGATCGTGCAGGTTGCCAAAGACAAATCGTGAACCGTTAGAGCAGCTCCACCCAGGAGTCTTCGGGGATAATTTTCACCTTTTTGCCGGTGGCCCGGAGTCTCATCGCCTGTTCGATTTCGGTGCCCAGGCCGCCCGTCCGCCATTCATCTACACCCAGGCCACCTACCACCAGGAACTGGATTTCATCACCCACTTTTGACTTGACGATGCCGCCACGCTGCTCAATCACCGTCTTGCATACATCCTTGGGCCCATAGACAAAATTGCCGGTGAGGCAAAAACGGGCCTGTTGGAATTCGATCAGGCCAACCTCGTCGAACCACAATTCCGTCAGGTCGACCTGTTCGGCCAGGTCTTCCAGGCGGTCTTCGATCAGCAGGTTCAATGTCTCAACCAGGTGGCTGCGCTCTTCTTCAGTAATCACACCATCCGCCAGCACTTCCTTGATCCGCTCATGAATGACATTGCCCGGAAACGATGAGGTCATCACATACCGCTCTTCGAGCCACTCATTCAGGAACCTGATCTCGCTGTTGGTCAGCTCCTGATCGGCCATCAGGCCGCGTGCGAGGCCGAGAAGTTCGCCCAGTGACTGTTTGAGGCTCGTGCTGGAATCGGACGCCATGACTTTTCACCATGAATGATGTTTCGGGAAAGACTTACTCTAGCAGTACCTGAGGCAATCTGCACTGCAATGTAGTAACGTCCATCCATTCAAAACCGCCAAACATCAGGAAATGCACATGACCCCTCTTCCTCACCGATTTTTCAATGCGGCTCTGACTGCACTGCTTCTATGTTTCGCCAGTACCACCCTGCTGGCCGGCAGCGAATGGGAACGGCTGGATGCGTTCGTGGATCGTGGTATGGAAATGTGGCATGTTCCCGGAATGGCGGTAACGGTCGTCTCCCGTTCAGAGGTAATGTATCAGAAGGGTTTTGGCCAAACTGAAGCAGGTGGCGGGAAGGCCGTGGACAATCACACCCTGTTTGCCAATGCCTCGACCACCAAGGCCATGGTGGCTGCTGGTATCCTGATGCTGGCTGATGAAGACAGGTTGTCGCTGGATGACACCATTATCAGTCATATTCCGGAATTGCATTTCAACGACCCGCTTTTGACCGGACAGTTGACCATCAGGGACCTGCTGGTCCACCGGACCGGCCTGCCCAGCACGGATGGCTGGACTTTTTTCCAGGAAATGCCGCTGGATGAACAGATCCGGCGGCTCAGTGCCGTCCCGGCGGCAGCCCCACTGCGAAGCCGGCACATATACCAGAACACGATGTATGAACTGGCCGGCCTGGTCATCGAACGCCTGAGTGGTCAGCGCTGGGACCGTTTTCTGACCGAGCGCCTTTGGAAGCCCATCGGCATGCTGGAGACCTATGGCACTCGCGGCGATATCAAAGCCGGCCAGTCTCACGTTCAGCCCTATTTTTACAGTGATGAAGAACTCACAGCAGCCGAGTGGGATTTTCCGGCCGACCTGGCCGACGCCGCCGGCTCAGCCTGGACATCAATCCACGACATGGGCCTGTGGGCGCAATTCCTGCTTCGCGGCGGAGTGACCACCGACGGCGTGCGGCTTATCACCGAAGAAAGTTTTGATGAAATGTTCAAGCCCCAGATCCTGATCGATTGGGAAGACTATTATCCGACCACCGCACTGACCCAACCGGACTGGACCAGCTACGGGCTGGGCTGGTTTCAGCAGAACTTCCAGGGGCGAAAAATCGATTTCCATACCGGCAGCCTGTCGGGCCTGATCGCTATTATCGGCCTGGACCGGTCTGGAGACCGGGCTGTTGTTGTACTGGGTAATCGGGACCACGCTGAAATGCGCCATGCGGTGCTGTGGGAAGTGATGGACAACGACGCAGCGGACAGCGCCCGGGACTGGAACCAGGAAATCTTTGATCTTTACACCAACCTGGCGGGCGATGGCGGTGAAAACTGGGCGGAAACTGAAAAACAGCGACTGAAGAAAACCCGGCTCAGCCTTCCGGTCGACAATTACCAGGGAGCCTGGGTAAGTGAAGCCATGGGCGAGATCGTCATCGAAAAAAGTGGACGCGATTGGGTCCTCAAGACCAAGAAAGTGGAAATGCCCATGAGCCACTGGCACCTCGACACCTTTCTCATAGAGCACGAGCCCTGGGGCTTGCGCGAGTTCGCAGAATTCCGCATCGGTCCGACAGGTGAAATCGAAAAGATGGTTTTATTTGGTGAAGATTTTCTGCCCGTTAACGTACCCGTTAACGGGACGGAGTGAGTATTCACGCGGTGGGGGCAAAATATTGAGTCACTGGCATGACTCTCCTTCGGGTTCTGAAACGGTCACAGTCATCACTTCGAGAGACCCCTTGAACACGTCTCCTGTCTGCCCGTGAATCGAAATCACATCTCCGGTTCTGATGCGATGAGCGGATTGTCCGCCAGGGGGCACAAGCTCCGCCTCACGGCCTGACAGGCGCAATTCTGACACGCCCATGACAGCAGTATAAGGTTTATCGTCGATCCCATGGACAGCTACCGCCGCATGGGATGTCGACCCCCCCCTGGCACATAGCAGACCGTCAACGGACAGGATCAAGGGTATTTCATCCGGTATCGGATTTTCCAGCAACAGCAGTATGCCATCTACACCTGGCTGATCATCCGCTCCCGACTTCCTTAATTGTGTAACGTCGTCTTCGTTAAAAGCCACCGCGCCACGAAAAGCACCGCCACTGATTCCGATGCCCTGCCCGGCAGCCGGTCCCGGGTTCCTGAATGTACGGGGGCTGAGATAGTGCTCCGTCTGGGCGCTTCGCGTCTGCAGGATGCTCAATACACCGCGCTCAACCGTGAATTCAATTTCTGTGTCAGAACCCAGGTAACGTCGCAAACGCGCGCTGATGTGATTGAGCTTCCGTTCCAGCATGGGAGCCTGCGCCCGCAGTTCCTGCACCGGCTCGAAGGACTGTGCAGCAGTGAGCCCCCCTACCAGGTCATCGCCGCATGCGCTGAACTTGACATCGCCGGTAAAGACCCGGAAACCCGAAGTAGTCATACGTGTATTGGGAATGACTCCGGTCAGAGAGATGCCCATTTCATCCATTCCCGGCTTGAGTTCCTCCTCATTCGAACGATTGCCGCATGCCATCTGCTGAACAATTACCGCGGTATGCCAGCTGTCACTCATGTGTTTAATGTCCCGGTATCTGCAGGCCCGTTCGGCATTCCAGGAATCGTGCACCGCCCGCACCGCGTTGATTAATTGAAGTTCGGGGTCATTGAGTAGCCGGTCAAGCGGTTCACCGTATCCCAGATCCCGGATCACCGCTTTGGTCGCTTTCACGACTTCCTTCATCACGCTTCCCGGCAAGTCAGTTTTGAGCTTTACACCAAGCGCGCACTTGGCTTTTTCCACCAGGTCCCACTCTTCCAGGTCGATGTGCCACACAGCGGCGGCATATGAGGCCAGGAATCGGCGGTAAGCGTCCCAGGCAAACCACTCATCCTTCAGCGCCAGCTTCTCTGCTATCGCATTGGTCATCCCGGCGAAAACCACGGTTGATAACATGCCCGGCATGGAAAATACGGAACCACCGCGAACCGCCAGCAAAAGAGGTGCGTCGGGATCCCCGAACCTCAGGGGTTCGCCATCATTTTTCGAAACATCCCGTTCCAGTACCCTGACGTGTTCCAGTATCTCCCGTTCGAATCGATCTTTTTCGGTCCGGTGCAGGTTTAAACGCGGCAATACGTTCGGGACGATAAATGCATCACGCGTCGGGATACCCAGGTATGAAATGTAGACCAGCCCTGAACCCTTGCCGCCATAACGTGCCTGGAGACTGACGGCCGACCAGTCTTCGACGCGCCGGGTCAGATCATCCAGGTGTGAAAGGTGAACAAAATCCCAGGGATCAGTACCTAACGCGCCCTTACCTTTATCACGGCCTTCAGTACGCCGTTCGGTTACGTGCGCCCGCGCCAGGTCGGAGAAGTGAACCAGGTTATTCAGGTCGTGCATGGTGCGCTGAAAATTTCCCTGCACGGCGCGCATTTCATCCATGCTGTAACCCAGGTGCTCCGCCATCACGTCATAGGCTTCGCTAACCCGCAATACCAGTCGATGATAGTTGCGTTGAATCTGCTCCAGCGCGTCGAGTAATTCGTTTGATGTGCGCCTGGGATTGACCAGCATCACGGCCAGATCCCAGAGCTCTCTCGAGAACAGGCCGTCGTGCCGCAGGTTGCCGGCGCACATGAATACGATTTGCAGACATTCCTCGAGATCTACGCCGTTTTCCTGGTAGCCCGATGCGACGTGCCTGAGGGCAAAAAAACCGAGCTCTTCCAGAACGCAATCCAATTGGTGCAGCAGGTAGCGCTGGCTGGGGAAGGCACCGTCGCCGACCAGGCTTTCCAGTTCCAGCCGCAAGCTGCAACTGTCCTCGAAGGCCCGGAACGGTTCATCATGCCGGTACAACGAAAGCAGGGAATCCAGTGCTGCAAACAAAGCATCCTGGTGGCTGGCACGAAGTGCATGGGCAAACCGGGAAACGGCTTCACGTGCCCGATGTTCCGATTCGTCCGCCTGGAACGCTTCGTCGCCTGGCAAAAGGCGAAGCAGATCTTGCAGCTGTAATCGGAATACCTCCCCGGCATTACTGCTCCAGGCTCCATCGCGGGACTTGGCCTCGAGGCTTCGCAGCCGGTGTTGGTATACCCAGCGATTATTAGCCTGAATACCATTGGTAAGCAGAGACTCCAGCTCTTCTTCCATCGACATGCCGGATTCGCACATCATCAGCTCGTTGGCATAAGCCGCTCGCCATTCAATGACACGGGAGGCAATCTGTGCATTTCCAAGAAGCTGTTCGAGATTATTGACGATACGAGCAACGAGCGCTTTTACTTCTGAGCTGGACCGGGCTGCCGTGTCAGCCTCGACCGGGATCTCACGATCGGGATCCGGGAACGCTGCGTCACCTCCATTCAGCCAATCCAGGTAGGCCCGGGCTAATTTGAGCGTCTTATCGCCCATAGCATGGTGGGTGCTGCGGCGGATTTCATTCGTAATGGTACTTCCCCGCACATGAACTTCGCAGAGGTCGATCGTGTCCTGCCAAACCTCATCGATCAGCTTGGGCTGAGTAACCAAACCCGAAATGTTCCGCACCAGCAAACGCGTGGGCAGTCGTAAACGTCGCGCGAACGGGCCGTTCATGAATTCGACCAGTTCATTTCTGACCAGCATGGTTTCCGGCTTCAGATTTTTCGCGTAGCTGATGCTTCGGTGACGCGTGCTGCAGAGCCTGGCCACCAGGAACCGCAACAAGTAAACCGCCTCGTGCCTGCTTCCGCAGTTGTTTAATCGCCGCAACAGGCGGGCCAGGTCACGCAGCCGGGAAACCTGGATGGTCGGTGTATCGTCAATATCCAGGTGGTAAATCTCTTTTTCGAGATCGATAACCCTTTCCACTTCACCGACCAGTGACGTGATAAGCGAATCGGTAACCAGCGTGCCGTGTGGCAAGCGGATTTCCCTTATCAGCTCGGTCGAGTCTTCACCCAGACTGTAAATAAGCAAAGTGCCGTGCGCATCGTATGGAACAATCAGTCGACCCTGTTGTGCAAAGATCCGGTGATTGGCAATTTCGAACATCCGCAGACGACGTCCGATGGATGCCATGGTTTCCAGGTATTGGCGTAACGCGTTTCTTTGCGTATCCGCATCGCCGTCCTTTATAAGAAAAGCCTGGACCAGTGAGCCATTCAGCGCGGCGACCCGCTCCTGTTCACGCGGGGTGAACTGATTCCCGAATGAGATGGTTAGTGACATAACCCAGCATAAATAGCAGTTCGGCGGAATGATCTCGCGGACCTGGATCATGAAATCATGCAGCAAAATTTACCAACATTTTGCTGATTTCACCAACCGGTAGCCTATACATGCCGATCTGTCGCCTTCAAACTCCCGAAAAACATTGGCACGAATTCTGCATCTATTACCCTGTAAACGCTTAAAGGAGGTACAGCATGGGAAATGGATCCTGCGGAAATGTGATCGCCGCGCTGGCGAGCTTTTTTATTCCAGGCCTGGGACAGTTACTCCAGGGTCGATGGTTTGTGGCTGGCCTGATGTTCATATTGACGGCGGTGCTGTGGCTGATCCTGATGGGCTGGGCGATTCACCTGTGGTCCATCATCGATGCGGCCATCTACGAGAAGCCGCAACGTTGGCACCGGGAATACTACGGGAGGGCTTACTAGAACACGTCGAACATGTAGGTGTATTTCACGATCACGTTACGGTTGGGCTGCTCTCCGGTAAACCGGTCGTAGCCCTTGATGTCGTTAAACACGATGAATAAGCCGGTATTGGCTTTCCTGAGCCAGGAAAAACGCAGGTTGGTGGAGAAAAAGTCATCGACATTATTGTATTGCAGCAGCGCTTCCAGCGTGATTTGAGGCGTGAAGGAGTACGACAGCCGTAACCGGCCGACCTGCGTCGTGAAATCGCCCTGCGGAAGATCGACGTTGTTCTGAATCCAGCTTAACTCGCTGGTGAAATGTTCGCCAAGGCGCATGCGCATTGAAGGAGTGAAGCGAACCCGGTCGCCGCTGTAAAATCCCCCCACCGTCAGGTTAGCGCTGAAACTGATCCAGGCGCCTTCATTGGTCTGTCCGTACAAAGCTACTTCCGAGTTCCTGTAGGTGCCCGGAGGCACGATGATCCCTTCCGAGATTTCGTAGGGCAGCAACAAACCTTCGGTCGTAAAATTGACGGCTGTATGAAATTCGTAGCCGTTCTTCCAGACCAGGTGGTTATCTATGTGCAGGAAACCCGTTTCCTGGAAGTCATTGAGATTCCAGTAGCCACTGTAAGAGGCGTGTGGCCGGATCTCCAACAACCCTATGCGGCTGTTATCCGGCCGGTAGCGCCGCATGATATTGGCCGCATAATTGCGGTAACCGCCGCTGCGGTTGATGAAACCAACCTCCGGATTGAAATCCTCGCCTACCTTCACGAAGTCTGCGCCCAGGCTCCATCGTTCGGAATCATAATCACCTGCCAGGGACCAGGAATTGTCATTACCATCCAGGTCGGGGGTTGAGGTGCTGGCCACGTAGCCGGAAATCAGCCCGTATTCACCAATACCCCAGCGGCCATCCACGCCATACGTGCGGTTGCTGCTAAAAAGATCAGAAAATTGGCCGCGGGCCTCGCGGCTGACAAAGATGGCGCCGATGGATGAACGGTTGGGCAGTTCCTTGTTGACCCGGGCCACTCCGAAGCGGTCAGAGGGCGCCACGCCAGCCAGTTCATCGGTCTGCATATACATTGCACCGACGTTGACACCGGCAACCGCACCGGAAACGCGTGCACCATAGTCAATGGGAATGATGTCCCCATCCCGGGAAAGACCAATTCTCCGGCTGAAAAACAACTCGACCTGCCGGGCTTTTCCCACCGCGAACAAGCCGGCATTTTCCAGGAAAAAGGGGCGTTTTTCGGGGAAGAACAAGTTAAAACGGTCCAGCGAAACCTGCGACTCGTCCGCTTCCACCTGGGCGAAATCGGTGTTGTAAGTGAGGTCCAGGGTCAGAGAAGGCGTCAGACTGTACTTGACGTCAAGACCCCACTCGGCATCCGTATCGTTTCCAGCTTCCCCGATATCGCTTGCTTCGCCGAGCACATAGGGAACGATCTTCAGATTGCGCTGACTGTCGATCTCCAGATTGTTAAGCACACCCGCATCAGCCAGCCGGAGAATGTTGAACTGCCGCCCGATGGGCGACCAGTAAGCCGTTTCGTTACGCCGGGTGATGTTGCGCTGAAAGTTGATTCCCCAGCTTTGAACACTTCGTGACGGGTAACGGATGGTTTTAAAGGGAATCCTGAACTCCGCACTCCAACCATAGTCTCCCAGTTCCGTTCTGACATCCCAGACACCATCCCAATTGAGGTTGAATCCGCCGCCTGCTCCAATCGTGCCACCCAATGAAGTGCCCTGTCCCGCTTTGCTCAGCTGCCCGTCATACAGCAGTCCGTTCGGATTGGTGCCGAACACAAACCCGTTCTGTTCGTCCCGGTAGGTATCAAGGATAAGCAGCAGGGCGTCCATATCGGCCAGGCTCGCGTCGCGCCGTTCATCGGATGCCACGATAGTAGCCGGGTCATCGTCATACATGATTGCGCCAAACCAGATCGCTTCATCCGTGTAGATCACCCGCACTTCCGTCCGCTGGCTCGCCGGCTGGCCCTCATCCGGAGAAGTCTGGATAAAGCCGCCAGTCGGGGTTACCGCCTGCCAGACAGGATCATTGCGAACGTTGCCATCGAGCACCGGAGCCTGTTCAACCGAAACCGCAGGGAGTTCGCGCTTTTGTTCCTGCGCGCTGGCATCAGCCAGCCCGAACCCGCCGAGGACAAGGCAGCTTAAAATGATCATGACAGTGGCTGAAGTCCCCGTTGGCAACAGCATCTCGCGATTCTTCTGGTGATGGAGAAAGGCTCATTCTATCGAGCGTGCAGTCCCGTTTAGCTGATGCTTGTCAGTCTGAGGGTGATCAATACGAGAACATCAGAAAAACCATTGCATACCTGAAAGTTTTTGTGCGCCCGAAGGCTTCTTCGACCGCTGGTCCCGGGTTGTTTCTCGCCAGAATAAAACTGAAAGTAAACAGTTCATTGACGCTCCAGTCCATGTACCAGTTGATTTCCCTGGCCAGCCCGTCGGACGAAACACCACCCTGGTAGGAACCCGGCTGATCCAGCGAGTAGTCAAAGTAAAGCAGGCCTGTTCCGATATTAGCCTTCGGCGCCGTGTGCAAGCGCAGCATGTGTGTCTTTAAATTGGAGTTGGCGAGAAAGTACTCGCCTGCGATTTCTCCCTGCCACCAGCTGCCCCAGTCGTGGAACGCCGGAAACAGCGGGTCAAAATCCTCATTGGCCAAAGTGTCAGGATCATCACCTTCGAAAACGGCATAGCGGTAGTAGAGTGTCGGTTGCCAGGCAACATTTTCCCAGGCCCAGTATGGCTGTATGTACCAGGCGTGGGAATCCAGCGACAAGCCGTTGTCTTCATGGGCCCACTCGGCCTCGAGGGTCAGTGGAACCGCGAATGGCCTGGTATAAATCCTGAAGTTCCAGACGTCGGCGCCGTCGAGTTGCCGTTCCAGCTCATTGGCTTTGAATTTCATATAACCCGCGCCCAGCGTCCAGGCCTGGTCCGCGGACTGCCACTCGTAATTGGCTCCGGACAGGCGGATGTCAGCGTTCCATTCAGGCCGTTCGTCGCGTTCCAGGTAAAAAACCTCGGCTGTGTGACCCCGCAGGCGGTATTGCATCCTGCCGCCCGGCGCCCAGGCTGTGCGCGGGTTGGTCCACATGGCGCCGCGACTGCCACCGTCGGCATAGCCATCCGCGAGCAGAAAACCATGCGCTAACTGGTAGGGATATCGGCCGCCGGCCAGTTCGAATTGGCCGGTTTCCGGGGAGCCGTGACGCCACCCCAGGTACAGACTGTCAAAATCCGTTGAGCTGGCGTGCCCCCCTGATATTTCCGAAGCGTCATCACCGGTGCGCGCATAGGCCCAACTGGCTTCTCCGAACCAGGTTCCGGCGGACGTATCCCGTTCGAATTCTGCCCACGGCTTGATGGCGAACTCGGCCCAGTCCTCGCCCAGGTTCCCGGGGGGGTCTGGATCAATTTCGGCGTACAGGGAATTGCGGAAGTTGAAATAACCGGCGGATATCTTGACTCCATACTCCCACCGCGTGTCTCCTGTTGTGGACTCTTCCGCATGGGCCGGACCCGTCAGGCAACAGCAACAAAAGACAGCAAGGCAGATTGATCTGAAAATGGCGGATACCCCGGTGAATTCGCTGATTTCATTCTAGTTCAACGATGCGTCAATATCAGTACAATGTACCCGATGTCCTTATTCCTCAAACGATACCTGTTAAGCCTCCTGCTGCTGAATCTCGCAGCCTGCTCCACCATGCAACCCGTGAACATTGAGAACGCCATGCAGAGCGACAAGGCTCGTGGCGTCGACTACGGGAGCCTGGTCGAAGTCAAAACACTGGACCGCAAAACCATCAAGTTCCGGGTCACCGATATGACCGAAGAGGGACTGGGTGGCAACAAGGGGTTTTACCGCTACGAGGACATGAAAAGCCTGCGCGTGGAAAACCTGTCTTCCAACAACAAGGACAACACGCTGGCCTGGATTCTGGGCGCCATTGGGGTCGCTGCACTGGTTGCACTGATCGCCAATGCGGACAGCGTTAAAGTCTGCAGCCCCTCCCCCTGCCCACAGCCATGAATAGGACATTCTGCAAGCGCCTGGTGCTATTTGCCCTGCTTTCCACTCTCACCTTGACGGCCCATGCCGGAATCGATTTGACCGGCAGAATCCTGACCGAATCGGGTGAAGGCATCAGCGGTGCCGAGGTCCGGATTGGGGAAACCATGGCAACCAGTGACGCAAGTGGGCGTTTTACCCTGACGGCCGAAACGGCTGGAGTTTACAGCCTGCACTATTCGGCAGATAACCATTTTTCGATGATCCACAGCTACAGCCCGCTCGAACTGGGCTGGCAGCCCCGGCCATCTGCAGAAGCCCCCATTGAATTGCCTGACGTGACCCTGGTGGAGCGCATCGAAGGCAGGGCACTGCTGGTTTTTGGCGGTGATGCGATGATGGGGCGGCGTTTTTCGAAACCCGCTGAGGGTGAGCCCATATTGATTCGCGATGGCCACAGGGCGGAAGACACACTGGCCCTGCTGCGGCACATGAAGCCCTACTTCGAGGTGGCTGATCTGGCTTCGGTCAATCTCGAAACCCAGGTCATGAGCACCAAACCGGAGCAAAATGCGCCTAAATCCGTTGTCTTTTTCACGCCCCCCGAGGCCCTGACAGCCCTGAAACAGTCGGGCGTCGACTACGTGACGCTGGGGAACAATCACACCTATGACTACCTGGCCACCGGGCTTGAATCCACCATTGACGCCCTGGACGCTTCCGGCCTGGGCTGGTCCGGGGCCGGCATGACTGAAAGCCAGGCTTTAACCCCGTTCCGCGTCTATGTGGCAGGCAACCCCATGAGTTTCCTGGGTTTTCTGGGCTGGGCGGGTAACTTCAGTCCCAACCAGGTCGCGCAGGGCACCGAAAAAGGCGGAGCGGCTTTTGGTACGACTGCGAATATCCGGTCCAGCGTGCAGAATGAAGCCAGACAGGGCTTGCTGCCCGTGGTCCAATACCACGGTAGCCGGGAATACACAGACGAACCCACGATGGTGACTGAAACCCGGCTCAAGCAATCCATCGATGAGGGCGCCGTGCTGGCCATCGGGCACCATCCCCACATCGTGCAGGGCTTCGAAATCTACAAAGACCGGCTGATTGCCTACTCGATGGGCAATTTTGTTTTCGACCAGTTCCACTACGCCACCAAGCGCTCCTACCTGCTGTACGTGTGGATGGATCGCGACCGGCTTCACCGGGCGGAAGTAGTGCCAATCCGGATCAAGGGCTATACGCCGATACCCGCGACCGACACCTTTCGCCAGTCGATTCTGAAACGGGTCGATAAGCTCTCCAGCCGCCGCGGCATAACACTGGCTGCATCGGGGGGAAATGCGGTGATTTTGCCGACCGGAAAACAATTCCGCACCCTTCCCAACTCTACCCTGGAACTGCCGCGCGCTGTTTTTCCGGGAGGCTCTACCATTATTTCCATTCCCGGCCGCCGCTGGCAGGATCCTTTCAACGTGATCGAGCCCCGGCCTGCAGGGTCATCCCGCACACGCCTCGGACAAAACCTTCTGCCCATGGGTCACCTGGAGTCGCACTTCCTGTATGACACCCCGGACCGCAGTTGGATCGAAGACGGCTCTCAGACCATCGTGGCGAGGGAAGATGCGCCACTGGGTCGGAACGTGATGCAGCTGAGCATTCCCGCCGGCCAGAACGAAGGCCGGATCGGCATGCGCACCTTCGAATACACGTTCGAGCCCGGCTCGCCGACATCCTTTGTGCTGACGGCCCGAACCGAATCACCCGCCAGGGTCACCGCCTACGAACAATGGCGCAAAAAAGACCAAAACCGGCTGGAAGCGCTCGAAACCGCGAAACTGAGAATGATCGGGCAACAGGACCTCACGGCTGATGGCTGGCAGGAGCTGCGGTTTGATTTCGATTCACCCCGCGTGACCGCGATTTCTTACCGCGTCATTGTGACCGTCGAGCCGCTGGACAAGTCAGCAGAGCATCTCACCTGGTTTGATGACATCCGGCTGATTGAATGGCTGAGCCCGCCACTGGGTGACGGAGCAGTGCCTGAAAACGTGCCTTACCGGCTGGCCACCCACGCCGAAGTCATCACGCAATAGGGGCTGTTATTCAGCATCGGGAATGATCGTGGCCTGCCAGGCTACGACCTGCCACTGCCCGTTTCGTTTCACGAATGTACCGGTGTTGAAAAACTGCATCAACTCACCGGATCCAGCGGCAGGAGTGCCCAGTAACCTGAAAGCCACGACTGCCGAATCACCGTGTAATTGAATCTGGATGTCTTCGGCCGAATAGACCACTTCGGGCTCTTCGTCCCCCGCTTCGGGTTCAGCCTTCATGCCCTCGAGAATATCCGCCTTTCCAAACCGCAAACCGCTCGATGAAGTGTAGATCAGGTCATCCGCCCAGAACCGTTCGTGGGCGGCCACGTCGCTAACCGAAGCGCCGGCAAGGAATTCATTCAGCATCGAGGTCAGTAGTTCCTCATCCGAGGCTGCATTCACAACGGAACTGATCGAGAGAAAAATCCATACCAGTGTGATGGCGAGTTTCTTCATACCGTCAGACCTCCTGCGGATTGGCCCGGTCTCTGTACCGGTCTTTTCCTGATTTTCATATCAAGGTGAGTCATCAATCTATTTCAATCCCGCCAGGTAGGCGGAAATTCCTTCGAGCAACATCTGCACGGCCAGCGCAATCAACAACATGCCCATCAGCCTCTCCATCGCGATCAGGCCGCGCTTGCCAAGAAAGCGTTTCAAACCGTTGGCGGATATCAGGATGATGGATGTCAGCAACCAGGCAATAAATAGAGCCGCTAACCATTCGGGCATCCGGGAGGGGTCGTTGGAGGCCATCAGAATAACAATGGCCATGGCTGAAGGTCCCGCCACCATCGGAATGGCCAGGGGTACCAGCATGGGTTCTCCCTGGATTTCTTCCACTGAATGCGCTGAGCGCTTCACCGGAAACACCATTTTCAGGGCGATCAGAAACAGGATGATTCCACCTGCGATACGAATGGAGTGCTCACTCAGTTGCAGAAAGCCCAGCACGTACTGACCGAAAAACAGGAACAACACCAGCACGATGAAAGCCAGGAACAACTCCCGCAGCAGGACCCGGGTACGCCGCTCCGGTGCAACATCTTCCAGTACGGAAAGAAAAATCGGTATGTTACCCAGCGGGTCCATCACCAGGAACAGCAGAGTGGCGGCTGAAATGATTTCCATGTTCGGGTCGCTCTAAATCTCTCAGGTTTTGAGAACGCACACAGTATGATAACCCCATGACAGATTCCACCCTTGATGTTCATGCCCTGTGCTCTGAACTGGCGAATGGCCTGACCCTGGTCACCGGCAACAGCCGCCTGGCTCGCGTAATGGCTATCCGGTACGGTCAGTGGCACATGGAACAGGGCGCCAGGCAGTGGCCGAGCCCGGACATTCTTTCCTGGGAAGCCTGGCTCTCCCGGCTATGGGAGACGGCCAGCCTTGAAAGTCTGCCGGGCACCGAAAGAGCTGTGCCCGGAAAGCACCAGTTGCTGAGCCTGTGGGAACGGACATTGAGGGAGGACGCTCATGTCCGCCAGTTGCTGCGTCCGGAATCGCTGGCTGCGCGCCTGCGGGATACGCGTCAAATTTGCGTTCATTGGCAACTGGACATGCGCCACTCCGCCTGGCTCGGTGATGAGAACGAAAATCATGCTGCATTTCACCACTGGAACGAGTCGTTTGAAGCGCTTTGCAGACAGGAAAACTGGCTGCCGCCAGAAGACCGCATAGCCGTTCTTTCTAGAGCCATCCGAGACAACATACTGACTCCCAGGGATAAATTCGGCCTGATGGGGTTCGATGAGTTCAATCCGGCACAGCAGGCTTTGATTGATGACCTGGCTGCTTCCGGGGTTGACATCAAGTCTGTGCAGTTGACGCCAGCCAGACCCGGTGCAGCACTGTGGAAAAGCAGGGACAACGTGGACGAAGCCGAACAGATGGCGCGCTGGGTCAGGCACTGGTCGGAAGCGGAACCCCGCGCGAGCATCGCTGTAGTCGTGCCTGATTTGCACACCAGGCGCCGGGAAGTAGAACGCCACCTGGCGGAAATCCTGACGCCAGCCCAGGAAGAGGGCGGAATCCAGGCCAAACCCTGGAATATTTCTCTCGGCAAACCACTCATTCAGTTACCGATGATTGAATCGGCATTCGACCTGCTGCGTTGGCTGGACAAAAGGATTGAGATTCAGGATGTCGGCCGGGTGCTGCGCTCGCCCTGGTTCGACGGTGGCATCACCGAACGAAACAGTCGTGCCCTGCTGGAAAAATGCCTGCGCGAAAATTACCCGCGCCAACTCAAGCTGCGAGAAGTGCGGTATCGGGCCAGCGAACTGAATAAGTACGACAGCGATCGCAACGAACTACCGCCGGATCAGCAGGAACCACAACCCTGGAACAGCCCGGTCATGGCATCAATCATCAATCGCCTGGACCGCTTCCAACGCGAATCCGGAGGTTCCCGGAAATTCTCTGCCTGGGCGGAAGCCATTGATGGATTGCTGGTGAGCGTGGGCTGGCCGGATGCGGGCGGGACCGGCACGAATCCCGAAACATGGCAAATCATCCAGGCATGGCAGGACGCATTGCGCGGACTGGCTTCGCTGGATGCGACAGGTAAACCCCTGGGCCGCAAAGCCGCTGTCGCGCAGTTACAGCAGGTTTGCCGCGAACAGCTCTTCCAGGCACGCACACCTCCGGCAAACATCCAGGTTCTGGGTCTGTACGAAGTGAGTGGCCTGCAGTTCGATCACCTCTGGGTCATGGGGCTGAACAATGGCAACTGGCCTCCTGCCGCTCAGCCCAACCCCTTTATCCCGGCGGTGCTGCAGCAAAAAGCGCTTCTTCCGCAATCCAGCCCCCAACGGGAACTCGAGGTGGCTCGTACCATCACGCAGCGCCTGGTGCAGACGGCGCCCGATTGCATTTTTAGCTATCCCGGCCAGGTGGAAGGCGAGGAGGTGCTTGCCAGCCCATTGCTGAGTGAAGGGTCCTGTCGTTGTGTCGACCAGGTACCAGGCTGGCCGGGAGAACGCTGGCAGTCCAGCGTACATGCATCAGGCCCGCCGTTAAGCGATACCCTGCTGATGCCCGGCCCTCCCGCAGCGGGCACAGCGAGGGGCGGCAGCTCAATCCTGAA
>Ga0316187_10000396_pt1 | contig 33609 bp, 25 predicted proteins | sample CroRivburrow1_MG_FD_204927 | JGI IMG/M metagenome (GOLD analysis project Ga0316187, IMG submission 204927) | Coastal sediment microbial communities from Maine, United States - Cross River worm burrow 1 | ecosystem: Environmental > Aquatic > Marine > Coastal > Sediment | place: USA: Maine... | reverse complement strand
AGAGATGGGGCATAAAGTATCTCTGCCTGGGGCTGGGGGGGGTGTTTGTATATGACTTTTATCTGTTTTCAGATGCCTTATTGTTTAGGCGTATTGATGGTGATATCTGGTATGCCAGGGGTGCGGCCAATGCTCTAATTGTGCCACTGATCGTTGTTGCTTCTGCGCGTAATCCTCAATGGTCAGTCAATCTGTTTGTCTCTCGGCGTATGGTATTCCATACCACCTCACTTTTTGGTGCAGGACTCTATATGCTGTTGATGGCTGTGGCTGGCTATTATATCAAGCTATATGGTGGCGACTGGGGAACAATACTCCAAATTACATTTATATTTGCAGCAGGTGTCGCACTGCTCGCTATCTTTTTCTCAGGTTCGTTAAGGGCTAAGGTAAAGGTTTTTTTAAACAAACATTTTTTTAATTATCGCTATGATTATCGGGAAGAGTGGCTACGACTTATAAAAGTTGTATCGGGTGAAGAGGGTGGGAGGCCACTACAAGAACGGGCTATATTGGCATTGGGTGGTATCGTTGAAAGCCCTGGAGGTCTACTATGGTTGCGGGAGGATACAGGGACATACAGTAATGTTGCATGTTGGAATCTACCTGGGGTAGGCATTGACGGAAGCTCGGGGTTGGAATCATTAATGGTATTCTTTGAGAGGCAGCAGTGGGTTATCAATCTTGAAGAGTATCTTGATGATCCTGCTTTTTACACAGATTTGGAACTGCCTGAATGGTTGCTAAAGCTTGAACAGGCATGGCTATTGGTTCCGTTGTTTCATGATGCAAAGCTGGAAGGCTTTGTTTTGCTGGCCACTCCGCGAGCTAAGCACTCCCTTAATTGGGAAAATATGGATTTATTGAAAACAGCCGGTTGTCAGATTGCCAGCTATCTGGCATTGAATAGGGCCGCCACGGCCTTGGCAGAGGCTCAGCAGTTTGAAGGGTTTAATCGACTGTCTGCATTTGTGATTCATGATTTGAAGAACTTGATAGCGCAGCTCTCATTGGTTACAAAGAATGCTGTCCGTCATAAAAATAATCCTGAGTTTATTGATGATGCTATGCTGACTATTGAGAATTCAGTGGCAAAAATGAGTCGCTTAATGGCGCAAATGCGCAGTGCGATGCCAGGAGATAGCCGGTCTCAAATCGAACTCAATGCTATGCTGCGTGAACTCGTCTTGGAACGTTCCAGTCAGAATCCTGTGCCCGTTTTCAAAGAATCAACTGAAGAGGTTATGATTTGTGCGGATAGAGATCGCATGGGTGCTATCTTTGGGCATGTTATACAGAATGCCCAGGATGCAACTTCATCTGCCGGCAGTGTCGAGGTTAAGCTGTATACCAAGTCTGAGCAAGCTATAGTTGAGGTGTGTGATACAGGTGTGGGCATGGATGACGCGTTTATCAGGGAACGATTGTTTCGCCCATTTGATTCGACCAAAGGACTTACTGGAATGGGGATTGGCGCATATGAATGCCGGGAATTTGTGAATGCTGTTGGTGGGCAGGTACATGTGACCAGCGCTCCTGGTGTTGGGACTACCTTTACTATGATGCTGCCATTGGCGTTAGCTGCTTTAACTGAAAAATAGAAGGAAATAACTTGAGCGATAAACCAAAAAAACTCCTTATTGTTGAAGATGATCCGGGCTTGCAGGGACAACTGCGCTGGAGTTTCGAAGGCTTTGAGGTGGAGGTGGCAGCTGATCGAAATGCAGCCCTTGCTCAATTGCGTAGGTTTGAGCCCAGCGTGGTAACCCTTGATCTTGGTTTGCCTCCAGACCCGGGTGGAACCAGTGAGGGTTTTGCGACGTTGCAAGAGATATTGGCGCTGGCGCCAGATACGAAAGTGATAGTCGTCACCGGGCACAATGATCGTAATAATGCGGTTCGGGCTATCGGTTTTGGTGCCTATGACTTTTATGAAAAACCAATCGACCCTGACCTATTAAATCTTGTTTTAGAACGAGCCGTGCGCTTGTACCATCTTGAACAACAGAATCGTCAGTTGGAAGAACAACGGGCGGCAATGCCATTGGAGGGCTTGATTGCCGCAAGTCCTGAGATGTTAAAAGTCTGTCGCTCTATCGAGAAACTGGCGCCAACTGATGTGTCAACACTGCTGCTAGGTGAAAGTGGAACGGGTAAAGAGGTGCTTGTAAAAGCATTGCACCGTCTCAGTGACCGTGCTGATAAACGGCTGGTGGCAATCAATTGCGCAGCAATTCCAGAGAATCTGTTAGAGAGTGAGCTATTTGGCTATGAAAAAGGTGCCTTTACTGGGGCGACTAAGACAACGCCTGGCAAGATTGAACATGCGGATGGAGGTATGCTCTTTCTAGATGAAATTGGTGATCTGCCTTTGTCGCTTCAGGCAAAATTATTACGCTTTCTGCAGGAGCGCGTGATTGAACGTGTCGGTGGCAGGCGTGAAATTGAAGTTAATGTGCGGGTAGTATGCGCTACCCATCAGGATCTTCTTGAGCAGATAAAGGAAGGCGTCTTTCGAGAAGATCTCTATTATCGAGTAAATGAAGCAACAATTATTGTGCCTCCTCTAAGAGAAAGGCAGGGAGACGCTGTCGTGCTTGCACGTGCTTTTTTACAGCATTTTATGCAGGAGCTGAATTTGCCAGCACGTGAGTTTTCAAAAGCGGCTTTAGAGGCCATAGAACATTACAGCTGGCCAGGTAATGTACGTGAGCTCGAAAATCGGGTAAAGCGAGCTCTGGTTATGGCAGATGAGATGCAAATAACACCTGATGATCTTGAGCTTTCAGATCTGGATGTTGAAGTTGAACCGTTTAATCTCCGTGTGGTGAGAGAAGAGGCGGAACGCAGGGCTGTCCTTAGGGCGCTTAACCATACTGATAATAACGTATCCCGTACGGCTGAAATGCTGGGGGTAACACGCCCAACGCTCTATAACTTAGTGCGCAAATACAACATTGAAATTTAACCGGATTAAAAATTATTAACTTTGGAAGGTAATCATAAATGACTAAGCGCACCATGCTGTGGCAGCAGTGTATGTTTTTTGTAGTGGTTTTAGTGCTTTCAGCTGGCCTTCTGGCCGAACCTAATTTACAAGAGCATGTAACTAAGGCTGAGAAGTATCTGGCTGAGGGTGAACTAAGGTCGGCTGTTATTGAGCTGAAAAATGTATTGCAACGTGACCCCACACATGTAGATGCCCGAATTATGCTTGGCAATATCTATCTTCAAGCAGGGGATGCGCCTTCAGCTGAGAAAGAGTTTAGGCGCGTCGCTAAGCTCCATGTTGCCCATGAGAAATGGCTCAAAGAGATGGGGCATGCATTGTTGCTGCAAAGAAAATATAAAGATGTACTTGAAATGGTAAAGACTGATACAGCTGCTTCAGATAACTATAAAGCTGAGTTGTTGATCATAAGAGGGTTGGCCTATCAGGGGCTTGATAAGCTTGGACAGGCTGATAAAGCTTACAAAGAGTCACGTGCGCTGGATCCCGAAAATAGTTCATCACTTGTAGCAATGGCGCAGCTGGCAGCTAAACAAGAACAACGTGAAGAAGCTTTGGCGCTGCTCAAACAGGTATTGGATAAGGAGCCTGAAAATATCCGGGCGCTAATGATTCGTGGTGGTTTGGCGCAGCAGGCGCGCCAGCTTGATCAAGCTGAAAAAGACTTTTCAAAGATCATTGCAATCAAGCCAGATCATTTGCAAGCCCGTCTTCTTAGAGCAACGATCCGTGTGGCGCAAGGCAAATCTGACCTTGCTCCAGAGGATTTGGAGGTTGTAGAGAAACGATTTCCAAATAATCCAGCTGCACAATACCTGCGAGCTTTATTAGCCGTTCAGATCAAAGACTATGACAAGGCCACGGAGTTATTGCAATTAACGCTTCGGAATAATCCAAAGCATATCCAAAGCCAATGGCTGTATGGGATGGCCAGTTATGCAAAGGGTGAGCTGGAGACAGCAGAAGAATATTTATCTGGTGTTGTTGCGGCAATGCCAGGAAATCTTCAGGCAGTTAAGCTTTTGGCTGCAACCAGAATGAAACTTAAGCAGCCAAAAGCGGCTGTTAAAGTTCTGGAGCAAGCTACAGCAAATCATACCAACGATGCTCAGTTGCTGGCACTGTTGGGTAGCGCCTATCTGCATAGTGGTGAGCAGGAAAAGGGCGCTGCGATGTTAAGTAAAGCCATTGCTATCGAACCGGACCTGGCGATATTGCGCACTGAATTAGCAATGGGTTTGCTCGCTCAAGGAGAAACGGACGAGGCTATATCGGAGCTAAAGTCAGCCGTAGACCTGGGGCAGGGAGTTGTTCAGGCAGACATATTGCTGGTGTTGTCTCACCTACAGAAAAAGGAGTATGAAAAGGCACTGGAAGCAAGCAAGGCACTTGAAAAAAGAATGCCAAAGAGCCCGATTCCTTTTAACTTGACGGGGTTGGCTTATCTTTACAAGGGTGATGTTGCCCTTGCATCAAAGCAATTTAATAAAGCACTTGCTGTTGATCCAAATTTTCTAACGGCAGAGATGAATCTGGTCCGGATTGATTCGGCCAATGGAGATACTGCAGCCATGGAGCGGCGATATCAAAGCATTCTGAAAAAATCAGAAAAACATCTTGGTGCACTACTTGGAATGGCTGATCTGGCTGCAAAAAAAGGAAAACCTGAAGATATTGAAAAATGGCTAACCAAAGCATACCAACTTAATCCTGAACTTCCTCAATCAGGTATGGCGTTAACCCGTTACTATCTGACTCTTAAAAAATCTCTCAAAGCCCTACAGTTGGCTAATACGCTGTCACAAAAATTCCCCAAGAACCCAAATGTATTGAAAGTGGTTGGTGATGCACAATTGGCTGCTGGCGAGATTAGTAGCGCTATTCGCAGTTATGAAATATTGGCTGAGCAACAGGCTAATGCACCAGCTTTATGGTTGCTGTTGGCGCGCGCACAACTAATGGGAGAAGAGAAGAATAATGCGCGGGGTAGTTTAAAGCATGCGTTGAAACTTAAGGGTGATTTTGCGCAGGCCAGGATCATGCTAGCGGGTTTAGAGCTGAAAGAACGGAATTATGATGCAGCATCAAAATTGGCTGATGTGCTAATAAAAAAACATCCAGAGCTGTCAGCTGGCTACGAGATACGCGCTACTGTATTTCAGAATAGAAAGCAGCCAAGAAAAGCGCTGGAAATGTATGGGGCAGGCTATAAGGCACAACCATCTGCTCGGCTTGCATCTGTTCTTGCCAGGCAGTACAGCGCTATTAATGAGCCTAACAAAGCAGTCACAATCTTGAAGGATTGGTTAAAGGGTGAACCTGATAATGTTGCTGTGCTGAGTATGCTAGGTATGCAATATCAATCCATGAAGCAAGATCTAAAAGCGATTGATGTATATCAGAAGACACATAAGCTAGCACCAAAAAACCTGCTGATACTCAATAATCTGGCATGGCTTTATCAGACAAAAGGCGATAAAAAAGCTATAACGCTAAGCAAAAAAGCCTATGAATTAGCACCTGAAACGCCTGAAATTGTTGATACCTATGGGTGGATACTGCTGCAATTTGGTGAGCAGGAGAGAGGCTTGCAAATACTTCAGCAAGCGTTTGTCAGTGCACCGACAAACCCTGAGATTGCCTATCATGTGGCTTATGCGCTACACAAAGTAGGGCGCGATGAAGAAGCAGTAAAAATGTTAAAAAGGAATATTCGTGACTATCCTAAGTCATCTGTTGTGGCGGAGGTGAAGACATTGCTTGATCAGCTCAAATAAAATGCATCTTATATGTTGTTGATAAGAAGAGCTATCTGAGAGTTAATTAGCTCATATTGATGTCAGTAGCCTGCCGATTAGCATGCGGAACCATGGTGTATAGTTTTGAGGGATTGTAGCGATTTCTGTGTTGATATTGTCTAGTGTTGCTAGCCGCCAGTCGCTAATCTCAGCGGGGTTTGGGGATGGGGCTTTGTTGTAGTGGCCGATCAAGATGTGTAAAAATTCTTTTTCGGAGAGTTCTGTCCTTTCATCATAAGCCTCATACAATAATGTGGACTGTTGGCGCAGTTTTGTTGAGAAGCCAAACTCCTCGCTAAGCCGCCGTTGAGCGGCGACAATCACCTCTTCTCCTGGTCTGGGATGTCCACAGCAGGTATTGGACCACAGATTAGCAAAATGATACTTGGTTGATGCGCGCTTCTGAAGCAGCAGTTCATTTTTTTCATTAAAAACAAAAGTTGAGAATGCAAGATGCAGTTGGCCACCATGTTGATGAGCCGATATTTTTTCTGCGGACCCGATTTCGTTTCCATCTTGATCTGTGAGTATTACTAACTCCATTTTTTCTCCAGCGAAGTATGCTATATCAATGATGGTGTCTGATGATTAAATCTTTTACATCCAGCATGCTATAGCAATCCTTTGCCAGCTCTTTCCTGGAGGAGATCAATAATGGGCCATGCTCTGTTGAACCGGGCAGACGTCCGTGGGTGCCTTTTACCAGATTAGGGGTGAGCGGAATGACATCCATCAGCATCCTGAATCCCAGCTGTTTTTGTAATAGGCGCCAGCCAATTTTTAGTTTTGGGAAACGTAGCGATGGATCAAGAAAGAGTTCAACCGGGTCATAACCAGGTTTGCGGTGTATATCAACCGATGTGGCGAAATCCGGCGCGCTATTTTCGTCCAACCAGTAATAATAGGTAAACCAGTGATGAGGTTCTGCGATGGCCACTAGTTCACCGGAATTCTGGTGCGCCACACCCCAGCTGGCTTTTTCTTCGGAACCCAACACACGCTCAATCCCTGGCGTCTGTTCAAGAAGACGGCGGACTTTGGGTATGTCACGAGAATCAGCGATGTAAATATGAGCAACCTGGTGGTCTGCAACAGCAAAAGCACGCGAAGCGCCAGCATCCAGTAGCTCCCAGCTGAGGCTCTGTTGTACGGCCAAATAGCCATTCTCTCGTAATATTCGATTAATATGGACATGCCCATCTGCTGGCTCAATGCCATATTCAGAAACGATCAATACCTCGGCACCCTTGGCCCTGAAGTGATTGATGAGATCTCCTGCTACCCTATCTATTGCTGCAACGTCTTCAGCTATAGCCGGATCATTAGGCCCCAGACGCTGCAGGTTATAGTCCAGGTGCGGAAGGTAAACCAGGGACAAGGTAGGCTGGTGCAGATCAAAGGTCTTTTTAGCGCTAGCGGCAATCCACTCAGATGAACGGATATCAGCAGCTGGCCCCCAGAAATTAAACATAGGAAAGGGGCCAAGATCTTTTTCGAGTGTCTGCCTTAACTCAGCGGGTGCTGTATATATCCCCATGATTTTACGTCCATCTGCAGGATAGAGTGGACGGGGGGTTACTGAGTAGTCTGCGGTGGAGTACATGTTGTACCACCAGAACATTTTTGCACAGCTGAACTCTTTAAACTCTTTTCTAGCCTGTTCCCAAACCTTTTCCCCTTTGACCAAGTGATTGGACTGTCGCCACAGCCAGATCTCTGCCAAATCACGAAAATACCAGCCATTGGCGACAATGCCATGCTCAGTAGGTAGCTTTCCGGTCAGCATGGAGGCCTGAGTTGTGCAGGTGACGGCAGGGAAAACTCCATCTAATGTAGCGAGAAAACCGTCAGCAATAACCCGATTGATGTGTGGTGTATTTATACCCAGCAATGAAGGGGTCAGGCCTACAATATTGAGTACGACAAGTGGTCGCGCTGTTGTGCTCATTGTGGGAGATCCTGTAATAGATTCAGGCTATGCATGGACTTTTCGAGCCAGCTCAGTTCATCTAACAGCCCCTTGTGCAAATCAGCATCAGTGGATGGCCGAAGGGTAGGCGGTAATACTTGCCAGGTGTAGGTCTCTACTTCCAGATGTGGATGAAAATCTGGATGGCGTTGCATGTAGTCAAGGAGTCGAAGTATTGCATCCTGAGTCGTGCCTAGCGTGCTTTCTGTTGTGGTTGCAAGTTGAATCGGGACATGGAAATGGATGCGCCATGGATTGTTGCGTGGAAAGCTCTTTTCAATAAAGAGGTCTGGCAGGTCCATTTTGCCAGTCAATATGCCATCCTGGTTCCTGCTCCGAACCTGATGGAAATATCGGGGTTCTGCAAAATCGCTGAGTACGGTTTCTGGATTGCAGTCTGCGGGCTGTTTGAGTTCCAGGGCGCTGGATATTTGAATCTTTCCTATGGTGATGCCAGCCTCTTTAAATCGGGCAAGCGATTGGGCTGGTTCTTCAAACATAACGGCTTGATGGCATATATCAAAGCAGATACCCAGGTGGTTGAATATAAGCTCCTTTGACAGACCATGCTGAGGGGCTGCTGTCGCCAAATGATCGGTAAAGAAGCTGATGGTTTGTTCAGTGCTCTCCAATACGCAGCCTGGTTCCATTTCGAGACAGACACGGATGTGTCGTCCTGTCTCTATTTTCAGTTCTGCGAGTGATTTGACTAATTGACAGAGAGTGGTCAGCGCCTGTGTATGTTCATCTTCCGTCCAATTTGTTGCATATCCCAAAGGCAGGGTGGATATACTGCCAAAGGGTTCATTGGCAGGCAGGCACGCTGCTAAAATACGGGCTAGATTCTGTGTATATGTGAGGCGTTCTGGAGTAGCCCAGTTGGGTTGGTAGACGCGCTCCTTTACCCGGTCGATATGAAAGTCATCAAAGGGAAAACCGTTCAGGGCAAAGAGATCAAGCTCATTGGTGTGCAATAGCTGTGAAAAGTCTGCCATTGTCTGTGCGTCTGAGCATAACTCTTCAGCGGCCTGTGCGCTCAGCCAGAGGCCGGTTCCCATGCGGTTAAGCCCGCGAAGCTTGCGTACACTAGCGATCTGATGCTCGATAACGCTTCGAACCTCAGCAAGAGAAGCACCTGGGTGAACGTTGCTGCAGTAGACCAGTTGCGAACGTCGCCAGCCCTGTTTTTGTGCTGTTTTCATTCCACCAGTGGTGTCTGTCCCCGTAGGACAGAGTTGTCTTCCCACAGCTGGCTTTGATCGATCTTTGGGCGAATGACCTCATCAATAGAGATGCGACCGCTCTGGGCATAAAAATTGATAGGATTCTCGAACAGGACGAGTTCAGTTTCAGCTTCAGAGAATCCGTTGGCAAGCATGGCTTCTCCAGTCTTCGGCACTTTCAGTGGATCGCTTCGTCCCCAGTCAGCGGCACTGTTAACCACCATCTTCTCGGTGCCGTACTGCTTTAGGAGCTCCACCATACGTTGCTCTGTAAGTTTGGTGTTGGGGTAGACGGAGTGTCCACGCCAGCAGCCGGTATCTATCACCATGGGTAGGGTGAGCTCGTTGAGGTGATCAACAATAACCATCTCCTCATTGATGCCCACTTCCTTTATCAAAGCAAGTGTTCGTTCTGTGCCGGTTATTTTGTCACGATGTGGCGTATGAACCAGAACGGGCAGTTCATGTTCAATAGCGAGTTCCAACTGCTCTGCAAAGAAGCGATCTTCTGCTTCGGTGATGTCGTCGTAGCCGATTTCACCAATGGCCACAACAGCATCCTTTTCACAGTAGCGCGGCATAAACTTCATAACAGCCTCGGCTAGTAGCACATTGTTGCACTCTTTTGGATTGATCCCCATGGTGCAGTAATGCTTGATGCCAAATTGGCTGGCCCGGAAGGGTTCCCAGCCGATCATGGTGTCAAAATAGTCGATGAATGTACCAGGCTGGGTTCTGGGCTGGCCTTGCCAGAAGGCGGGTTCTACAACGCCGATAATGCCTGCCTCTGCCATGTTTTCGTAGTCATCTGTCGTGCGTGACATCATATGGATATGGGGGTCAAAATATTTCATATCAGTATCTCTTAGGCTATATATTTATGCAGGGCAGTAAGCACCTGAGCATCAGTTTCTTTCTGTAGATGTCGTTTTAATTGTTCGCTGTATTCAGGATGGTTGTTTAAGCTCCTGCCAAGGGCATGGGCTGCAAAAAACCTATGCTTTGGATCTGCATGCTCAAGATATTCCAGTATTTTATTTTTGCCTTTAGCGGAAGCATAAGGCGCTATCGCCAGCCAAATATCGTAGGGTAGGGTACGATTGGCGGCCAGACGTTCATCGGCATAGTCTTCGCAAATCTTTGACAATTCAGCGTTGGCTCTTTTAGTCAGATCCATGATTAAATCCACGCTTAAACCATTAAACAGGGATTTAATGACAATCTGGTTGAACTCATGGTCATCGTAGTAGGCGCAGGGGTAGGGGTTTTTCTGTGCAATGGCAGAAAAGAGTATTAGGCTGTTGATACGCCCAGCTTCCAGGGCGATATGTTTTAGTGCTTCAGGCTGTGGAAACAGGGAGAGGGCGCGCACTACTGCAACACGCTCGGCTTCGTCACCATGGCGAAATAGAAGTTCAATCCATTTTATTGCTTCTGTAGGTCTTAGCTCACAGAGCTCAAGCAGTAGAATAATCCTGCCCGTGTCGCCACATGTCCAGTGTGTTAGGTTTAGTGGGGCGCCTGCCGTATCTATGCTCTCACTGTTTTCAGCCAAAAGCTCTTTGCCTAGTTTGCGTCTGGCCATGGCAGAGAGTGTAAGAAAGTCATTCTGAAGATCCTGGCTTTGGTGGAGTCTTGCAAGAGAGGCATCCATCCAGGTAATGGCTGATTCTGAAGCGGATGCACGAAGAGATTGCAATAGCTGTTCTTTGTGATGACTAGCTGAGGATGTTGGGTTTGCCATAATGCCTAGAGATTATCCCTTACCTGGATTCTTTCGGAATTCGCATTATATGCTAATTTCAGGTGACATTGATGATCCTGACCAGGATTCGGCCAGGAATTAGTAACAAGGTGACTATTAATCCACCCCACCATGGGTCAGCGGCAGAGACCAGGATGGCATCTAAGGGAATGATGCCCATGAGCAGTATCTTAACTCTATGCTGAATGCTGGCAGGTTCCATTGCGTTATAGAGCTTGCTGAGAAGCATTATTATCATCAGAAGTAGAATAGCGCCTGGAATGAGGGGCCAGAGATTTTTCAGCAGATCAAGTTGATAGAGTGTGAGTATGCTAATGGCGGTTGCAACCACGCCTATGATGCATAATGAAACTGGCCTCTTTTGGTCAGCAGTGGTCTCTATCCGGCTTAAGGTGGTTGCGGCTATGATGTAGAGTAGGATAGGTAGAGGCAGCAGATAATGCCCAACCGCTAGCGGCACCACAGAGAGGCCTAACAGCCAATTCAGGTAACGGCAGCTACCCATGGTCAGACAGCCGATTGCAAAGTGTTTGAGCCAACCATTGTAGGCAATGATGCAGAGTGCCAAGGCAATTCCGATGATGAGCTGCTGTGTTCCAGCTGCTCCAGCAAAGATAATGCCCATAAGCATGAGTCCCCATCCCAGCCTCCAGGCGTGGGAGACTGGGATGGCGCCAGAAGGAAGGGGACGCTGTGGCCGCTCTCTGAGATCTTCATCGAGATCAAAGCAGTCATTTAGCACCATTCCACCCAGATAGAAGGCGCTACTGCTACAGAGTGTGAGGCTGAATACTAACCACTCAAAATTGCCTGAGGTTGAAATCAGATGTGCAGCAGTGATGTTGGACCAGACAGTAAAAACTGCCGGGAGCCGAAGGAGCTGAAAGTAGCTGACTAGCATTAAGTTATAATGCCTGAAGATACTGCAGGGCGCGCCGCCCCACCTCTTCCGGTCTGTCTGGGAAGGTATAGAGTTCCACGGTGAGATAGCCGTCATATCCCACATGCTTTAATCTATTCAGGTATTCCTCTATCGGCAGATCGCCATCGCCAGGAACCAGGTGGAAATGTTTGCGCTGTGCAATGTCCTCAACATGCACATTCCATATTCTTCCCGCTAGGCAGTCGATGGCCTCTGTTGCGGTTTCCCAATTTAAATAAGAGTGACCGATATCCAAATTTACCCCCAGATGAGCAGAGCCGACCTGTTCAATGACCTCGGCCACTTCAGTTGCACGTTCGACTAAAAGCCCAGGTTCATATTCGATACCAACATGCACATCATACTTGTCCGCCACTTCACAGATCTGTTGCAGACTCTCAATAAAATAGCCCAACCCCTGCTGTGGTGATCCGCCTGATCCAGGGTGGCCAGATGTCACACTGATGCATCGAGCCCCCAGAGATGAGGCCAATCGGATGGCTTCCTGGCTGAAATTGATGCGCCACTCCCTGTACGCTTTATTGGCACTGCTGAGAGAGGGTTCAAATACATTTTCAGGCGGGAGTGGGTTGAAATAGCAATTGGCGGTATTGGCATTGATATTACTGATGCCAAGCTGCTTCTCATCCAATAGTTTTTGGATGGCTTCTATCTCATCTGCTGTTGTTCTACCAGGAAAGAGGTGGGGGTGGTCGCATAAGATCTCTGCGCCCTCAAAACCAATTTCGGCAATTGAACTCAAGGCCTCAATGAGCGAGGTGCGGGTATAGGCATTGGTGCTGTATGCGAGTTTCATAAGATCTATTCGCCCCGTTTTCTACCTGTAATCATTGCCAGTACCAGATTTTCATTATGTGCCTTTCCCGAGAATATAACGCCAAGGATATGCAGCACAACCATGGCGGTTGCGATGTGGGTAGAGAGATTATGGATTACATTGATAATGTCGGTATACAGAAATAGCTGAGTACCTGATAGTGGCCCGGCCCGGTTTTCTGCAGCATCCAATGCAACGCCGCTTAGTGTGATGACGAGCAGAACAATTATCATTAAAACCACCATGACACCACCTGCAGGGTTATGTCCAAGATAACGTTTGGCCTGATGGCTTCTGCTGGCTTTAAGGTAGTTAATGAGTGTGGTTGGGCTATAAATGAAGTCGCTAAAGCGGGCATGGGGTGAACCGATGAATCCCCAAGCGATTCTGAAACAGATTAAACCGATGAGCAGATAACCTGATTGAAGATGCAGATCATAGTTCTCTTCCTGAGTGATATATGCCGTTATGCAGGCAATGACAAGTGACCAATGAAACAGGCGCACCAAGGGGTCCCAGACTTTTATCTCATTGCTGCTTTGTTGCATGGCTATGCCTCCGTAAAGAGAGATGAATATCGCGTTCCAGAAATAGAGTTGCCAGATAGATAAAAAATGCTAAAGCCAGTAGAAGTGGTCGTAGGCAGTGTTCATTTTTTTCCTGCTCCAAGCTGGCATGGATAGCCTCTGGATGCCAGGGTATGAGGTCGCCGGATTGCACAGCGCTCTCCATGTCAGCGACAGACTGAGTGGAAGGCGCATATTCCGCAAGGGATCGGTGAATAAAGCTGTGCCGGGCACTTTGATTGCCCAGCTGTGCTGTAATTTGATAGCGGCCCGCAAGGTGAGCAGGGAAGGTTGTCTGGTAGCGTCCAGGAGCGATTAGGTCTGCCTGCAGCTTCTCTGTTCGGCCTGCTGGGTCAAGTATCTGAATGGCAAGATGCGGACTACTACTCCAGTCCATCATATTGAATGCGGCATCTATCTGGATCACCATATTGCTTTGGGCTATGTGATGTTCAATGTGCAAATATGGATTGGCATGATGGCTTCTGTTCCACTCCACCAATTCACCTAAAAAACGGCCCCAGTAATCCCATTGATGCCAATCCTCTGCCCAGCTGCCAAGACCACCTGAAATAGCAGTCACCCTGCCTGCACCGTAAAAATGACTGGTAAGTAGAGGATCGCCCTGGGCTGAGGTGAGATACACTTCTGCATGATCGCGCTCTTTTGTAACCATATAGGCATCCAGCGTGGGCCACTGGATCTGTTCTTGCATGAGGAATGGAAGTGCTGTTTTTACCAGAGGTTGGATTAGCCCTTTCTGCATGCCTGAGCGGCGTTTCAAAATCTCACTGCGCATCAAGCGGGGAAGATAGGCAATCTCCCTGATGGGCAGCAGTAATCCTTGGTTTATGGAGGTAAGGCGCTGCAATACGCCTGTTTCTGTTTGCCCGCCAATGCTCAGGGCGATGAGATCAATATTTGCTGCAGAGATATGTTCAGCAATGGCATCGAATGCTGAGCTCTCTTCAACAAAACCATCGGTGACCAGTATGATAATGCGCTGTGCTGTCTGATTCTCTTCCAACAGTGTTATGGCTTGAGAGACTGCAGGTGCCAGACGGGTTCCGCCATTCGCTGCAAAGGTAAAAGCGTGCTTGAAAGTGGTTGCAACGTTTGGGTATCGGTCCAGAGGAACACGTAGCTGTGATTCAATATCAAAGGTAATTAAGCCAACCAGATCACCTTTGGCTAGAAAGCCCACTGAATCCAACACGGCGCGACGGGCAATGGCCATTCTGCTGAGTTCGTTGGCGTCTGTTGTTCGATCCATGCTGCCAGACTTATCCAGCAGAAAGATGATAGCAGCTGGTGGTAGTGGCTCACGTGATTCTGCTGTTACTGGAAGTGATTGTTCAAGGATGCTATTGCGATAGCCTCCACCGCCAAAGGAGTGTGAACCGCCGAGTACAATAAGGCCAGTGCCCTGGTTTTGTATGCGGGTTTCAATTTGGCGCCAGGCTTCATCCGTAAGTGCTTGGCTGTCGATGTCATCCAATATAATGACATCGATATCCGCAAGCCGGGCCGGGCTGAAGCGTGCAGGATCAACGGACTCTACTTGCCATCCGCCGCCTTTGAGACTTGCAACAATGGATGGGTTTCCATCTCCGATATAGAGCACTGAGGTAAGGCCTGAAACCTGAATGGTTTTGGAACGGTGGTTATTGCGTGGTTCAGGGTCGTCTGGGGCAATGATGCTGAGCTTGATCTGATACTCACCTGCCTGTGGGAGTGCAAGCTGGTGTTGAAAAAGTTGTGGTGCATCTGGAGAGAGCGTTATCTGTTTTTGTAAGCGCTCTTCACCGTTAATCTGGAGCAGCAGTTCAGCTGTTGCATTTGAGGTGGATTCTATTTTTGCCGTGATAGGAATCAGCTGTCCGGGAGAGGCGTGACTGGGCATCTGTAATGACTGGACAAAGGTATCGCCTTCAGTTGATGCCTTTTCCGGTTTGGCCCAGAAAATTGGGGGCAGGTTTTTATTAGAACTTTCCAATGTCTGTTTAATGTTGCCTGCGGTCTCTTTACCATCTGTGACCAAAATGATACGGGTCGGTTGTGAAGGGTTAAGTTTGAGTAATGTGTGTTGCAGGGCCTGTGCAATATTGGACTGGTTCTGCTCAATCCTCAGGGTGCGTGGTGGTTGCGGCTCTTCCAGAAGTTTACGCAAGTCTGGATCGCCCACCTCTACTGGCTTTATTTCTTGAGCGGCGTTACCCCCAAATCGTACCAGAGTAAAGCGGCTGCCTTGGGGCAGTTGCGCTGCCTGAGTAGTGATCTGACGCCAGATTTGATTGGAAAAACTACGCTCCATACTGGTGGAATCATCCAACAAAAGAATGAGATTGATAGCAGGTTGCCCCCAGTGAATGACTGGGTTCCATAATGCTGCAACCAACAGGGCCAGTGTAAGCATTCGCCCGCCACTGGAGATCCTTGACGTAACTGTTTTGTGCCAGTTCAAGCAAGCACCCTTTTGTTACGGATAAGATCGAAAAACAGGAGGATTATGGCAGCAATGATGAGCCAATGTGTTAGCTCTGAAGCTGTTATGTTAGTGTCATTTAGGCTGGTGCTGTTTTTAATATGCAGTGGCCGGGGTGTGATTTGTGTCTCCTGAGGTGCACGCTGAATGGTATGAATACGACCCAGGAGATCTTGTTCTAGCGCAAATTCCATGAGTCCAGTCACCAGGGTTGGGAATGCCGGGTGTTCAGTAAGTTGTGGTGTATTAATATCCAGTCTGACTTCCATCCGGCGTTCGGGTGTTGATTGAAAAGAGATGAGAGGCATCCCGTCGGCAGTGAGTAGTGTCTGCTCCAGCCCCGGTGCTTGTGAAGTATGGACAAGAAGCGGTGCCGGCTGCAGGCTTAGTTGGCTTAGTTGCGCTACCGATGGGTTCCAGAAAGGCAATTGGTTGATTTGCTGCGTCTCCCCCCCGGTATAAAACCAAATAGTGGCATTGTCTGTTAACGGTTGTTCGCTGGCGCATACAATGTTGAGTGTGGCCGATGTTGAGGAGACGAGCCTGATGCCGGGAAGCGCCTGCAACAGTGCTTGTATGGGTTTGCCGCAGTTTCCCGTAACTGCAACCTTAGTGCTTGGAATAATGAGAGAGAGACGGTCATCGTTTGCAAGCGCATCCTCTGTTGTGCCTTCCGGGTGTAATAATCTGGCTTCAATCAGACCGGTATCATTGAGTGGAATGTTGAAATAGTGGTGCTTTATTTCACCGGGTTGAAGCGTGAAAAGCCATTCGCCAACTGCCTTGTCTTGTGCGCGGATCTGCAGTCGTCTAGTGCTGTTTTTGTGCCCTTGATTGGAGATGTTGGCAATACCTGTAAAGCCTGTTTGAGTCAATGAAGGACGAACAGATAGCAGCATGAGTGCTGTATTCTCCGTTGTGCTGCCAACCTGAATGATTTGGTCTATCCTCGCCTTGTCTATCCAATCCTGCACTCTATTGTCTGCACCATCGGTGACCAGCCAGTTTTCATGCTTAGAGAGGAATGGGGTAGGCAGTGCTTTGACGGTTGTTTGGGGCAGGGTGCCTAACCATCTTCGGAGTGCCTGCTTATTTTGTATGGATGCATGAGGCTCAAGTTGCAAGCTGTGGGAAAAGTCCAGCAGAGAGTGAACAGTGGCCTGTGTTATCTCTTCTGTATCAAGCCTGCTTAGAAGTTGTTGAATTCCCAACTCTATGCGTGTCCCTTTCTCTTCAACTGTATGCATACTTAGTGAATGGTCGAACCATACTTTAGCTGTGCGGTTGGGTAATGAGTCCAAAACAGGAGTGGTGAGGGCAAGTACTATAGCGGTAATAATAACTGCCCGCTGTCGCCAGAGCGGATCGGCAATTGTTGGCCTATGGCCTTTGTTTTCTGGGCAAACAATGTTTTGCCATAAAACAACTGTAGAGACTGGCAGGTCAATCCCTATGTTGCGAAACCTGTGTATCCACCACACCAATGGGATGCCAAACAGTCCAAGGAGCCAAAGGGGTGACTCAAAGTTTGGCATTGAACAGTCCTAATGATGTCAGATGATCAAGCAGAATGGTTTTCCAGTTTTCTGCAGTGGTGCAGGAGGTAAAGGCAATCTGGTATTTATGACAATGCTGCCGCAGGTTTTTGCTGAGTTTTCCCAACTGCTCTTCCGCCTGCTTCTGGACTTCAGCTGTGTGGTGAATGCTGATCCTTCTATTGGTTTCAATATCACGTAAAGATAAAAGTCCAGATTGAGTGAGTGTGGTCTCATGCTCATCCAGCACCTGCACTGCGTGTACATCCTCTCCGATGCCTGCGAGGAGTTTGAGTCCAGGCTGTAGGCTGTCACTAGTCAGGAAGTCGCTGATGACAATGATCTGGCTTCCGCTTTGCAGTTGCGATGCACAGCTATGGAGCAGTGTGTCGCCTCCAGAGCTGCGTGGGCTGGTTGATTCCAGCAGGCGTAGCAGTGCAGCATAAGTGTGATGGCCGCGCCCCAGTGGTTTGAATCCATCGATACGATCACTGAAGGTGAGCAGGCCGACCCGGTTGTCCAGGTGTATCAGCAGATAGGCGAGGGCGGCGGTAAGCTGTATTGCGAGTCCCCATTTTCTGCCATCGCCCAGGCTCATTGATGCACTGCGATCCAGGCAGATAAACCAGTCGGATGATGTCTCATTACGAAATCGGCGGATTTGCGGGGTGCGGCTGCGTGCTGTTGCACGCCAGTCGATATCACGCAGATTGTCACCTTGCATAAATGCCCGGTGGTCAAGAAACTCAATGCCGTGGCCCGCTCGCAGTTTGTGTGGTCGATTGCCAGGGGTGATCTTTGGTCGCCCGGAAAGAAGCCGGTCAGCGACCCTCGCCAGGCGTATCAGTTCGGCTTGATTGAGCGCTCTGAGAGGATGAGTTACTGCTGCCGTTCCCATTGATTGAGGAGCTCTGTTAATACACTGTCTATATCTACACCATCAAGCTCGCTCTCAATGTTTAATAAGACTCTATGTCTAAGTGCGGGGATGGCTGCCTGCCGAATGTCTTCAAGGGCCACATGGGCGCGGCCATGGATAAAGGCCCGGACCCTGGCAATCCGTAATAGCGCCTGTAACCCTCTGGGGCTTGCACCGTAACGAAAGTGTTTAGTGGCTAAAGAGGAGCTGCTCTCTGGTGCCGGGTGTGTGGCTAGGACCAGATCAACAGCAGCTTGCTTGATCGGTGTTGCAATCACCAACTGCTGGATGAGCGCCATAATCTGTTGCACCCTTTCCGGCCGAAGTATGACGCCCATATGCTCTGCGGGTTCATTATCCAGTGAGATGTCGATCATCTTGAGCAGGGCATCGGCATCCGGGTAGTGAATATTGATTTTGGCAAGAAAACGATCCAGCTGTGCCTCAGGCAGCGGGTAGGTTCCCTCGATCTCAATTGGATTCTGAGTTGCCAGCACCCAGAAAGGAGAGGGTAGAAGATGACGCTGACCGGCTTGGGTTACCTGGCCCTCCTGCATGGCCTCAAGCAGCGCTGCCTGGGTCTTGGGTGTGGCGCGATTGATCTCGTCTACCAATACCATGCTGGAAAATATGGGGCCATGGCGAAATTCAAATTGCTGTTCTCCGGCTTCGTTTTGCAGCAGGAGCTCACTGCCGGTAATGTCAGCCGGCATTAGATCAGGGGTGCACTGGATGCGACCCAGGTTCATTCCCATAGTGGCGGCCAAGGCTTTTGCCAGATGGGTTTTTCCCAGTCCAGGCAGGCCTTCAAGCAGAACATGGCCGCCTGCGAATATGGCGGCCAGTAGCTCTGCAATAAGCTGCTGCTGACCGACAATGGTCGCCTCTAAAGCTGATTGCAGCCGGATGAAATCCTGCTGAGCGGTTTCGAATTCAGTCTCAATTGAACGAAGATCTGCAGTCACTTCTCAGCTCCCGTATGCAATTGTTGGAAGTATTGTGCAATGAAATTCCGTTGGGATAGGTTGAAATGCCCCGGATAGCGGGGAGTTTTTCCAATCTCCGCAGCAACCACGCTTCCCCCCGCTGCGGTTGGTTCTGTTGGCAGATTAAAGTCAGCAAGTGTCGCCCCTTGTAAGTTAGTGGAATTATTACTGGCATCAGCATCGGCAGTGCGTTTGATTTGGATAGATGAGACAGCCAAAGCGCCAGTTTCTTTATATGCTTGTTGGGTGCTCTCAGTGGCCTTGGATTTACCCGCTATATCCTGTATTTGTTTGTCTGCGATCTGTGGATGGCTGCTGGATTGTGATGGTGTTGCTATCTCTACAGCGCCATCACGGTTGATCTGATTTGCAGCGAGCTGTTCCGTTAATGGTGAGGCGTGGTGAGTCGGCAACTCTTTGCTTGGAGTGGATGTTGACTCTTTTTTGTTTGCGCTACTCTGGAGAATGGTGTCCATGGCAGCAATGCTGATATTACTGTTTTTTATGGGTGCATTGATATTTGGCACCAGTTTGGGTGGCTGGCTGAAAGAACGGGTGATATCGGCCAATGGATTGCTAGCTTTACTCTGTTGAGCGTTGGCAAATTGAGTATTGGACTGCTCTTGTAGCTGTCGCATTCCGCCAGGTAACGAGAGCAGGGTTGCACCAATTAGCATGCCGATAATAGCTAGTGCAGATGAACGTGGTAGCCCTATTGCTAGGCGTGATTTGATCTGTGATTGCCAACTGGATGTTTGTTCCAATGCCTGTTTTGTAACCAGCCGGGTAGCGGCTGTATCTATGGCTGGGTGCTGTATGAGATCCCATGCTGATAATAATAGTGAATTGGCGTTGAGCCATCTATCGGCAGTGCGGGCTGCCGCTTTCATGCTGGGCTGCTGAAAAAACAGACAAAATAGAAGTGATGCTAATGGCGGAAGCAGGACTATAAGAGCACCAATCTGATACAGATTTGGCCATGCAAATAGCAGGTGTCCAATGCCTGCCGATATCAGTAGGGCGGCAGATATCCAAAGGCTGGCGTTTATGCTGAGCAGCAATGATTTTATCCAGAGGTGGTTTCTGGTTTGACGTATAAGCTGTGTCAGATTTGATTCGTTAAAAGAGTTCATAATCCAACCCCCGTCACCCATTCTGATGGAAATAGGATAACAAGAGTGATGGTAGCTAATTGAAGTCCCGAAAGTGCGAGAATTTTATGGGTATTTTCGAGGTTCAAATGAGTCAATGCCCTGGTTGCAGTGAGTAGTAATAAAGCATAGGCCATGAGGCCACCTTGCGAAAAGCAGATGGCGCTGGCATTGATAGCGCCAGCCAGCCAAGCCAATGCAAAAAGTGGCCAAGGTATGCTGATTAGCATCAGGATGGCAAAGTAGGCGGTCTCTGGTTTGGCTTTGCCCAGCAGCCTGGGAACATACAGAGAAACAATGCTGGCCTGGATTAAAATCGCAATGTTGATGTTGTTCTGCAAGGCGTTGGATATGGCCTCGCTTCCGCTGGCGACCGATAACTGTAGCAAGCCCCAGATCAGGAGTGGAAGAGTGTAGATTATGCCTATCCAGACACTATTATGGATGAGTCTCATGTGGCTGGTTTGATCATTAACCATCCTGACTCCTGTACATGTGAGGGCAATAGTCCAGCTTGCTGGAGTGTAAAGGGTAGAATAAGAGCAGTACTGTCAGGGCCAGTTCGTGCTCTAATCATTGAGTGCAGAGTGCTGGATATTTCTATAGCATCTGGCTTGGTTGGTGTCCACTGTCTGCCTGGCGCTAATGAGGGTACAGAGAGGATTCTTCCTTGCCAGGATAGTATTGCGTTGCTGCTATTCTTGTCTCCATGGTTAATCACAATAGGAGTCATCTCATTTGTGATCAATGAGAGTGAGTGCGGGATTGGCAGTGTTCCCTGAAACCAATACTGATCACGGGAAAATGGCTGGGTGGTGACTGTTAGCTGCTCAGTGGATGGATGCTGCCGATTGAACGCCACTTCAACAGGTTTATTATTCAATGGATTTGGCAGACCAAATGCCTTGGATAGTTGCAGGTTGTAATGTGTGCTGTTTACTCCCTCTATACTCAATAGAGCTGAAAAATTAGCCTTTTGACTGCCACTCTCTACTTCAGACCAGCTTGCCAGACGTGTATGGTTTTCCTGTAGTGTCCAGGCTGCAATCAGGGTAATAGCGCCTAGCGTAGGTATGATGAGCAATGGGGCTGGCTTGCGAGTGGCGCGTAGCATCAATAGCAGGATGCAGAGATAACAGCTGAAGAAGAGATACAGGGTAGCGATTGGGTCATGCTTTTCCTTATCTAGGAGCAAGGCCTGTAGCGCTATTTTCGATGGTAATGGATGCCTAAACTCATTTTTTGGTTTTTCCTGAAACAGGTTAATAGCATCCCCATTGCACCCGGCAATGCTGCGCAGTTTGTTGAGTACATCAGTGTTGGCATTGATCAGTAGCAGCTCTTTGCATGACTGCAGATAATGGCTAAGCGCCAATGTCTGGGCATTCTCCAAAGAGGCTAAATCAGAGGGTGTTAATATCAGCGTTTGGATTGATCCGTAGCCCTGATCTGTTCTTGGCAGTGCATCTGGAGTTACAGTGATGTTTTGTCCGATGGTGTCAATATTATCGGATAGATAAATGCCCGAGGCTGTAGCAGTGAATCCATGCGGGCTGGGTGCAAAGTTAAGCTGTTGTTGAAAAGCCAACTTTTCTGAGCGATGGATCTCAATTGTTAGGGGTTGATTTGAAACGGGACGTACTGGAGCCCATAGATCAAGTGGGATGTCAGCCTCTAGGGCTCCCGTATGGTGGGTTATAAGATCCCCCCCTTTTAATGTGAGCAGGAAGTCACCACCCTGGGATGAGATGATCCGCACACCCAGTTCAGTGCTCTTTCCTGTTTGAATGCGTCCTTCCCAGGCAGGCGCGATCTTAACGGATATATCCTCCATCGCAAATCCAGTCATAGCTGTACAGGCAAGCTGCAGGGTGCATATGAATTGGAAGAATCTGCTCATGGTAATAATTCTGCAGCCTGGGATTAATCCTTCAACCCAGGCTGTGACTTAAAACGCTTAAGGGTTTTTGATGACATGATTTAAAGCGGTGACAACCCAGGCGGTGCAGAGGTTTTTGTCACCTTCCCACCAGCGTGGAGAATCATTGTTTACCCAGCTACCGTCTTTCTCATGTATGCTCAGTAGCTTGCTTGTCAGATCATTGCGCCAGTTATGGGTGACTCCTTTGCTGTCGGTGATTTTTGCTTCGCCAAAGGCATGCATGCTCTTGGCAAATGCATTGTAATAATAGAATAGCCCCTGATTTTTCTTGGCACCTGGATTTTCATCTAGTGTGTAGTTGTTACGAATCCACTCATAGGCGGCTTTTACACGTGGGTCATTTTTATCAGCTCCTGCAAAAAGCAAACTAAGCAATCCAGCATGAGTCATGCTGCCGTAGGATACGGTGCCACCGTGTGGACTATAACCTGGCATATAGGCAAAACCACCATCATTGCCAGCCCAGCCCTGATCGTTGGTTTCGCTGTTGTTTTGGCTGCGGGCAACAAAGGTCATTGCCTTTTCCCATAAGGGGTCTTTGTCATCAAAGCTGGTAGCTTTTAGGGATTCTAGCGCATGGTAGATGTTAGATAAGTCTGGGCGTTCGTCGCCGCCATAGCCGATTCCGCCATAGTATTTATGGCTGGGCTCATAGCCATCTTCTGTATCCAGCTGCAGGCCCTTAAGGAACTTTTGGGCATTATTGATTACATCTGCATACTTTGAATTATTGGTGGCTTGTAGGGCAGTAATGGCTACTGCCGTATTATAGTTGCGGTTTTGGTTGGTCTCGCTGATGGAGCCGTCTTTGTTTACATGCTTGAGCAGAAATGCGACAGGGCGTGTAATGAAGGGGCCGTCCTCTTCTGTATAGCCTCTGCGGTTTTCTAGAAATGCACGTAATGCAAGTGCTGTGACACCAACAGACTTTGACCAAGAGCCATCTTCAGCCTGAGTTTGGCGTAAATAATGTAGCCCACTATCTGCTGCACGTTTAGCTTTATTCTTTAATGTGGGTTCTATGTTGTCACCAGCTGTTACAGTAGATAACGGAAGCAGAAAAAAGAAACAAAGCATAATTGTTTTGTGTACAAAATTCATTTTTTGCATAGCTCCTATATTGATAGTGATGGTTGGTATTTTATACAGTTATTGCTTGTGGTTTTATATGACTCAATTGGTCTTCTGATGTAATGGCATGTCAGTCCGATAATGAGATGGAGCAGACTTGTCATTGGAATAGAGGGGTAATCAAAGCGTAGCCCACCAAAAGGTGTGTGACGATAAAACCATTCACCACGCAGATAGTCCCAGTCGGCCAGTGCAGCGAGGTAGCTTACGGGGCTGATGGCGATGATTGAGTTGATGGCTGCATGCCCAAAATAGAAGTACTCTACTGCCGATCCAAGCCAAAGTGGAGCGCTGGCAGCTATTAGCAAAGCCAGCGTTACACCGCATGCGGCCCTGCTACGGCTGCTGGTTGTTGCGGCTAGTAATCCTGCAGTGGTTATTAATGCGAAGGTCAGCAGGCATAGCCCAAGTGCTAGCTTTAACGGTATAAGGGAAGTTGGAGATAAAGATGTCTGCCACCAAATAACTACAAGGGCACTGATACCTGCGCTGATAGCCTGAAGGAATTGATGAGATAAGGCAGCAGGACGCTCTAGTGCATAGGGAACGAGCACAATAGCGCTGCTCAGCAAAACAGAGCCGCTTAATAGTAGAAGGTGCTCACCGAGCGCCATGAACCCTCCGGCTGTGTGGGCGACGGAGATTGAAATCATGGTGGCACCCAGTATGGTGACTGCCAGATGCGCTACCCATGTCATTGCTGCTCTCATTGTGTGTATATCAGCCAGCCTGATTTAATCTCTTTGCAGTGGCTGTCCGTTGGCTTGAGAGGTGTTTTTCAGTGTACTTCAGCAGTCGTTCAAACTGGGTGTGAAGCGCCATTTCAGGAACATCCATTGGGTCTTTAAAAAAGGAGGCCAGGTGTCGCATAGGGCCTGCCTCACCATTTCTTGCAGCAAATTCACTAAAGCGCACCATATCAAGCACCAGTGGTGCGGCCAGAATGGAGTCACAACCCTGCCAGGTGAATTGCATGCTCATCTTCACATCCAGAAATCCTTGGAAGTGGATTAGATCCCAGGCGGTTTTCCAGTCGCCGAGTGACGGGACATAATTAATATCAACACCAGAATGAGGCTCATACCCCAGTATGTTCTCCAACACATTGCCTTTATTACGCAGTTTGGCGACACGGTTGGCAGGCTGGTTTAGAGCCTTGCCATCGTTATTGCCCAGCATGTTGACCCCTTCCCAGCTCAACACCTGCAGGTTGCGAAAGGCGAACATCGGAGCGAGTGCGGTCTTGACCAGTGTCTCCCCGGTTTTTCCGTCATTGCCATAAAAGGGCAGATTCCGTTGATTTGCCAGCTCTCGGATGCCTCCAAGCGTGGTTCCATGGTTTGGCGTGAAGTTGAGATATGAGCAACCTTCACTTAAAGCAGCATAGGAATATAAGATGCCGGGAGAGATCTGATCTTTGCGGTTCTCATTAATTAGCGTCTGAAGCCCCTCAAAGGTAGCGTGCTGGGATGAAATCTCAGGCTCTGGTTCAGATGAAGTGAGATTAACGACGACGACATGGCTAAGGCTATGTCTATCCCGAAAAGCGCTAATACCACTGCTTATCTCATCAGCCAGTTCTGAGAGGGTAGGCAGGCCAGGATTGGGGCCTGTCGGATTCCATCTGAAATTGCTGTTTACCAGGATATCTTCATTGATTGCAGTCAGCTCTTCTGCAACGGCATCTAGCAGTTCACGGGGTACTGTGCGTGAGGTGCGGTAGAGTGATTCAGCGGTATCAACCAGCGAGGCATCGGAGATATCTATGCCACCAAAAACCAAATTATCAGGTGTGGCCAGCGGGAGCTGGTTCATCGGGGGAAGTTCAGAGGTGAGCCCTGCTTGCGAGGTCAGTCCCTTGGTTAGTGCTAATGCGCCTACAATAAGGGTGGCTGAAATATCTCCATGCACCCCTGCAATCCAAATTCCAACTTTACGGCAACTGCTTTGATTCACTATTGCTCTCCTCTGATGCTGTCAGTCACAATGCTGCGTATACCACAAAGCTGACTGATTGAAACATACTTCACTGTACTTTATTGCTTACTTTTCTGAACATACCTGCCAACACAGTAGGGTCGTGTACCTAAGGTACACGACCGTTCCTGATCTGTTTGCATGTGCCAGTAATCTCTGTGGGGGAGGCTGACAAACTTATCAATCTAACCGAGAGGAGGATAGGTTAGATTGACCGGAAACCACGTCCAACTATTTGGTTTCGCTTTCAGAATAACAGCATTTATTGTGCCAATGTTATTGGTGTCGGATAAAACTGATTATTATTTAAATGAATCAGTGTCTTATATGCAATATAGGCAGGTGTGTGAGATAGGTGATATAAGATACTGCTGTGTTGATTCTGTACAGCAACAGCTTGGTAAATATGGTTTATAGGTTAAATACTTCCGTTAAAACAATGTGTTGCATGGTTTATATCGGGTTTGTTGTTGTGCTGTACAGTTTCAGGTCAGTTATTCCGCATCTTTTTGCGAAGTGTTGAACGGTGTAGGCCGAGCAGTTTGGATGCTGTGACCTGATTGTCTTGCGAAAGCCGCAGTGCTTCATCGATCAACTCTTGTTCAACAAAGCTTACCAGGTGGTGAAATGGAGCAGCATGCTGATTTTGTTGCCCACTCTCTTTGCAGAGTTGGCTAAGTGCACTGCGCGCTGCGGCCCCCAGGTGCGTGTATGCTGCCTCCTCTGAGGCGCTGCTGTTGTCTGCGAGCGATGTTTCGTCACATTTAAGGTCCAGGTCATGGCGTGTGAGTACCTGCCCTCTGGCCTGCAGCGCTGAACGTTTGATCACGTGCTCAAGTTCCCGGACATTGCCCGGCCAGCTGTACTGCCGTAACTGCTCTAATGCCTCGTTTTCGATGCCTTGCAGAGTCTTATGCAGTTCAATATTCGCCTGCTGCAAAAAATGGTGGGCAAGTAATTTGATGTCGTCTTCACGCGTCCGCAATGGTGGTATGCGCAGGGTAACCAGGTTTAACCTGTGGTAGAGATCTTCCCGGAAGCGCCCGGCCTCTACCTCTTGCTCCAGGTTCCGGTTGCTGGCAACGATTACCCTGGCCCTCAGGGGTATGGATAGGCTGCTTCCCACGCGCTCAAAACTGCGCTCCTGGAGCACCCGGAGCAATTTTCCCTGCAGGGGATAGGGCAGCTCAGAGATCTCATCCAGAAAGAGGGTCCCTTCCCCAGCCGTTTCACAATGCCCCATTCGACGCTCTGATGCCCCGGTAAAAGCGCCTTTTTCATGCCCGAATAGCTCGCTTTCCAGCAGCTGTTCAGGAATCGCGGCGCAGTTGATGGCTATGAATGGTTGCTCCCGACTGCGGCTGTGCTTATGAATGCCTTTTGCAACCAACTCCTTGCCTACGCCGCTTTCCCCGGTTATCAGTACCGTCAGATCATTTCTGGTCAGTAACCCCATGAGTTTAAAGACTTCTTGCATTGGGGCGCTCTGTCCAACAAGCGCGTCCTGTTCTGCAGGAGGGCTTGATGGTGAAGTCAAGGAGGGCTTCTCTGCTGAGGATTCAGGTTTGTGCAGGGCACGCGTAAGCAGGTTGCGTATTTGTGGCAGCTCAACCGGTTTACCCAGGTAGTCGAAGGCCCCCAGATGCATTGCCTTCATGGCGGTATCGACGGTGCCATAGGCCGTCATGATAATCACTGGTATGTCTGGGTGTTCTGCTTGCAGTTGTTCGAGGGTTGCAAGACCATCTGTGCCAGGCATCTGGATGTCCATGAATACAACCTCAGGCCGCTCACTGCGAGCCAGTTCTAAGGCTTCATTGCCGTTGGAGGCAACAAGTGGCGTGTGCCCCTCCAGTTGCAGAACCTTCGAAAATGCCTGGCAGATAGCGTGCTCATCGTCCACAACCAGAATCTTACTCACTGCTTATTCTCCATGGGGAATCTGACTACAAACCGGGCGCCGCCCAGACTGCTCTCTTCGACCTGGATCTGCCCTCCCTGCAGCTCCACCAACTCTTTGCTGAGTTTTAGGCCAATACCCAATCCTCCTGGTTTACTACTGTTGGTGCCAGAAAAGAGGGTGGCGCGGTGCTCGATGGGAATACCTGGGCCAGAGTCTTCAACCCAAAAAAACAGCTCATTTTCCACTGTATTTTTACCGGTTCCAACCCGAATAACGCCTCCCTCTACCAAGGCATCTCCAGCATTGACAAGCAGGTTGACCAGAATCTGTTTTACCCGGTCCGGATCAACCAATATCCCTGGCAGGGTATCTTCTGAGATGGTCTCCAGTTGAATGCCACGATGCTTGAATTGGGTTTTAAAAAGCTGGGCTACTTCACATACAGGGCTGTTCAAGTCTGTAGATTTGAGCGACAGGTGGGTTCCCTGTCCGGCCTGCAGAGCACTGGCGGCAATGAGTTCCAGACGTCTGACCTCATCCAGCAGAGATCCAGCCATGGCTCGTTGCTGGTCGGGAAGTGATTCACTTAGGAGTTGCAGCTCTAGTTTGATGGCTGTTAGTGGATTGCGGATTTCATGAGCGATGCGGGCTCCCATGCTGCCCAGCGCCGCCAAGCGGTTCTGCTCGGCGATCTCCTGTTCGTAGACCTGCAGCCGCTGAGCCATGGTATTAAGTGCATCTGCCAGTACATTCAGTTCTTTGGCATGGCTGAAGTGCATACGGACAGTGCGGTCTCCAGCCGTGATTCTGTCAGCCATACGAGCCAACTCCTGCATGGGCTGGGTTATGCTGAGGGCGATGCGGTGGCCTACCCAGGCCAAAATCAGAATCCCAAGCAGTGCAGCGGCGCCAAGCCACCAGGCGGCGCGCCTGCCAGCCTCCCTGGCATCACCCAAAGAGGCTGCCACTGCAACCGCCAGATACCGTGAATCCCTGGCTTTTGGCAGAGTCCGGGTCACGACCAGAAACGGTGTTGATCTCTTCTGAATGAAGGTTGTGGTTCCTTCTTGGAGACCGGAGTGCCATCTGTCGGTAAGAGAGGCTCTCAGTTCGGAATCCTGGCCAAGGGTTGAGGGGCCAAGCTGCCCATTTGGCTGAATCAGTGCAATCTCTGCCTTCAACAGTCTTCCCAGGCGCTGCAACAGATTCTCCGTGAGCGGGAGTTCGCCCTCTGCAAGTACATCACCTGCATGGCCGAGCTGATCTTCCAGTCGCTCCTCCAGGCTAAGGGTTAGCATCGAGGTTGCAGTCCACCATGCCAATACGGTTGCTGAGACCAGGGCCAGGGCAAATGGAAGAAGTAAACGTAAGTGTAAATTCTGAATAGAGATCACGGATATAGAGTACGTCAGCGTGACTTGGAGAGGCAAGTGTATGCAGAGATGGCTAAGTGACTATCAGGAGGCAGGATGCATCTGTTGCCCATTCAAAAAGGGCTGTTCTTTCAAATAGCTACTGCTGGCTAACCATTTAATACGCTACAGGTATGCTAGGCATATCTACAAAATCCCCGCTTTGATTGTACTGTTCACGCACAGGTTGTCAGATTTTTTTACACTAAATAATTCTCCTGTATCTTGTCTCGATTGGGAATAAAAAATCTTTTAATCAAATAGTTAAGGTGGGATTGTGTGTATGGGAGGAGCTGTTACAACTAATATTGCTATTTAACCCTCAATATATAATGTCAGATTATTTTACACTTCTCCCTGATCGCATCGCCTGCAAACTATCTATAATGTTTATCCCATTGATATAATTGCAAAAAATAATTTGGCGTATTTTTTGCAAGGTTTATTTTGTATGCTTTAATTGCCTCGAATATTGGGTTCGGTTTTGGGGCTGGTGTGAATCAGGAAATTAGGAAATTTGAGGTGTTTATAATGAAAAAGATGAGTCTTTTAGCCCCCCTGGCGGCTCTATGTCTTGCATCGTCGCCTGCCATGGCGACCTATATGGCGGATATCAGCTATACCGCTACAGATAATGGTAGTGGCAATTACACATTCAATTTTACAGTCGAAAATAACTCAACTGACGCCGATACCGGTGGGTTGGATTTCTTTCTGATTGATTTTGATGCTGATCCAAATGATACACTCTACAGCAATATTACCTGGCTAGCAGATAACGGCTGGGACTCAGATGCCTTTGATGATGATGATGGTTTTGGCGGCCTCCCTGGTGGTGTTTTGGCAGATGATGGCATACCTTTTGGTGGTTCTGGTGGTATTGCCCAAGGCGCCTCTCTGGGGGGGTTCCAGGTCAACTTTGACTATGCAGGCGCACTGCCGATGAGCGATCAGCTGTTCTCATTTCTGGCTGACTTTGGTGCCAGTGATGCAGATAACGGCGGTATCGAAATGGACGGGTACTGGATTTTGGCAGAGGTGTATGGCACCACCATATATACCGCCCCCCCCCAACCACCCCAAGGTGGCTCAGTTCCAGAGCCTGGTGTGATATTGTTAATGGGCGCCGGCCTTCTGGGAATGTTCGGTACCAGCCGGAGGAAGCGTGGCTAACAAAAACCCGATGATAGGGATAGAATGACCGGGCTCAAAGGAGTGGGTTCCGGTAGGATGGATTTCTAAAGAATAGAAGTGCAACGGCTGCCATGAAAATGTTGTGGGGACATGTGGCGTCGACTGTATCAATGTATGAGAGGAGGAGAAAAATGAAACTTATTAAACCTATGGCGGCCGTGTTAACGGCTGCTGTGTTGAGTTTGACCGCAGGAGCAGCTTCGGCCGCCCTGGAGGTCAATGTCATGCCCAGCGGTGTGACTTCCAAAACTAACAGCTGGGATAGCGGGCCTTACACCTGGCCGGGCAATGCGCTGGAGTTGTGGGGCAATGTCTCCTACGATGGTGCATCTGTACTGGAGTATTCTTGGAGCCCTGGCTGTGGAGCAGCGCCCACACCCTGGATGCCACTGTCAGTAGCTAATTACAGGAACATTGCGACCACCCATACCTATGGTGCATTGGGTTCATGTGTCGCAGTGCTGACTGTAAGAGAGGCTGGTGGCGCCGGTCAATCAAACAGCGATACTGTCTTTATTGACGTGCAGCCGACTGGGTTTGAGTACCAACTTAACCTCACGCGGCAGCGGGCGTTGAAGTACCTCTATATGACGCGCAGTCAGACCTCGGTCAATGGCTGCACTGCATACTCCTGGGGAGGGCGTCGCCAAGCGTATGCCTCATTGGGTGCTATTGCGTTCCAGGATTATGGCCACGGCGAATGGAATGACAAGACCAAGGATATCTATGCCGAAACCGTTGAAGGCTTGATGAACTATATTCTTGCTTACATAGGGACGCAGGGCGCAGCAAATACGCCCAATACCGACTCCGATATAAATGCCAATGGGAGAAAGCTCTATCCCACCAACTCTCATACGGGTTATGAAGACGGCATAATCCCACTGGCCATCGCTCACAGTATGGGTCGGCCGAGCGAAGCGGTTCGCGACTGCGCCGTGCCGGCAATTCGGGGTGAAACCTATAAGACCGTGGTGGAAGATCTGGTAGACCATATTGCCTATGCCCAACGAGATACCGCCGGATCTTACGGCTCGTATGGTGGTTGGAGATACGGTGATAACTATGGCACCGGAGATAACTCCGTGGTTCAGTGGCCCGTACTGGCTCTCGGTGCTGCGGAGCAGGCCCCGTGGAATATCACTGCCCCTGGGTGGGTGAAGACGCTGCTGACCGCCTGGATCAATTACAGTCAAAACGGGAACGGTGGGTTTGGTTACCATACCAATTCATATATCGTAAACGTTACCAAGACAGGCGCTGGTATTGCTGAAATGGAATATGCTGGTAGTGGTGGAAGTCAGGCGAATGCCCTCACTTTCCTTAATAATAACTGGAACAGCAACAACACTGGTGATTACGGTAATTTTTACAACCATTATGCGATGTATGCCGTGAAAAAAGGTTTGCAATCTGCGGGCCTAACCTTCGTAGGTGCTCACGACTGGCAACAGGAGTACAACCAGTGGTATGTAAACAATCAGGTGCCTAATGGAACCAATGGTTCGTATTGGAATAGTTCTATCCGGATTAACGGGGGTCCTGAAGCAACAGCTTTTGCCGCCCTTGTTATGGCCCCCGGTCTTACCCAACTGCCACCAATTGCTGAAGCCGGTGTTGATCAGCAGGTGCCGCAGAATGCGAATGTCAGTTTTGATGGTAGCAGCTCCTACCATTCGGATCTGAATCGGACAATCGTTCAGTACCAGTGGGATTATGACTTCGATGGGGTCAACTTCGATGTCGATGCCTCAGGTGTTGCTGTAACCAAGGTGGGCGGTTATGCCATCACCAATGGTACCGATACTCAGACCTTCAAAGTAGGACTGCGGGTGCTTGATGACAACGTACCGGCACTGCAGGACACCGACTCGTTGGAGGTAGAGGTGAGCAATGGCAACGTAGCACCGGTGGCTGATCCGGGTGGTCCTTACTCCGGTATTGTAGGTCAAGATATCGTTCTGGATGGCTCTGGCTCCACGGATGCGAATGCGCAAGGTGGATCCAACCCCATCCTTAACCCAGCGACCGGCAGTGGCTTTGACGAGATCGTGCGTTACCAGTGGGATCTGGATGGAGATGGACTCTACGGGACCGATGATGCTCCAGCTGAGCCTGAAGGCGTAAGTCCGACCGTCAACTTTGGCGCCTTCATTGGCACCAAGACCATTGCTCTCAAGGTAACCGATAGCTTTGGCAAGACGGACGCACAGAGTGCCGGTGTAACCACGGTAGCTGTATCGGATCTGTACCCATCAGGTTATGAGCTGGTTTCCAGTCGCTATAATCGTCGCACGAGGAAATGGACGGTGATCTGGAAGGTCAATATCACCAACGGTGGCAATGCAGCGGCGAGTGAGGTATCGGCTGTACTGACGGGGGCAAATATCCCCGCAGGTGTCACTGTCCTCGATAACAGCGTATCCTGGACCGATCCAGACGATGTGATCGATCCAGCTGAGACGCAGTTGAGTGGCAATGCCAATGCAACCTTCAGCTACACGTATCCACGTACAATGGGTGGGCCGGATGTTAGCCTGATGACCTGGGATATCGAGCTGACGGATAGCCTTGGTGTGCGTCATGTGATCCGTAATATGCCGCAATAGGAATCGGCACTAGCTGTCGATGTAACAAGGTCGCCTCCTTGCGGGGCGGCCTTTTTCATTTTAGGCTAACGTGTTTATCACAAATAATCCTAGAATGGATGGGAGAAAATAGATAATGCGTTTTTCGGTTGTTTTGGTGCTTATTGGTATGTTTATTATTGGCGGTCTACTCTATGTGGGCAGTCGAAAGCCGGCAACCAACAGCAAACAGATCAGTACTGATACTGCTTTATTCTCCAAGAGAGGCAAATCTGAAGCAGCTCTATTACCTACTCGAACCGGAACAGATGCCATTATTGAGACTCAAGTGGCCAACTCTCCTGTCGCCCTGCTTCCACCTCCAGCCCCGCTAAAATTTCCGGAGCGCTCAGTGCAAAGGCTTATATCCACCGACAATGTGCAGGTTGAGCTAGAGCGTGAGAAGGATTTGTCGAAGTTGACGTTTAAGGAGCTTGGTTCAGCTGCTCGTGACTGGCAGGCACCACAGGTGGATAGAGAGAATGCGCTATATGCACTATTGGGACGGATCCAGAGCCATCCAGATCAGTCTGAGGCAAGGGCCATGCTGATTGATCTAAAAGATAAAGTAATAGGAGAAGAACGGCATGCAGTGCTCAAGGCGCTTATCTCTTTTGCAGATCAGGGAGGCAATGAGGCTATTATCGAAAGCTTTATGCTGACTGGGCAAGAGGTGCCAGCAGATGAGCGAGGACGCATGCTATCTTATGTGAATTCCAGTAATCCACTATCGACAGACACAGTAGCGCGCCTGAGCAATTTCTACCTGAATGAGGCGGACCAGGAGCTACGGCGTAGCCTATTGGAGGTGCTTGTTGCTTCTGGTGGAGAGCAAGGAACCACTTGGATTATTGAAAATGCAGATGCACCGGTAGGTACTGATGAGTGGTTCATGCGGGTAGATGCACTGAGCCGATCAAACTCACAACAGGCGTATCAGCACCTACATGAACTCATGAATGAACTTGCTGCAACGGAACCAGGTGAATCGAAAGAGAGGCGGGTGTTGCATGATGCCATCCAACAGTTGAAATCCGGTCTCGAGCAGCAGCCTAATTAGTTTTCAATCAAGCTGGTTATTCCAGATTATCCTGTTTCTGTAGTAATGCTCCAGTGATTCAGTCAGGAGCGTTTTTTGTGGTTCTGGATGCTTTTCAACCAGAGCAGTGCCTGTTTAAAACCGTCCTGTATTAATGTTTGTGGATGAATGCCAAGGGGTATTTGCTGTAGTTTTTTGGTGCTAAGGCTGGGAGGAT
>Ga0316187_10000394_pt1 | contig 33630 bp, 31 predicted proteins | sample CroRivburrow1_MG_FD_204927 | JGI IMG/M metagenome (GOLD analysis project Ga0316187, IMG submission 204927) | Coastal sediment microbial communities from Maine, United States - Cross River worm burrow 1 | ecosystem: Environmental > Aquatic > Marine > Coastal > Sediment | place: USA: Maine... | reverse complement strand
AATACCGTGCCGTGGCTGAGTTCATGTTGGCCAGCATACAGGAAATTCAGCAGGATGCCGTGGATCATGAATACCGGGACCGCCATCCAGGTGCCCCAAGTCTGCCATAGCAGATAGCCGCTGAGCGCAATTGCGCCGAAGTGAGAGCCTGCCTGCACCAGGCCGCGCAGGTCGGAGCGCTCATACAGTGCGCGCAGATGATCACGGTGCAGCAGCTTGCGGCGGGAAAATTCGGCGTCCATCGGAGTCAACTCTCGTTTCGGTTTGGTCGTGAAGTCATGATGAGGTGACAAATTTTAACTTACAAGTGAAATTGCTTGCGTTATTGTTGAGAGATATTTGTCAATCTGGAGGATTGCGTGAGCAGATTCAATCGGTTGCCGCCGGTCAAGGCCATGCGGGCGCTTGAAGCCCTGGATCGATTGCGATCTGCCGGGGCGGTTGCCGACGAAATGTCGCTGACGCGCTCGGCCGTCAGCCACATGTTGCGGCGGCTTGAAGATGACCTGGGATTTGCCGTCTCCGAGCCGGATGGCCGCGGCATCCGGCTGACCGTGCGCGGCAGGCGGTATGCGAACGAAGCCCGGCGCGCGCTTGATATCATGTCGCGCGCTGCTGCCGATGAACCGGCATTGTCGGGTGAGTTGAAAGTGGTTGTCCCGCCGGGGTTCGGTACCTTCTGGCTGGCCGACCGGATTGGCTCGTTTGCGGATCAGTTTCCCGACATCACCGTCCATCTCGCCGCGGCGCGGGTGCTGGGCGATATTGCCGATGAAACTGCAGATGTTCAGGTGGCCTTCGGTGCCGAAGCGCACCTGCGTGACAAGGCCGACCTGTTGGCGCAGGTGGCGTTGTTTCCGGTGTGTGCGCCGTCCACGCTGAGCGCCGAGCCGGGCCTGCGAAAGGCGTCGGACCTGAAACGGCTGCGCCTGTTGCACCTGGTCACGCATGTGGACTGGCAGCGCTGGCTGGAGGCTGCTGGGGCTGGGCAGGTTGACTCGCGCGCCGGGCTGGTGTTTTCGGATATGCCGATGGTTCAGATGGCGGCTGCCTCGGGTCACGGGGTTGCACTGGGCGATGCGCTGACCGCCCGTACGGCCCTGGAAAGTGGCCAGTTGGTCAAGCCGTTTGTCCTGTCGATTCCCAGCAGGTGGAGCTATTTCATGCGGGTCAATGATACCGGGCCGGCAGGCGAGGCAGCGCGAGCTTTCGCGGCATGGATAAAAGCACAACTTGATGATGGAGCCCGGCAATGAATTCCAACATTGCTTCCTTTGGATTCATTGAATGTTGTCAGGATGGAAAATGGACAAGGCAGTTGCGCGTCAAACTGTCGGTTCATAGCTATAAACAGCACAGTTTCCGGTGTGTCCCGCCGTCTTCGCGCGCTATTGCTGACATGGGGCAATCCCGGTTCTGTCTCTGCCGGTTCGACCTTAACCTGCCTTCCCACAATGAAAACATGGCTGATGTATACAGCAATCCTTGCATGCGATTGCCTGACATTCTGTTTCCGATTGGCACCTGTTGAACATCACTCCTGCTGGGTTACTATGGGAAACTTGTTTCCCGACAAACGTGTGTCTTGCTGCTGTCGGTTTCTGGAGGAACTGAAGCGTGTACGGACGCGATGCAGTATGTCTTTGTGTTGATGCGAGAATGCTGATCCCCGCGTTCTTTGTTGCGTGCTCTGTCAAGCGCGCAGCGGCAGCCGCCGGCGACGAGTTCGATATAGTGATTGTTGTCCCTCCCGGGGACTTGATGCCTGAGCATCGCTCGTTTGCCGCCAGCAGGGGTATCATCGTTGATGATACGCTGGATACTTCAGCCGTAGGAAGGATTGTCGTTCAGCAACGGCGCCTGTCTCCGGCAACGCTCGTCAAGCTGCTGCTCGCACGCCACTTCGTCGGTCGTTACCGCCGCATAATCTATCTTGATGCGGACCTCACTATCCATGGAAACGTCGGCACACTATTTCGACTCGATATGGGAGACTATCCCCTTGCGGCGGTCCCTGCCGGTCGAATATGGCAGGATCAACCGGACGCAGAACGCGACAGGACCTTCGCGCACTTTGCGGCTCTCGGCATGACCTTTCCCTACAGGTATTTCAACGCAGGCGTCCTTGTGATCGACCCCGGCAACTGGTGTCGCGAAAAACTGGACCAGCGCACAGTCGCATTTCTGCGGCAACATCCTGACTTGTGCCAACTACCAGATGAGGACGCGCTCAATGCCGTACTGGATGGAGAATTGCTGGAACTCTCGCCAATCTGGAACATAAGCCCGAAACGGTTCGTGCGCGGCCAGCTCAACCCGATTATTCTGCACTACACCGGGCACAACAAGCCATGGCTTCGTTTTCGCAAGTACAAGCGCGTGTTTGAACATCATGAAGCTTATTGCCTCTATGCCGAGTTTCTAAAGGACACTCCGTGGCCTGACTGGCTGTCGTCACAGTGGTCGACGGAAGATTTGGCAGGCAGTCTGCGCCATGAGGTCAGTACTGCGATTGAGTGGTTGCTGCGCAAGCATCCGCTTGCAGATCGTAGCCGCCGGGCCGCCTTCGACGAGGAACAGCGGCGGTATTTTGAGAAAACGCTTTTCGTGGATGTCGAGCAAGGTCTTGTTGATCTTCCGATACTTGCAGTCAGCTAGACGCTTTATCATCCGCTGCAGTGAAGAATGCAGGTGGGTCCTGTCCCGACTGGAGGGCCGTCGCGATCTGCCCCCCGGCATTGAGGGCTTCTGCGATCGCCACGTCCATGTCAATGTAGCGATAGGTTGCGAGCCGACCTGTGAAGCTTGTGCCAACAGTGGCTTTCGCGGCTTCCAGGTAACGCTGCAGGCGTGGTTCGTCGCCCGCCAGCCGCAACGGGTAGTAGGGTATGTCGTTTGGTTCGCAGTCCCTGCTCGTCTCGGTCACGTAGACCGTACTCTCATGATGCTCCCAGGGAGCAAAGTGCTTGTGTTCTGTAACTCGTGTCCACGGGACACTCATGTCGCAATAATTGATTTGCGCAACCTGCTGGTGGGTGCCGGTCTGCCGCCGGACATCAAAGTCAAGGGTCCGGTAGCCCAATCGGCCAAAACGACAATCGAACCAGGCATCAATCGGCCCAGTGTACACCGTATGCCGGAATGCGTCCGACAGTTGCGGCGTACCTGACACGCCGTATGATAGCTTGATGTTCTCGTGCTCGAGAATTGCCTCGATCATCGCAGTATAGCCGTCTTCTGGAATGGCGACCCGGGCGTGATGGAAGTAACTTGGATCCTTGTTGAACCGGACCGGGATGCGGCGCATGATCGAGGCTGGCAAACACGCCGGGGCCACTCCCCATTGCTTTCGGGTATAGTCGCGAAAGAATGCCTCGTAGAGCGCATCGCCGAGCAAGTTGCGCCCCTGTTCTTCAAAGTTTCGAGGGGGGGTCGGATAACGCCGAGCGAGACCGGATAGATGAGCTTTGGCTTGTGCGGCGTCGAATTCGCGACCGAAAAACTGGTTGATCGTGTCGAGGGTTATTGGCAGCGGGTAGGTTCTGTCGCCAGTTACGGCGCGGACGCAATGAGCATAAGGCCGCATTACGGCAAAACGATCGACGAAGGCCCAAACCGATTCATTGTCACTGTGCAGTATGTGAGGGCCGTGTGCGTGCACCATGACACCGGTCGGTGTGTCCCGATACGTGTGGCAATGTCCGCCTGGATGTTCCTCCTGTTCCTGGACTTCGACCGTGAACCCGGTTTCCGCAAGCACCCGCGCCACCGTTGCACCGGACAGGCCTGCCCCAATTACCAAAATCCGGTCGCTCACCGTTTACACATCCTCATTTTGCCATGCTATCGTATCTCGATTAATCAAAAGGCTAACCATTCCACAGCTTCGCTGTCAGGGGGATGTCCAGACAAATGCGCGGTCCGTGGAAACTTGTATGTGTGACGCCGGCTGGTCGACGGCGCTATCTTCGGCTTCTCGTTCCCTACGTGCTCTCCTGGCCCGGGCTGGATCGCTATGATTTGTGGGTCAATACACCTGATCCTGCCGATATAGCCTTCATGGAAGAACTCGCTAGCATTGATTCGAGAATCAATCTTGTCAGACTTGCAAGAAATACGGAACCGGGACCGCAGGCAATCGGATCGTTCTGGTGCCAAGCCATGGATACCGATACGGTCTACATTCGCCTCGATGACGATGTAGTGTGGATTGATCCACACTTCTTCGAGACTCTCCTGGATGCTCGTGTGAACAATGAAGATGACTTCATGGTAGCACCGCTGACGATCAACAACGCGTTGGGGACCTATTTACTGCAGACGTTCGGCAAAATTCAGGTGTCGCGCCGGGCCGGTCCGGATCGTTTTGACCCGGTCGGCTGGATCAACCCGAGTCTTCCCCTTGCGCTGCACGGTTTGCTGCAGGATCTTATCAACAATGGTGAAGTTGAACGCTTGCAATGCGGTCGCGTTCCGATCTCTGCCAATTGCTTTTCAATTAACTGCCTCAGTTGGTTCGGCCGGGATATCGCAGCGTTCGACGGGGTCATTCCGGTCGGGGAGGATGAAGAAGCGGCGATGAGCTGTTCAATCCCACTGAGAGCCGGACGCATCAACAGTATCGAAACAGCAGCCGTTGCCGCACATTTTGCATTCTATACGCAGCGGCTGGCAATGGATGCCAGTACCCTGCTGGACAAATACCGGGCGATTGCCGGGTCGCGTACCGAACTGGAACCCTGGCGAAGCCAGGTTGAAGCAGTCTATGAAAGAATTGAAAAACGTTTTCCAATCCATCAGTCTCTCGGTGGATTTAAACCTTCTGTTTCGCCACGCTGGCGGCGCTCATGGATCAAGCGCCTGCTTGGTGTCAGCAAGCCGGCACCAGTCGCGGACGTTCTGACCGTGGTGCGCGGGCCGAAATTCTAGAACACCCTGCTATCGGATTATCGTGATGGTGCACTGTGCCGCAGTGTTGGAGGAGCACCGGTTTACAGCGACATGCGGACTCGTTAAATCGGCAATACTTCAGACACGCTGCTTGTCTTCGCGACGGAAGTCCTCAGTCAGTCGGTGGAACCCGGTTGCGAGGTCGCAGTGGGGAGACCAATCCAGATATTCGGTAGCCAGGGCGGGGTCGCCGATGAAGTGGGAGACGTCAAATGAACGCGGTGGTTTTTCGATAATGTCGAGGCAATCACCACTTGCGTCCAGCGCCAATTGCGCAAGCTGTCCCAAAGAGGTACCGGTGCCGGATGCCAAATGCATCGCCGGCAGGCTGCGGCCATCGGCCAACTGCAAAACTGCCTGGACGATCGAAGACACCACGTCATGCACATGCGTGAAATCAAAAACGCACTGGCTTCCTTCGATATATATGGCACCACCACGGGCTGCCTGGCGGGCAAACGCGGGGATCACACGGTCAACATGATCGGCAGTACAGCCATAAACGTTGGAAAAGCGCAGTATTGATGTCGTTACACTGGCAGCGGAGATGGCTTTGGTCAGCAATTCGCCCTCAAGCTTGCTTCGCCCATAAACGTTGCATGGCACCAGAGGACAGTCCTCGCTGACGGGCATACTGGTCGGTGACCCATAAGCTTCCCGGCTACTGGCAAACAACACGAATGGTCGGTGATCGGACGCCATCACGGCATCATACACGTTGCGGGTGCCTTCGACATTCACCTGTTGGCACAGTTCAGGATCGCGCTCGCACCATACGACCCGGGAAACCGCAGCCAGATGGACCACGCCGCGACAACCCGCAATCGCGGCTGCGACCTGGTCGCGATTTCGCGTATCGAAGGGACGGTCGTCAGAATCGGAGAGCAGCTTGTCGAATGCGACAACCTCAATGCCCGCCTCGATCAGGGCGGGCGCAAGGTGCCTGCCGATGAGGCCTTGTGAGCCGGTGATAAGAACTTTCATGGCGCTCCGTTCGATATTGTCAGGCATCACATTCACTTTTCAAACTCTCAAGCAAATCCACATGCAACTAGCGAGCGACCACGGCCTATCAGAATTTACTCCCACAAACCACATCCGAACAGTTTTGCCGCCGAACTTGACCTCGTGTGCGATGTCAGCAAGACGGGCTGCGACTGACAAAAATGACGCAATATGTTACCAGGTACCATGCGCACTTCCTACGATATGATCGGTGTCAATTATTCTGATCTCAGGAGACCGGACGCCCGGATTGAAGCGGTGATCTCAAACGCACTGGGATCAGCCAGAACCGTTTTGAATGTCGGGGCCGGAACCGGATCTTACGAACCGGTAGACAGATCGGTTACGGCCATCGAGCCGTCAATTGAAATGATCCGGCAGCGCGGTGCACTATCGGCTCCGGTTGTGCAAGGCTTTGCCGAAAACCTGCCCTTCGACGACAATGCCTTTGATGCATCCATGGCGATCCTGACGGTTCATCACTGGTCCGACAAACAGAAGGGCCTCCAGGAGATGCGGCGTGTGACGCGGGGCCGGGTCGTCATACTGACATTCGACCATTTGCACCGGGGGTTCTGGCTTGCCGACTATTTTCCGGAGCTTGTGACGCTGGACGAGGGGCAAATGCCAAGGATGACGGATTTCGAAGGCTGGCTTGGGCCGGTGGACATTGTACCTGTTGCGGTCCCTCATGATTGTACCGACGGTTTCCTGGGTGCCTACTGGCGGCGACCTGCGGCCTATCTCGATCCAAAGATCCGGGCCGCCATTTCGTGTTTCTGGGCGATGGGCAATGTTTCTGCGGCACTGGAAAGGCTTGAAAGCGACCTCGACTCCGATGCATGGGCGCAGCGATATTCCCAACTGCTCGACCTTGATGAGTATGACCTTGGCTACCGGCTTGTTACCACGAAATCTTGAGTTCATCGAAAATCGGGAATATCACCTGGTTCAATAGGCTGCCCGAGGCTCTGCTAAATGGCTGCATTGTCGAGCGGAAAAATTGGCCGACGCACATTTTTGTACGACATTCGAGCGTAGTCCGGCGTGCATAACGCGCCGCTGTCGCAGACTATGACCTGACCCGCGACAGGTTCAAACGCAGCCCTGAAATGCTGCATCGACTTCAGCGCGACAATGCGCTTTTTCTCCGGGTCTATGCCAAATGTCTTGAATTGCTGCAGATCCACCATTTGCCGTGCCAGGCTTGTGACAAGGATCTCGATACCGTCGACCCGGATGACCAGGCTCGGACCAAAGCTGCCGGCCAGGCCGCCAAGGATGGGCCCGTCTCCGGTAAAGTGCCCGTCTGATACGCGGACCAGTTCACCTGTCACATGCAGAGGTCCGCCGCCAAACTCCGGGTCTGTCCTGCCGCCCAGGTCCACGCTGACCTGCGACCCTACGGGCAGACCAGCAAGGGCCTGCACAGCAGTTGCGTCAACGAGCGGGCCGAAACAGGCGTCATCAATACCTGCCGTGAGCAATGCTTCGAGCAGGGTAGTTGCATCGCCGTAAGCACCGCCACCTGGATTGTCCGCATAATCGGCAATGATCAGGGGGCCTTGTCCCAGCTGGTATGGCGCTGCCAGTGCCGCTGCGGCTTCAACGGTGAGGAATGAATTGAGAACGTCGTGGCGGCTTGCCCAGATGTCGTCGGAGAGCTGTTTTGCGAAAGCCATGTGGGCGGAAAAATCACCCTCGCCGGTGACCAGAACCGATGGCCCGACCTCGGCAATATCAGCGCTGGCATAGCCGGCATTGACACTCACCGCGAACGCATCATGGCGCTGCTCATACGCCCTCGCCGTGGCCAGTCGCTCAATCATGGGGCCGATGTCGGTGCGTCCGCCGTTGACTTCTTTCAGCATGGGAGGACGAACCATTACGGTTCGCGGCTTGATGTCGCCGGCCATTGTACGATGCAGAATCTTAGCGGCCTGGCGTGCGGTATCGCGCATGTCAACGTGCGGATAGGTTTTGAACGACACCAGTATGTCTGCGAGTTCACACATCAGTTGTGTCACGTTGGCATGGAGATCGAGGCTCACGGCAATCGGCACGGACGGGCCGACCGCTGCCCGAATGCGCTGCAGCAACTCGCCTTCGCCGTCTTCGCAAAAGTCCGGCACCATGGCGCCATGCAGCGCCAGCAGGATGCCGTTGTGATTGCCGTCCCGAGCCCGATCAACAATAGGGTCGCAGAACCAGTCAAACGCAGTTCGGGTAACGCGGCCGCTCGGGCCTGCTGCGACACTGAGCACGTGGTCAATCTCCCAGTCACAGGCATCTGCGACATCGCAGAAGCCTGCAATCTCGGTGTTGGCATGCCCGCGCTCGGCAAGGGCGGCTTCGCCCAGCAGGAACAACCGGTTACGGAAGGCTTCCTCGTCCGTATCAAGGCGGCTGAAAGTGTTGGTTTCGTGAAACACTTCCGCAGTGAGAACCCTGAAACCCATCTCTTGTTCCAATCCTGGTCAGCGTTGGTTTTTGCAGTGTTCGTTGGCTTTACGCAGCGAATTCCAGTGACTGGAGCACCTCATGTTCTTGCTGTTTCGTGCCATGTTCAATTCGTTTGGTAACGAACGGAGACGCCATGGCGCGGATCAGGGCACTGTAATTTGGCTGGAGTCTCACCTCGCTGCCGACCGGCAGCATCTGCTCTTTGCAATCCACGATCAGGTGATCGCTGCTCGATCCGAGAATTTTATAACCGGGTGGCGGTGTGAGACCCTCCGGGTCGGTGTCCATGTGCCCCAGGGCCAGGATGGCTTGCCGGACGTTTCCGGTGTTTGCCACCGGCACCGCCGAGCCGAAGGGGTTTTCCGCGATTTCACCCCATGGTTTCGACGGTTTGACTTTTGCCTCGATCACTTCCGCGACCAGCGTCATGACATCGGTATAAAGCCCCTCTATCGGCAGGCAATGCAATGGCTCACAACCCAGCAATATGGCCTCGCCGAGCCGAAGATTGTTGATCCGGCCGGTGTGGCCGCCTCCAATCACCCAATCGAGGTTGCTCGAATTGCCGCCGGAAACGATTGACACGATGGGGCCGAACGTCGAGTCAATGGCGTCCGCCAGAGTTGATAATTCGCCCATGTTCAGCGCGTCCGGCGTTACACCACAGCGGCACGCCAGATTGGTGCCGATGCCTTTGAAGGCAATGTTAGGGAAGCCAAGTGTGCGGCGAACGACAGTCTCGAGATCAGCCGGTAAAATGCCCTCGCGCAGATCCCCGAGCTCGACCATCAATACTACCGCGTGCGTGCGGTTCGCCGCCTGCGCTGCCTTGGACAGTTCCGAGATGACATCAAGCTCGGTGTTGAAGCTGATGTCTGTATTGCTGACCACCAGGGCTGCCTGGGAGATCATCGGCGATCGGATGAGTGTCATGTGGGCTTTTACTGCGGCACGACGCATGGTCTGGATGTTCTCTATCCGCGAGTCGGCAAGTCCAGTCACCCCTGCAGCCAGCATTTCTCCGGCAATCGCCGGCAAGCCCAAAGTGGCTTTGGTCACGCCTGAAACGGAGATGCCGCGGCTGCCGAGCAGAGTCACCAGCATGCGGGCGTTGTGGCGGACCTTGTCGAGATTGATTTCCAGCCGGGGAGCGGTCAATGGGCACCCACAGTCAGTTGCTGTCTCAACTGCGGAAATGACGACAGTACCATTTCCACCAGTTGGTCGGGTGAACGTGTCAGCGCGTCGGTTGCCGGAATGCCAAGCTCGCTTTCATACCTTGTGATCGCCGTATCGACTTCCGCACTGGTCATGTTCTCATGGTTGATGGTGAGGCCGATAACCCGGGTGTCGGCAAAAGTTTCGATCAGGCGGATCTCGCTGGCGGGGTCCGGCATCGGCATTTGCTCGAAGTCGCAGCGATTGACGCGCCCAGGTGCATGCTGGAGCATGACACCGTCGGGGCAACAGCCGCGCAGAATGAATGACGATGTGGAAAAAGCCGGGTGACTGAGCGCGCCCTGGCCTTCGACGATGATGACATCCGGGCTTTCGGCTTCGTACGCCTCAATGATTGTGGCTTCCAGTTCACCGCAGCAAAACTGCGAAGGCACTGCATCCATGGCTATGCCGTGGCGCGCGCCCTGAATCAAGCCGGTCTGGCCCGTGCCCACCATGACAGCCTTTATGCCGCGTTCATTCAGTGCCCGGGTCAGTATTGTTGCTGTTGTGCGCTTGCCAATCGCGCAATCTGTTCCCAGTACCGCGATACGCGGGCAGGTCACTTCGGCAATCCTGCCACTGAACATGCGCAGGTCTTTTTTGGCACGGGGTTTGCGGATGTCCAGAATAGTGACGTTGTTGGCCAGGCATGCAGCTGCAAATACGGGGTCGTCGTTGAGGAATTCGTGCAGGCCATTGACGATACTCATGCCATAGCTCATGGCCTCGATCACAAGACCGCGCTCATGGGTCGACAACATGCCGCTCGACGGGGCCATTCCAAAGATGAAATAGTCAGGCGTGTGGTCAGCCTGGGCCAGCGCATCGGCAAGGTCGCGGCAAATGGGGATGGCATTTGGCACTTGTTCGAGCACCATGCCGGTATCGAAACCTGCTTTCTCGCTGTCGATGACTGACAGGATTTCATATTTTTCCGAGTGGCGTACCAGGCCATTGGCCGTCTTGCCGTCAATGGCGCCGAAATTGCCTTCGCAATACACAATTGCGGTATTGCGCTTTTCTGGTGTGGTTGGCGTCGGAAACCGGATCAGGGAGCTGGCGTCCTTTAAGACGGCGGGCCGATTTTCATGACCGGCTGAATACGGTTGTTCGGGATATGTAGTGGATGACATGTCGAATCCTTAATGGGTAGTCGGCGCAAGCAGCGGGATCGCGCTGGCGGTGCAACTACGGTACTGGGTCGTTATGACGACGAGCATTGCAAGGCATTCGCACCTGTGGTCGTCGCCACAGGTCGGGTGCTCGTGCGGGGCTACGCGAAGACAGCGCAGTCACTCTTCCTGATGAGATGCAAGGCTCCGCATCCGTGGTCCGGGCAATGGAATATTGCGCGCATCAACTGACTGGAAATGGTCAGGGTGATGTCGAAAATGGAATTGTTTTCAATCCCGGAACTCACACGGCCAGCCTGCGGCCGACCGTGTGAGACAGTTTCGTGGGCCCATCGGGCCGATAGTCTCTGGATCAGGATGACTCTTGGCTGAATCAACCAAAAATCATCTCCGGAGTGTTAGCGCAACTTTATGGGTTCTATTGAACCCATGTTGCTCTAGACGGCTTTGCCCAGCGCGATCTGGCAGGCTTCTGCAAGAGCACGATCAGGCTTCTCGGAACCCAAAGGTGTTGCCCAGCCGGCTTTCTCAACGATGCCGCGTCTCTGATAGCTGCCGGCCGCCTTGAGTTTTGCCAGAATTTCGATTGAATTCGGGTCGCCTTGCGAGTTCTGGAGGCAATAGGGTGTCAGTGCAGCAGCGGTAGCCGCCACGGACTGTTTGCTCGACATTTCCGCAGCGGAATTGCCGGTGACCCATCCACCCCAGCTAAACCCGACGACAGCCAGGGCAACAGCGCCCGCTCCCGCGCCCAAGAGCGCAGGTTTCGTCCATTCAGGAAGTTGCATGATAAGGTCCAATCAGTATCGGGACAGGCACGCATGATCGCGTGCAGGAGTTCACCTTCTAGCACACAGTGGCTTGATCGCACGCATGGTTTCTGGTTTGGCTTGAACCGGGCACTGTGAGTGGCCATGTATTGCGAGTAGGTTTACAGCCGTCATTGGCTATGCAATCTTCCGGCCTACCTGTCTGTTCAGCTCATTTGGATTTTGCGAACGTTTCGCTCCGCGTGCCTGCTGCATGCGGGGAAACGCTGGCGTTTTTGTCAGGTGCCGGTCGTGCTTTGCATCGTATCAGCCGTGACCAGGCGCACCAAGCAGACCGCAGTACGCTTTTCGTTTGCTGTCGGGTTTGCCAGGAACAAGGAAACGCAGCCAGCCGCATCGACCATCACGAGAAGCGGATCAACGAGACTTTCCGGCTTGCCTGGCGACGGGTTTGACGCAACGGATGGTCAATCAACCTGGCGGCGCTCGATGCCGCCCTCAAAAAGGACTACTGAAAACCGTGACCATCACAAACAATCCACCGCCCAATGCCCGGTCGGTCCGGGGCGAAGAAGCAACCCATCTGTTCGCAATCGGCCAGGCCGTGCGATTGAGGCGTGGACTCGGAGGCTCGACCCTGTCTTCCGATATATACCACATTACCGCCACGCTCCCGCCGCGTGGAGATTCTCTGCAGTACCGCATCCGAAATGACGACGAACGTCATGAACGGGTGATTACGCAGGAAGGTATCGAGCCGGTCGCCGAGTCAGGTTCCGGCCAAGGCTCAAGCCTCCTCGAGACAACCTTCGGCCATGGCAACGGCACGGGGCAGCAGCAATCGCGAAAACAGGACGCACAGGAAAAGACCAGTTTCGCCAAACCTGAAGGTACCATCGGCCACCAGGTCAAGCTCGCCGAGATTCCCGAACGTGGCAAAGGCAAGAACCGACGCCCGTGACCCTGACGTTTCCCAATCCGAGCCGCAGCTTCGATGAGGCACACAACGCCGTACGCTTCAGCGGCTATGACGGGGTGTTTCAGGTGCCGTTCATTGTTGAGGCAGCGGCGTTGAAGAAAACCAGCGGCAAGGTATTGCTGGAGAGCGAATGCCTGACCGCATTCGATGCGGCGCGTGAACGGATCCTTGATGTGGCGCGCAAGGCCTATTCGGATCGACGCCGCTCCTCATACACGCTGACAGCTGACGATTTCTGATTAATCGACATGCAAACTTCAAAATACGAGATTCCTCGCATGACCGCATCAATTACAACTGTGGCCAGCTTGAGTTCGAGATCGGAGACTGTTCAGTTCTTCCAAAAAGCAGTTCGCAGGAATTTCGATTTTATCAGCACGGATACTTTGGATCAGTCGGTGCGTTCTGTTGGCCCAAGGTTTTATTTTGTCAGTTCTGTGAACCAAGTGGTAATGTCGTTCCAGAGCATGAGGACAACATGGCACACACCGAAGAACTCGTCAGGCTGGGGCTGGATCAACTCAGCGAAGGTTTTGGCATCTTTGATGCTGATTTGCGATTGGTATCATGCAATCGGTTGTATCGCGAGTTGCGGGATTATCCAGCCGACCTATGCCAGCCTGGCACGCCATTTGAAAAGATGATCCGCTTCAATGCTGAACGCGGAGATTTCGGCCCGGGTTCAGTGGAACAGCAGGTCAGTGAGCGTTTGGCTGAAATTGCAGATACCGACCAGCGAGAGGTCGAGCGGGAAATGGTCGATGGCCAGATTCTCAACATAAGATATCAACACCTCGTCGGCGGCGGTCTGACCATCACTTTCCGAGACAAGACCGAAGAACGTCATGCTCAACATGCGCTTGCGCAAAGCGAAGAGCGTTACGCGCTAGTGTCGGAAGCGGCACAAGAAGCCATATATGAATGGAACGTCGAGACAGACGAGTTCTATTCCTCGCCTCAGTTGGAGGCGTTGCTGGGTGAAAAAATCAGCACACAGAGGACCAAGAGTTGGCGTTGGAAAGATTGGATCCACCCAGATGACCAGGAACGTTACGAAACCACGCTCGGGTCTCACCTTTCAGGTGAGTTAACTCGCTGGGAATGCGAATATCGCTTCAAAGATCAACACGACAACTACCGCTGGATCTCTGATCATGGAACGTCGGTCCGCAACGAAACAGGAGAAGCGGTCAAGATGGTTGCAGCGGTTCGTGACATCACTGACCGCATGGAACGTGATGCTGCATTGGCCACCAGCGAAGAACGTCTTGCACTGGTCTCGCAGGCTACAAGCGATGGGCTCTACGACTGGGATGTGGTCAAGGACGTGCTCTATGTGTCTGGCCGGCTGAACGAACTGATGGATTTCGATACCGTTTTGACAAATTCGCATGACTGGTCCGCCCGCGTGCACAAGGCCGATCTCAAGATTTACCTTGCAGCCTTGACGGCTTATTTCAAGAGTGAGACGGACCAGTATTTTGCCGAGTACCGTATCGCCGACAGGTCCGGCGATTACCGATGGATACGGGACAGTGGCATCGGGGTCCGTGGCGTTGACGGGCGTGTGGTGCGGCTTGTGGGGGCTGTTCGCGATATTACCGACATCAAGCAGGCCGAAGATAATCTCGGTCGGGCCGAGGCCCGCCTTCTGGATTCGCTTGAAACCATTTCGGACGGCTTCCTGCTCGTCAATGCACAAGACAAGGTCCAGCTTTGGAACAGGCGCTATATGGAAATATTCGGTGGCGCCACCGGCGGCGATATAGCCGACATTGTTCATGAAGGAATGCCTTTCCTGGACATGATCCGCGCGGGCTATGAGCGCGGCATGTTCAAACCACATCCGGGCGGGGTCGAAGCCTGGATTGCTGGCCGGCGACAAGCCCGGCAATCTGTGTCGGCAGCACTGGAGATGGAACTGAGCAACGGGCAGTGGCTGTTGATCAATGAGCGCGCCATGTCCGATGGTGGAAGAGTTTCGATCTACACGGATATTACAGAGTTCAAACGCCGCGAAGATGAGTTGGAAGCCGCCCGTGCCAGATTTGAAGACGCCATAGAAGCACTGTCTTCAGGATTTGTCCTGTTCGATACAGATGACCGGATCGTGGTCTGCAATACACGGTATCGCGACTACTTTCCCGAACTGGCCGACATGGTTTCGCCCGGCACACCATTTATTGATATAATAAGGGCCGGGGTTGACCGCGGCATGTTTCCAGATGCGCTTGATGATCCGGATAACTGGCTGGACGCGCTGCTCGATCGGCGCGCCAAAACGAGTGGCGTTCGCGAGCAATACATGGAAAGTGGGTTATGGCTGCAGATCAGCGATCACCCCACAAAGGAAGGCGGTATTGTATCGATCTATACCGATGTTACCGACTTGAAGAGCCGCGAGGCCGAACTGCGCACCCAATCGGCTATTCTGGAAGCCACTCTGGAAAACATGGGGCAGGCGATCTCCATGGTCGACGAGAACCTGAATGTTGTCATGTTCAACGAGAAATTCCTCGATTATTTCAATTTTCCGTCCAAGGACTTCAAACGCGGTTTCCACATGTCACAGGCGTTTCGCCTTAATGCGGAACGCGGTGAGTATGGCGAAGGAGATATAGAAGAGCAGATTCAAGCCCGGTTGGATCTATCAGCAAAGTTCGAGCCGCATCGATTTGAACGAGCGCTGGACGATGGAACCACGATCGAAATGATAGGCAACCCGATTAGGAGCGGCGGGTTTGTCACTACTTATACCGACATCACCGAACGCAAACAGGCCGAGCAGACCCTGATCGACCGGGAGAAGGCGCTAAGCGCTACCCTGCAGGAATTCAACGCTGTTCTGGATACCATCGAATATGGTGTGTTGTTTATGGGTCCTGACCTCAAGACGCGTATCTTTAACCGCGCCTTTTCCGACATGTGGCAATTCTCGCAGGAGTTCATGGACGGCAATCCGACCATGCGGGAGACGATCGAATACAACAAACACACCGGCCTTTACGACATCGCGCCGGAGGACTGGGACGATTGGATCGACAGCCGAATTGAAGCCATCCGCAAGGGTGAAATTCCGGTGACGGAGTTGCACCGCGCTGATGGCAAGGTGTTGCAGTATCAAGGTATCGTCCTGCCCGATGGTGGTCGGATGCTGACCTACTTTGACATCACTGAACTCAAACGGCGCGAGATGGATCTCACGACTGCCCGCGATGAAGCCGAAAGAGCCCTCAGGGATCTTCAATCGGCGCAGGAACGCCTGGTCCAGGCAGAAAAGATGGCCTCGCTCGGCCAACTCACGGCCGGAATTGCCCACGAGATCAAGAATCCGCTCAATTTCGTGAATAATTTCGCCAAGTTGTCCAATGAGATGCTTGGTGAACTCGCTGATCTGCTCAAGGGACCGATTGCATCGTTGGATGATGACGATCGCGATGATGCCGAGGACCTGCTCGATACCGTCAAGGGCAACCTTGACAAGATTAATGAACATGGCCGCCGCGCTGACAGCATCGTTAGAAACATGCTGCTGCACTCACGCGATGCGCCAAGCGAGGTTCAGAAAGGTGATCTTAATGGGATTCTGGAAGAGGCGTTGAGCCTTGCCTATCACGGCGCCCGGGCGGAGAATCCTGAATTCAATATTGAAATGGTCAAGACGCTGGACAACGACGTCGGCAAGATCGAGTGTTTTCCGCAAGACCTCATGCGGGTGTTTCTGAACCTGATTTCGAACGGAATGTACGCCGCCAACAGACGCAAGATCTCAGCCGAAGATCCGGCTGCAGCGCCGGGCCCAACCTTGAGCATTAAAACGCAAGCACACGGAGACAGCATAATTGTCGAAGTCCGTGACACTGGCGACGGCATTCCAAAGGACATTCAGGAGAAAATCTTTACACCGTTCTTTACGACGAAACCTGCAGGCGAAGGCACCGGTCTGGGATTGTCGCTGAGTTATGACATTGTGGTGAAGCAGCACGGCGGGACGATTGCAGTCGAAAGTAAACCAGGCAAGTTTACAGCATTCATCGTTACGTTGCCGCGTGTCATGGCGCAAACAGCAAGAACAGGCGAGGCAGCGAAATGACCACACGAATTTTGATGGTTGATGATGAGCTCGATACCAAAGAACTGTATCGACAGAATTTTCGCCGCGAGATTCGAAAAGGTGAGTACGTCTTCGACTTCGCAGAGTCTGGCAATGAAGCAATCCGGTATCTGCATGCCAAAGACCATTCCGAAATCATTCTTGTTTTGTCGGACATCAACATGCCCGGCATGACAGGCATCGAACTCCTGGAGAAAGTGCGATTGCAGTGGCCTGATATTTCCGTGTTCATGATCACTGCCTATGGTGACCGGTCAACCGAACGCACAGTCCTCGAATTGGGTGCAAGTAAGTTTCTTACCAAGCCGGTCGATTTTGCAGCTTTGAAGAATCAGCTTTCGGATTTTGTTGAGAGTGCGTGCGGATGAACCCGGCCCGGATATTGGTAGTTGATGACGAACCGGACGTCGAAGCCCTGGTGACTCAGAAGTTCCGGCGCCAGATACGCAAGGGCGAGTTGGAGTTCGTGTTTGCCCGAGACGGTCAGCATGCACTCGAAGTCTTACAGGACGAAACCGACGTCGTGATGGTGTTGAGCGATATCAACATGCCGCGAATGGATGGGCTTGCGCTTTTGGAGCAGTTGAACGAGCTGTATGGCGATCTGAAGACCGTGATCGTCTCGGCCTATGGCGATATGGGTAACATTCGGACTGCCATGAACAGAGGTGCATTCGATTTCATCACCAAACCCATCGAGTTTGATGATCTTGAGATGACCATCAACAAGACGCTAACATACCTGAATATGTACCGACAAATGCAACAAGACAAAGTCGATGCTGAAAAGGCCCGTGCCGCGCTATCAAGATACTTTTCGCCGAACGTGGCAGAGGCTCTTGCCCAGAACCCGGATCGTCTGGCGCCTGGCGGAGATCGCCGCTATGCAACATTCCTGTTTACCGATATCGCCGGATTTACCAACCTGGTCGAGTCCACTGATTCCAACGTGATCGTCGCGCTGTTGAATCAATACCTCGACCAGCTGGCAAAAATTGTATTCGAGCATGATGGCACGGTTATGAAGGTCGTAGGGGATGCTTTACATGCCATCTTCGGAGCGCCGCTTGATCAGCCGGATCATGCCGATCGGGCAGTCGCTTGTGCACTCGCGATCGATGCATTTGCAGTCAAATTCCAGATGGAAATGGACGGCAAAGGCATTTCGCTCGGATTAACCCGCATCGGGGTCAATTCCGGGCATGCGATTATCGGAAATTTTGGCGGCGACTATTTCTTCGACTACACAGCCTATGGCGATGCGGTAAATATCGCGGCACGACTGGAAAGCGTAAACAAGCAGCTTGGAACTCGAATCTGCGTGAGCCAGAGCGTCGTTGACCACATGACCAAATTTGAAGGGCGCCCGACAGGCACATTGCTATTGAAAGGCAAGACCCAGTCGCTGAAGGCCTACGAGCCCCTGACTTCGGAAGCATATTCATTACCAGCCACGGTTAGCTACGTTGAGGCCTTTGCTAAACTTGAGGATGGTGACCAGCATGCACGCCAGGCTTTTGCAGCATTGGTCGGTCAGTATGGCGAGGATCCACTGACCATGTTCCACCTGGGCCGGCTACTGGCCGGGGAAACGGGTGTCGAGATTGAGTTAACCGAAAAATAAGAAGCATCGCCGCGTCGGCAGGCAACCTCCATATATGGTTGAGTTCCGTTGAGGTTTCAGGCTGTGAAAAATGTCAGTTGGATAGACCATTTGCTCAGGCTGGCGCGCTACTGATCAACCACATCGCACCGGGCAGGCGCACGCTCGCGCCGTTCACATACGGCGTCAGCGCGTCGCGAAGGGAAACGATGGCGGCTGAGACAATTTCCGCTGGTTGATTGCGAAGCCAACTGTTCACTGCGCCGATCTGCGTCGACTGAATAACAGCCTCCTCCAAACCGCGGCCGGCGGCGATGTCCAGATCGAGGTCGAGCTTTTTGAAGCGCGGCGGCGCCCAACCGGATTCGGAGAGCACCTCAGAGACGCGCTCTGGATCGGCAAAGGCAAACATTCCGGGGGCGTGCGGGGTCGGTTTAGGCCGTGGCGGCAGATGGCGCGCAACCGCATCCATCGGCACCTCCATCTACGGGTTTTCGGCCAGTGGCCGCCAGCACACGATCGCCATGCGCGCATCAGCGTTGGCGGCCTGGCGCATGTGGGCGAAGGCCCCCACGGGGTCGCCGAAGAACATCGTGCCAAAGGCCGAGATCAGCAAATCGTATTCGTCCAACACTGCCGTGGCTGGATCTGCCTGCCGCCACTCGACATTGGCGATGCCGGCGGCCCTGGCGCGCGCCTCACCTTCAGCCAGCATTGGCCCGGAGATGTCAAGCGCCGCTATCCGACCCGAGGGGCTGACGGCCCGCGCAAATTCCAGAGTGGGGCCACCACAGCCGCAGCCGACATCCAGTACACGCACGCCGGGGCATGGTGCGGCAAAGGCGAGTAAGGCTTCCGTTACAGATGTCAGGGTGCAGTCAGTATGCTCCTGGCGGGCCACCCAGGTACGGCCACCCAGCCCGTCCCAGAAGGCAAACATGTCAGCGTTGATTTCTTCAGGGTTGGCCATGTGGGTAATCCTGCTGAGTGGGTTTGGAAGTTGCACTATAGGAAAGCGGATTGCGAACAGTGACGCGCCGACGTTCCCTCGACCGACATTCCACGTATTATTTGCCCATCCTAAAAAGATGTCATTTCGGCACCACCACCGGTATTCAAGAAACTCTTGGCTAACTACCAAAAACAATGGTGGTCACAATCCAAAACGGACTTTGTTTGACGGTGTACGCCATAACGCGTTTAATCAAGTAACCTGGCCGGAAATTCCAACCGCGTGGGAAATGTCGGTTGTGAACACGGGAGAAAGAAATGAGCCTGCTCACCCTGGAAAACCCGGTCTTTGAAGTTTATGCAATTGCCGCTGCGCTTATGGTTCTGAAGATAATGGCTCAGGGCTGGATGACAGTCTACCGAATGTTGAAAAGTAACTCTGGCTTGGCCAGTCCTGAGGATATCCAAACAGGACTGATCAACAAAAATCCGAGTCCCGCGCAGCTAGAGGTCAACGATTATGTTGACCGGTCACGCCGGATGCATCGCAATGATCTTGAAAACATCCCGGCCTTTTTGGCGGCCGCTCTACTTTTCGTAACAGTTGACCCGGCTTTGTGGGTGGCTCGGGTTTTGATGTATGGTTTTGTTCTAGCTCGATTGGCGCATTTTGCGGCCTACGCGACCAAGCAGACCCACGAGGTCCGAGCGACTTTTTACACTATTGGCTCCTTTATCGTAATTTACATGGTCATACACGTCCTATGGGTGATCCTGATGTAGGATAGGTTTTTTCACTTTGCGGATACTGCACAAACGAAAACGCCGACACCGTCCGTTTTTCAACGGATTTAGCCCCCTCTACCCTCAGGAACAGACGTTCATGCGAATGTGTGAAACCGGTCGCTTCTGACCCCAACTTGCTATGGTAGTTGCATCGCCATTTTGACAATTCGCTATGTGGGCCGCTGTCGTGATTGGCCCTATGCTTCCGTCGGAAGAACGCCGCATTTTTGCTTTGTCAACAGATTCACCCATTCTCCATCGCAATTTGCGGGAATTCAAGTACGGTCAGCCAATCAGGGGCTTTTGAGGGAGACTTGCAATGGGTAGCATAGTGGCATTTTCATATGGAATTCTGGGTTATGTCGTTTTCTTTCTGACATTCCTCTACAGCGTTGGATTTGTCGGTAATATTCTGGTTCCAAAGCACATTGATTCCGGTGAGGAAGGTCCGCTGGCAATCGCGTTCGTGATCAACCTGTTGCTGCTTTCAATCTTCGCTCTGCAGCACACTGTTATGGCTCGACCCAAATTCAAGGCGACTTGGACGAAGATTATCCCAGAGCCTGTGGAGAGAAGCACCTACGTCTGGTTGTCCAGTTTTGCCCTGATTTTGATGTTTGCGTTTTGGAAACCGATGCCGGGAATTGTCTGGGATGTGAGCGGCACAATCTTCGGGACGGCGCTTCAAATTCTCTTCTGGGTCGGGTGGCTTATCGTTCTGACTTCAACCTTTATGATTGACCACTTTGATCTGTTCGGCTTGAGGCAAGTGTATCTGAATCTGAAACAGAGAAAATTCAACCACCGTGGATTCCAAAAGCTATTCTTTTACAAAATTGTTCGCCATCCGATCATGTCTGGTTTCATTATTGCGTTTTGGGCCACTCCGACAATGACCATCGGTCATCTGCTGTTCGCCGTTGTGACAACCATCTACATCTACATAGCAGTGAAACATTTTGAAGAAAAAGACCTGGTCGATGTAATTGGGGCGGACTACATCGACTACCAAAAGGAAGTCGGCATGCTCATCCCCGGTGTTGGAAAAAAGTGAAATAAACCAAGGCCGTCTGAGTGAGCAAGCAAACTTTGACGCTGACAGCAGGCGATGGCCGACGGCGGTGGTCGGGTGATATTCTGCGCAGGTTTCTTCAAGTTCCGGGCAGTGGCTGCAAGCAGGAACTCGTCATGCACCCCGCGCGTGGTCCGCGCAGTCCAGCGGTGCTGTAAAACGGTGCGAGCGCCTGATGATTCCAGCTCGTGTCCAACACTCCATCTTTTCTCAAAGACTAAAGTGTTGCAACGACCTGTTGAGCCCACAACCATAATCTGCCCTTTGCAGGCATTCGGACGAAACCAACCGCAACACCGTTGCCTTCAACAACAGTTTCCCCACAGGAGCCGTCTTCCGTGAGTATTAGGGCAACATGGGTTCGACAGAACCCATAAAGTTACTCTAACACTCTGGAAATCATCATGGTCCAGGGACAGTGAGCAGGTGTTGCTGTCGCTATTCATCAATCGACTCGGCTGATAGCTTGATAGCCGTCACTCGGGGATTGTTTCACCCGAGCCGCCCAGTTCGGCCGGGAAGTCCTTGAGCTTGGGCAGGCCGTCTTTCATCGGCAACACGGTCTCGGCGTAATTGACATGCACGCCGGGCTGGAACTCAAGCGTCGGAATGGTAGCAGCATAAACGTCCACCAGCGCGATCGGTGCATGGTTGGTCATGACGTGGCCTCCACATTTTTTGCAAAATTGCCGGTCACTAAGCTCGGTTTTCTGATAGTGCCCGACATGCTCCTCACCCATGGTGATTTTAACAGTGTCAGGCTTCCAAAGCGTGAACGCATTGACCGGACCGGCTGACCACGAACGGCACGAACTGCAATGACAATACCCCATTGCTTCGGGTGCACCGGTAACCTCAACCTTGACTGCACCGCAGAAGCACTGACCTGAATGTGAAACGGACATGGTTTGTCTCCCAGAGGCAACCTGATTGATGAGCATTCACCAATTTCAGGGTCTCACGGACACATATACACTATTGAGTTGGTGCTGTTACACTACTGAGTTGGTGCTGTCCGCTTTGGGTTGTGACGTCAACAGCAGCGAACAAGCTGGCAAATCCGCGTTGGATTTCGCGCACGCCCATGCTCAATACCATCATGCTTGCTGCATCTCTGCTCGCCGACTGCTCTGTTGAACCCGGAGCCGGTTGCTGGCTGTAGGTGTCCGGCATGGCGACCAGTTTGGCACGCAAGTGAGTGGCGGAACCAGCTACGGAAAAGGCGGTCCCGCCACGGCAATTATGCGACCCGCGCCATGCCGGTGTGGGCCCGAGAGCAGAAATTGATTGCGCCAGCCTGACAGACAGGTTTGCCTGTGTGCGCACAGGCCGCGTAGGGTGGTCTGTATGACACAGGCGATTCGCATTATTGGCATTGATCCGGGGTTGCGTAACACCGGCTGGGGCATTGTGACGTCGCAGGGGTCGCGGCTTTCCTATGTGGCCGACGGCACCATCAAGTCCGATGCAACGGCCTTGCTGGCAGACCGCTTACTGCAGTTGTACGACCAGCTTACAGAGGTCATCGGCGGCTATCAGCCGGATGAGGCGGCGGTGGAGGAAACCTTTGTCAACAAGGATGCGCGGGCCACTCTGAAACTGGGACAGGCCCGCGGCATCGCCATGCTGGTGCCGGCCCAGGCGCGATTGCAGGTGGCTGAATATGCGCCGAACCTGGTCAAGAAGACCGTGGTCGGGTCGGGGCATGCGGACAAGCACCAGATACAGGCGATGGTAAAAATCCTGCTACCCAGGTGCTCACCGGACTCGGCCGACTCGGCAGACGCGCTGGCAATCGCGATATGTCATGCGCAGCATCGCGGACCGGCGTCGCTGGCAGCAGCATTGAGGGCGGCAGGATGATCGGCAGACTGAAGGGTATCGTGGATGATTATGGCGATGATCATGTCATCCTGGATGTAGGCGGTGTCGGCTATCACGTGGCGTGCTCGGCCAAGACGCTGGCGGCACTGCCGTCCGTCGGCGAGGCCACGGTGTTGCACACCGAGATGCTGGTGTCGGAAAATTCCATCCGGCTGGTCGGGTTTGCCACCGAAGGTGAACGCGGCTGGTTCCGGTTGCTGGACAATGTGCAAGGTGTCGGGACCAAGGTGTCGCTGGCGCTGCTGTCCACCCTGACAACGGCAGAACTGACCAACGCCATTGCCCTGGGCGACAAGGCCATGGTGGGTCGCGCCAATGGCGTGGGGCCGAAACTGGCACAACGCATCGTCACCGAACTGAAAGACAAGGCGCCGGCATTTACCGGCGGCGATGCTGCGCTGGCGGCGGTATCCGGTGCGCTTGACGCGCCACGCCCAACTGCGGCGGCTGAAGCGGTCTCGGCGCTGGTCAACCTGGGCTACGGGCAATCACAGGCAGGTGCGGCCATTTCTGCCGCCATGCGTGAGGCGGGCGAGGAAGCTGCAACCGAGACCCTGATCCGGCTGGGCCTGAAGGAGTTGGCGCGGTGAACGACCGGTTGATAGTGCCCGAAATGCGCGGTGAGGACGAGATTGACACCCACCTCAGACCGCAGGTGCTGGATGAATTCATCGGCCAGCGGCAGGCCAAGTCCAATCTGAAGGTGTTCATCGAAGCTGCGCGCAACCGTGGCGAGGCGCTGGACCATGTGCTGTTTGCCGGTCCTCCCGGCCTGGGCAAGACCACGCTGGCGCAGATCGTGTCGCGCGAACTGGGCGTGAATTTCAAGGCCACGTCGGGCCCTGTCATCGCCAAGGCCGGCGATCTGGCAGCGCTGCTGACCAACCTGGAAGACCGCGATGTATTGTTCATCGACGAAATCCACCGGCTCAACCCGGCGGTGGAAGAGATACTCTACCCGGCGATGGAAGACTTCCAGCTTGACCTGATTATCGGGGAAGGACCGGCGGCGCGTTCGGTGCGCATTGACCTGGCGAAGTTCACGCTGGTCGGCGCGACGACGCGAACCGGGCTGTTGACCACGCCGTTACGGGACAGGTTCGGCATTCCGGTCCGGCTCAATTTTTATGAAGAAGACGAACTGCTCGATATCGTGACGCGAGGCGCAAGAGTGCTCGGCCTTGCCATGACCGAAGACGGTGCGCTTGAGATTGCGCGGCGCGCCCGCGGCACACCGCGCATCGCCGGCCGGCTGTTAAGGCGGGTGCGCGACTTTGCATCCGTGGATGGCACCGTGCAGGTTGACCGGCAGGCGGCCGACAAGGCCCTGCGGCGGCTGGAAGTGGACTCGCTGGGTCTGGATGCACTGGATCATCGCTACCTGAAATGCATCGCCGTGAATTTCGGTGGCGGGCCGGTGGGGATCGAGACCATTGCGGCTTCACTGTCGGAACCGCGCGATGCCATTGAAGAGATCATCGAGCCGTATCTCATTCAGCAGGGCTTTGTTAACCGCACCCCGCGCGGGCGTATCCTGACACCGCATGCATTCAAGCACCTGGGGCTTGCCACACCTGACCAGTTGGCGACCAGACAGGTGGAACTGTTCGAGGATGATGACCCGTCATGAGCTTGTCGGGCCATGTCAAGGATGGTGTTCATCACCTGGATATCCGGGTGTATTACGAAGACACCGATTTTTCAGGCATTGTCTATCACGCCAATTATCTGAAATTCTGCGAGCGCGGGCGATCTGACATGCTGCGCCTGGCGGGTGTTCACCACACAGATCTTGCCGGGCAGGGTGTGCATTTCGTGGTGCGGCGCATGGAGTGCGATTTCAGGGCATCAGCGCGGATTGATGATGTTGTGCGTGTCGAGACCTGCCTAAAGCAGTCATCAGGTGCAAAACTGATTCTGGCGCAGGCCGTGAAACTGGCAGACCGGGTGTTGTTTGAGGCACAAGTGACACTGGCGGTTGTCAATGATGCCGGGCGACCACAACGGATTCCACCTGCTATGGCGCACGCAATGTCGCAAGCGTGAATGCAGTGATGGTATCAGCGGTAACCTTCTGTTAACTAAAGCAGCGTTGAGTGCTGATGGAAACAGGTAAGCCATTTGTGCGGTTTTCAGTGCCGCAGTTTCGACACAGTAAACAGGCTTTTGAAGCCCGCTAAATCCTTGAGAATCAGCTATCGTTGTCCGAACGGGCAGACGCATGAATTAAAGCAGGCAGAATATGGAAGTCAAAGTGGGGGATCTTGCGGCGCAGACCGACCAGTTCGGGTTGTTCAACCTGTTCCTGATAGCGTCGCCCATGGTCAAGCTGGTCATGATCGGCCTGATTGTCGCGTCGATCCTGTGCTGGGGCATTGTCTTTGAAAAATGGCTGGCCGTGCGCAGGATGAAATCTTCAATGGACAAGTTCGAACACCTGTTCTGGTCGGGTCAGTCACTGGAAGATCTTTATCTGACGCTGGGCCCGCGCAGCAACAAGGGCATGGCGGCATTGTTCATGTCGGCGATGCGCGAGTGGAAGCGATCCCAGGACTCAGCCATGCGGGCGGGTTTTGCCGGTGTGCAGATGCGTATCAACAAGGTCATGGACGTGCAGTTGCAGAAGGAAATGGCCAAGCTCGAACAACGGCTCCTGGTGCTGGCGACGGTGGGATCGACAGCACCCTTTATCGGCCTGTTTGGTACCGTGTGGGGTATCATGAATGCATTCCGGGCCATCGGCGTGTCCAAGAACACCAATCTGGCAGTTGTGGCGCCCGGCCTTGCAGAAGCGCTGTTTGCCACGGCCCTTGGACTGCTTGCGGCAATTCCGGCAGTGATGTTCTACAACAAGTATTCCAGCGATATCGGCAAGATCGCCGCCCGGCTGGAGAATTTTGCTGACGAGTTCAGTTCGATTATTTCGCGCCAGCTTGACGAACGCGTCTAGGTCATGAACTAGCGCGGCTGATCAGGCGAACACTGGAGAAGAGCATGGCGGGAGGATTGGCAGGCAGGAGTGGTAGCGGCGGCAGGCGACGTCGGCGTTCGTCCAGTTTTGCGCCGATGAGCGACATCAATGTCACGCCGTTTGTCGATGTGATGCTGGTGTTGCTGATCGTGTTCATGGTGGCGGCACCGTTGCTCAATGTATCGGTGCCGATTGACCTGCCTGAAAACAAGGCGGAGCAGACACCGGGCGAAAAGAAAGACCCGATCACCATTTCGATAGATGCGAAAGGCAAGATTTTTATCGGTGACACTGAAGTGACGGCGGACACACTCGCGCCAAAATTGAGCGCCATTGCACAGAGCAGGCAATCAGAGGCCGATACCAAGGATCAGCGCGTCCGGGTCCGTGGTGACAAGGGGGTCAATTACGGTCTGGTGATGCGGGTCATCGGCGAATTGAACGCGAGTGGTTTTCGACGCATTGACCTGTTAAGCAACCCGCAGAACTAGGATCAGGGCCCAGACCCAGACCCAAAAGGTGAGCGAAAATATATGCGGATCAACTGGAGTTTGCTGACGTCGTTTGCGGTACATGCCGCCATCTTGCTGATGGCGATAGTCGTATTGCCATCGCCGCAAGAGCATAAAATTCCCGAACCGCCGCCGATTGCCGTCAATATCGAGGACTTTCAGGACGTGGCCAAACGGGCCAACCAGACGACCGACAAAGTCAAGAAACCGCCTGAACCGACTGAGACGCCCAAGGTTCAGAAGGTCGAGAAGAAAATCGACAGGCCCTCTCCCAAGCCGGCAAAGGAAGTCAAGCAGGCCGCGCGCGAACCGCAAGCCCAGCCCGAGCCGAAGCCGGAAGCCAAGCCGGAGCCGAAGCAGGCAGAACCGGCACCACCCGATCCAACTCCACTTGAAGAACTGATAAAGAAAACCGAGGAAGTGGCACCCGATCCAAAACCGGTCGAAGAAGCAAAGCAGGCCGAGAGCAAGCCGGTTCCAAAGCCCCGCATCAAGCCGAAGCCGCCGAAGAAAATCGCCCGGAAGACAAAGCAGGACGAGTTCAAGCTGGATGATATTGCCGCGTTGCTCAACAAGACCGACGAGGAAAAGGCGGCTCCCAGCGATCAATCCGATACCGGGACGCCGTTGCAGGGCCTGCAGAACCTGACCGGTAACGAGCAGCAGGTAACCGCAACCGCGCTTGACTGGTTGCGTCAGCGCGTCGGTCAGTGCTGGTCAATTCCGGCGGGCGCGCGCGATGCCGCCGGGTTGGTTGTCACGTTGCGGTTCCAGCTTGATATCAATGGCAACCTGACCGCCCAGCCACTGGTTGAGCGGGTCACCAACCATCCTGCGGCTCAAGCTGCGGCACGTTCGGCCCTTGCGGCACTGGTTCAGTGTCAGCCATATGACAGAATGCCCAAGGAAACCCATAGGTTGTGGGCGGATATTAGGATGAAGTTCGATCCCAGTGTTATGGTCGGGCTGAATTGAACAGGGAAGCTTGATGAAACTCTTGACGGTAATGACCAGCAGTTTGTCACTGGCAGTTTTGCAGCGTGCGACCGCAGCCGTGCTGATCCTGATCGGATTGGCACTGCCTGCCCATGCCGTGCTCGAGGTTGACATCAACCAGGGGCAGGTTGACCCGATCGCCATAGCCTTGCCGAATTTTGGCGGCGCTGATCCCCAGTCGCAGCAATATGGCGTGGATATTACCACCATCATCGGTAACAATCTGGAACGGTCCGGCCTGTTTCGGCCGCTGCCGCAAAATTCATACCTGCAGCAACAGGTTGATTTCAACGCCCAGCCGCAGTTCGTTGACTGGCAGACCATACAGGCACGCGCGCTTGTTACAGGGCAGACGGTTGTGCTTGGTGATGGCCGGATCCGTGCCGACTTCCGGTTGTGGGACGTGTACAGCCAAAACCAGATCCTGGGCCTGCAGTTTGTCACAACGCAGAAAAACTGGCGCCGTATCGGGCATTTGATCTCTGATGCCATCTACAAGGCGATGACCGGCGAAGAAGGCTATTTTGACAGCCGTATCGTTTATATTGCCGAAAGCGGTCCGAAGGACAAACGCAAGAAAGTCCTGACTATAATGGATCAGGACGGTTTCAATGTGCGTGCGCTTACCAGTGGAAATGATCTGGTGCTGACGCCCAGGTTTTCGCCCACGTCGCAGGAAATAACCTATATGTCATTCGCGGGCGGGCGTCCGCGGGTCTACCTTTACAATATTGACACACGTCAGCGCGAAGTGGTCGGCGAATTTCCGAATATGAGCTTCAGCCCCAGGTTTTCGCCCGATGGTCAACGGGTGATCATGAGCCTGCAGGAAGGCGGCAATTCCAATATTTACGAAATGGATCTGCGGTCACGCAGGTTGCGCCAGTTGACCAATACCGCTGCCATTGATACAGCACCATCCTACTCGCAGGACGGTCGCCGTATCGTGTTTGAAAGTGACCGTGATGGCGGACAGCAGATCTACGTGATGAATGCCGACGGTTCCGGCCAGCAGCGCATCTCGTTCGGTAAGGGGCGTTACTCGACGCCTGTCTGGTCACCGCGCGGCGATAACATTGCCTTTACCCGGTTCGGCGGGGGCCGGTTTTCCATCGGCGTTATGCGTCCTGACGGGTCTGGTGAGAGAATATTAACCGAAGGTTTCCATAATGAGGGTCCGACATGGTCGCCAAATGGACGGGTGATCATGTTCTTCCGGGAATCGCGGGGAGAAAACGGGGGTGCGAAATTGTATTCGGTTGATTTGACGGGCTATAATGAACGCCCGGTTCAAACACCGACGTTTGCATCTGATCCGGCCTGGTCGCCTCTTCTCAGATAATCGGACGTTGAATTGCATACTGGACAGGTATTGGCGTCAAGCGCCATAAATCTGCCATCACAAGGGTCGATTGGCCCGTCATGAATTTGCCGCGTTGCGTTTGAGTCTGGTGGGACCGACTTTGCAACAAGCGGCTGGAAAACTGGATGCCACAAGGAGTGGGATATATGTTTCGCAATACTGCAGGCCGCAAAGTCGCCCTTGCATTCGTAGGATTATTGGTGCTGGCCGGTTGCTCGAAAGCAGAAAAACCTGATTTGCTTGCGCAAGGTCCGGTCAACAACGCGACCCGGGTTGCACCGGGCTCTGAACGGGACTTTATCGTCAACGTGGGTGATCGCATCTATTTCCTGGTCGATCAAACCACGCTGACACCTGAAGGTATGGAGACGCTCAGCCGGCAGGCGCAATGGCTGACCCAGTACCCGAATGTCAGCATTCAGGTAGAAGGTCATGCCGATGAGCGTGGAACGCGTGAATACAATATCGCGCTGTCAGCTCGCCGGTCCACGGCGGCGCGCGAATTCCTGGTATCACAAGGTGTATCTGCCAGCCGTATCGCCACGCTTGCCTATGGCAAGGAGCGTCCGGTTGCGCTTTGCGATGCTGAAAGCTGCTGGGCGCAAAACCGCCGTGCGGTGACGGCTATTACCGGTGGCGCATCTCCCGGTTGAGGTCTGGCCAGATCAGGTTTATGATTTTCGATCGTTACAAACGGAATTTATCCTGATCCAACTCGCTTGAGGGACTGCTTTCATGATCAAACAGCTCAAACGCTCTTTGGCCATCTCATTGCTGGGGCTTGCGGTTTTGCCGGCAGGCTCAGCATTGGCTCAATCGGATCAGTGGAATTCATTGTATGACCGGATTATCCGGCTGGAAGCCGAAGTCCGCAGAAGCGGGGCAACCGGTGGCGGTGGCGGCAATGTGCAGATAGAGGCACAGTTGCAGCAACTTTCGGCGCAGATGAATGCCATGGCGCAACAGTTGTATGACATGCAGCGCGAATTGAACCGCTTGCGTGAACTGGAACGCCAGGGATTGCTGTTCAAAAAGAAACGGCAGATGGCATCGGTGATCGCGCCGCAACAGCAATCCGGGCAATGGGGTCAGGGGCAGGTGGCACCGGCGCCCAACTATGGCCAGATGCAGCAGTCGGTTGAGATGGAAAGCGGGTCGCGAATTCCGCGCGGTGGACTGGCATCGGGACCACAGGTGCTTGGAACGCTGACCCTGGACAATGCTCAAACGGCTCCCGCGGTGGGTGCGCAACCGACCTATATGCCTCCGGCACAGCCTCTGCAGCCGCAAGTGCAACAGCAACAATGGCAGCAAACCGGCAATCAGCCCCGCCAGGTACAGGGCGTGCAATCGCAGGCCCTGCCGCCGATCGGTGGCGGTCAGTCAACAGTTCAGCAGCTTCCCCAGGGGCAGCCGCAGTATCAGTTGCAGCAGGGTCCGCAGGCCTATCAACCCGAACCGGTGCAGGAACCGGCCTTCGATGCGAACGGGCGTCCATCGCTGGCGCCGGAACCGGTCGAAACGGCTCTGCTCGATGGCAGTGCAGGCGGCGGCAATCTTGCAGCGGGGGCAAACGCCAACAGCAGCGGGTTCGACACCAGCGCTGACGGTTTGTTCAAGCAGGCGCAATCCAGCTACCGGTCACGGGACTTTTCCGGCGCTGTATCCGGGTTCCGCACATTTGTGACCAAGCACAGGCAACATGAACTGGCTGACGATGCGCAGTTTCTGCTTGGCGAGGCATACTATGCGCAAGGTGACTGGAAGCAGGCTGCGCAGACTTTTCTGGCCGGTTACCAGAATTTCCCCGAAAGCGACAAGCGTGGTTCAAACCTGCTGAAACTGGGGATGTCGCTGAACAAGCTTGGGCAGACAAAACAGGCCTGTTCCACGTTTGCCGAGGTCAACAAGAAATTTGCCAGCCAGGCTTCGCTGCGCAACACCTCGCTCAAAGAAATGCAGCGTGCCGGGTGTAGCTGATATCGAGGCCATCGATGATCGCGAAGCGGCCGTTCTGTTTTCCCGCCATCTGAGTGGCCTGAGCAATCTTGTGCTTGCCGTGTCGGGCGGATCAGACTCCATGGCGCTCATGGGGTTGATGGCGCGCTGGAGCGACGGCCTTGAATCTCACCTGCGGCCAGCCATTCATGTTGTGACTGTAGATCACGCATTGCGGCCCGAAGCGGCCGCAGAAGCTGATTTTGTCCTGCAGGAAGCTGCTGCACTGGGCTTGCCGGCGCAGAAATTGCGCTGGAACGGACCGCATCCCAAGGCAGGGTTGCCGGCTGCAGCGCGGCAGGCACGCTACGCCTTGATGTCTGAAGTCTGCCGCCGGCAGTCGGCGGCACTGGTTACCGCGCACACGCTTGACGATCAGGCTGAAACCCTCGTCATGGCGCTGGCCAGAGGTGCCGGTGTAGACGGACTTTCCGCCATGCAGCCAGTGACTTTCCTGAACGGAGTGAGCCTTGTTCGCCCGCTGCTGGAAATCGGTCGTGCACGATTGCGCGCAACCTTGTTGCGCGCCGGTGTTCGCTGGATGGAAGACCCGACCAACCGAGACACCGGGTATGAGCGCGTGCGCGTGCGCGAGGCTCTCGCGATATTGCAGCAACAAGGGGTGAGCGGGGCCGACCTTGCGCGTTCTTCGCGCCGGCTCGGACGGGCGCGCGTAGCGCTGACCCACGCCACTGCGGCTTTGGAGCGGGACACGGTCACACACCACGGCGCCGGTTTTGCCGGCATCGCGCGCGGCCCGTTTCTGCAGGCACCGGACGAAATCCAGCTGCGCTGCCTGCTGGCGGTCGCCAGGGCCTATGGCGGCGGCATGGAGCAAAGCCTGGCCGGTGCGGAAGACCTGCTGGGCTGGATGCAGTCCGGCGCAGAAAAGGCCAGAACCTTTGCCGGGTGCCGTATCGTGCGCAGATCAGCCGAGTTCGTTGTCGGACGCGAGGCCAGCCGGATCAATGAAGTCCCCGTCCACCTTGCATCGGGACAAAGTGTTGTTGCATGGGATCGCCGTTACCATGTTTCTACCGGCTGCAAGGCAGGTCCCGTGGAGCTGATGGCTTTGCGCGATGTGCCCGGAAAGCTGCAGCCACAGCGGCCATCAATGGTGCCGGATTTCGTGTGGCAGGGCCTTCCGGCGGTTATTGATGCTGAAAACCGGGTCATGTTGCCCTGTGACAGTCGTCATACTGGTTCAACAGATGAACAAAATATTGTGTTTCGCCTTCTTGCGGACCGGAAACCCGTTCATTCTTAATTACTTCCTTTGGTATTAATCTTGGCAAAGGACCCAGTCGTACCTATGTTAGGTCTAACCGAATTTTGTATCAGGGTGGCTTTGATGTTCGTTTCAAACCGCCTCGTGACATTCCTGAAAGGATGCAGTGCCCGTGGGTAATTTCCGCAACTTCGCCGTGTGGGTGATCATTGCGATGCTTTTGTTCGCTTTGTTCAACCTGTTTCAACAACCCGGCAGCTCAACGCGGGCCGACAGTCTGACCTATTCGGAATTCATCACGAAGGTGGAATCCGGGTCAGTTCGTGATGTCACGATTGCAGGTGACCAGATCACCGGCAAGCTGAACGACGGCAAGGCGTTTGAGACTTTCGCGCCGAACGATCCCAACCTGGTGGCAACACTGAGCGAAAAGGGCGTCAATATCAGCGCCCAGGCCGCCAACAGCGATGGCGCCTTTTCCAGCATGTTGCTGTCATGGTTCCCGATCCTGCTGATGATCGGCGTGTGGATTTTCTTCATGCGCCAGATGCAGTCCGGTTCCGGCAAGGCAATGGGCTTCGGCAAGTCGAAAGCCAAGCTGCTGACCGAGCGCCACGGGCGCGTGATGTTTGAAGACGTCGCGGGTGTGGATGAAGCCAAGGAAGACCTTCAGGAGATCGTGGAATTCCTGCGTGATCCGCACAAGTTCCAGCGTCTTGGCGGCAAGATTCCAAAAGGTGCGCTGCTGGTCGGACCTCCCGGTACCGGCAAGACTCTGCTGGCCCGTGCCGTTGCAGGCGAAGCCAATGTGCCTTTCTTCACCATATCGGGTTCCGATTTTGTCGAGATGTTTGTCGGCGTTGGCGCAAGCCGCGTGCGCGACATGTTTGAGCAGGCCAAGAAGAATGCACCCTGCATCATCTTCATCGATGAAATCGACGCTGTAGGCCGTCACCGTGGTGCTGGTCTTGGCGGCGGCAATGACGAGCGCGAACAGACGCTCAACCAGTTGCTTGTCGAGATGGATGGTTTTGAAGCCAATGAGGGCGTGATCCTGGTTGCAGCAACCAACCGCCCGGACGTTCTTGATCCGGCCCTGTTGCGTCCTGGCCGCTTTGACCGGCAGATTGTCGTGCCCAATCCGGACGTGAAAGGCCGCGAGAAAATTCTGAAAGTGCATATGCGGAATGTGCCACTGGCTCCGGATGTGAACGCCAAGACGATTGCACGCGGCACCCCTGGCTTTTCCGGCGCCGATCTGGCCAACCTTGTCAATGAAGCGGCTCTGCTTGCAGCCCGCCGCTCACGCCGACTGGTGACCCAGTCTGACTTCGAGGACGCCAAGGACAAGGTCATGATGGGCGCAGAACGCCGCTCGATGGCCATGAACGAGGAAGAAAAACGCCTTACTGCCTACCATGAAGGTGGCCATGCGATCATCGCCATGAACGTGCCGGCGGCAGATCCTGTTCACAAGGCAACCATCATCCCGCGCGGTCGTGCGCTGGGCATGGTCATGCAGTTGCCCGAAGGCGACCGCTATTCCATGAAGTTCAAACAGATGACATCGCGTCTTGCCATCATGATGGGCGGGCGTGTTGCCGAGGAACTGACGTTCGGTGCCGACAACG
>Ga0316187_10000393_pt1 | contig 33674 bp, 33 predicted proteins | sample CroRivburrow1_MG_FD_204927 | JGI IMG/M metagenome (GOLD analysis project Ga0316187, IMG submission 204927) | Coastal sediment microbial communities from Maine, United States - Cross River worm burrow 1 | ecosystem: Environmental > Aquatic > Marine > Coastal > Sediment | place: USA: Maine... | reverse complement strand
AACACCCGTCACCGAAGGGTATTTACCTTCTGAGAAGCTGCCGACCGTGCTCGGCCGGCCCATGGACCCTTCAACGCAACAATCTGCGCACCACCATGGAATCAGTCGATGTAGCCGAGAGCGCGAAGGCGCCGGAGCGCCTCCTCGTCGTAGGCAGACTCCAGGGCATCGGAATCACCGCGCGTCCCGTCCTCGTAGGTGGAGATCCGCGTCACGGGGTGCTCCGCAAGAAACCCGTCGTCGATCATCTCCGTGAGCGCGCGACCGGCCATGTCCTCTCCCACCGGCAGGCCGAGAAGCGCGAGAATCGTCGGCGTGACGTCGAGCACCGACGCATCGGAGATCTCCGCACCGGAACGGATCGGGCCGCCTGACGCGGCGATGATCCCGTCGAGGGTGTGCCAGTGCGGGGGCTGGATCCACTGGTTGAAGCCGCGCTGGATCGGCGCGCGATCGGGGTTGTCGCCGTACCCGTGGTCCGAGATCACCACGACCACGCCCTCGTTGCCCGCCCGCTCCATCAGCATCCCCAAGGCCGCGTCGATCCGGCCGAGGTGAAGGTCCATCGCCCTGCCGAGGGCCCGATCCCCTTCCGGAACCGCGTCCGTGCTCGTCTCGCGAGCCCGGGAGTAGTCACGCCAGGCCCGCCAGAAGATGTGGCAGTAGGCATCGAAGCCGTCGAAGTAGATCGCGAACAGATCCGGATCGTGGTCGTCCAGAAGCGGTTCCATCATCGCCGCGAGCGAGATGTCCTTGAGAAACATGTCTCGGACCGCGTAACCGTCCACCGGCGGGACGGCGGTGATTCCGAGAGCGTCGAGCTCCGCAGGATCCATCCGCGACTCGACCTTGTTGTAAAGCTCGAGCTCTCTGATGAGCTCGTCGGGATAGGTTCGGCCGGGGAAGTCGAGCTCAGGGTTGACGCCGGTGGCGAAGCCGCGGGCGTCCTTGGCCAGCGGCCAGGTGTAGTCGGTGGCCATGAAGCCCCGGACCTTCTCGGCGGGCCACGTCACCCACCAGCCAACGAAGCCGACGGTGAGGCCGCGTTCGCTGGCGATGTTCCACAGCGCCTTCACCCGTCTCAGGTTGCTGGTCACGGGCACGGGCTTTGGGTCGGCGGAGGGCACGACGAACCCGAGGATCCCGTGCTCTTCCGGCTTCTTCCCGGTGGCGAGGGTGGTCCACAGGATGGCGGAGGCGGTCGGATCCATCGACTTCAGGACGCCGCGGGATCCTCGCTCGACCAGGCGGCGGAGGTTCGGCATGACGCCGGCCGCCATGGCCGGGTCGAGCACCGTCCAGCTCGCGCCGTCGATGCCGAGCACGTAGACTCGCGCGGCGGGTTCGGCGGGCTCGGCCCAAGCCTTCTCTCCCTCGACCGACGGCTCCTCTGGCTGGGGCGCCGTCCCGGGCGAGCACGCCTGCAACGCGATCAGTGCAACGATCGTCCCTGCAACGGCGACAGCTCGAGAGATTCCCGACATCCTGTTTCTCCGCTCGCCCGGTGATCCGCGTACTCACGAGCCGGGCACTCCGGCACGTGCTACGCCACGACGAATCCGGGACGACTGCCGAGCGCTCTATCGTAATGCACGCTCGGGTCCAGTTAGCGATTCTGGCCGCCCGGCCATTGGCGCCCGGGGGATCTCCAGAGCATGATCGGCCACGGCCTGCCCAGAACCGGTCGGTACGAGGAAGCCGATCCCCTGTTGCATCCTGAGCGAGCCGCTGTATCCGTTCCCGGGTGGTCCTACTTCGCTCGTTGCGGCGCCGCTAGCGGGCTCCGCGACGGGCCTCCAGCTGCTGCACGGTCTTGCGGACAGCCTCCTGCCCCGGATCCAGCTCGAGAGATCGCCGGAGCCACGGCTCCGCCGAAGCGAGGTCGCCGAGCTCGATGTGGGCCCGCGCGATGGCGTTGTAGATATCGGTGCTGTGGTGCCCACCCTCCACCACGAGCTCGAACTCCGTGACCGCCTCCCGCAGATTCCCGCGACGGGCCAGCGCGGAACCCAGGTTGATTCTTGCCTCGACGTTTTTCGGGGCGATCCGCAACGCACGCCGCAGCAGGGGCACCGCATCCTCGACGCGACCGTGGCGACCGTAGAACGCTCCCAGATTCGCCATCGCCCCCCCGTGGTCGGGATCCACCTCCAGGGCTCGCGACAGCAGCTCTTCAGCGCGCTGCACCTCACCCGTGCTCTCGTGAACGACGGCCAGCCAGTTCAGGTGGGTCACCGATCTCGGATTCGAATCCAGCGCGGACTCGAGGAGCGGCCGAAGCGAGGCGAGCTGACCTCGCAACCTTGCGGTGCTCATGAGTGTGATCATGGCAGGCTCGTTGAGAGGGTCACGGGCCAGCACGGCGCGAGCCGCTTCGGCGGCGCGCTCGTGATCTCCGCTGCGCCACAGGAGCCGGGACAGTGCGCCCCCCAGCCACCACTTCCCGCCATCGACGTACGAAGACAGCGCCCGGATCCCCTCGTCGGTTCGTCCCGCGGCGTCGTAAGCGTCCGCCACGTGAGCCAGGAAGCTCGCATCGAGGCGATCCGCTTCCGATAGTAGACCCTCGGCAATTCGTAGCGCGTCGTCGAAGCGTTCTTGCCGGAGCCTGACGGTGAACAACTGTCGTCGGGCAACCGGGTAGCGCGGCTGCATGCTCAGGGCTGTCAGGATCTCTCGTTCGGCGCCCTCCAGGTCGTTCGACGACAGGAGTACCGCCGCCAGGTTGGTGTGGGCCGTCACCACCTCGGTGGCCTCGGTTGACGGGGCGGCCTCGGCAGTCCGGGCGTGCCCGGCGGAGCCGCTGACGTAGCCCAGCGCGCGGAGCCTCGCCACAACCTCCGCGTCAACCTCGGACGCACTCGTCTCCGTCGCGGCCTCCTGCGGGTGAAAAGGTGTTGTCTCGTACGTAGCGACCCGTGTCTCGCGGAAACGCTCGCGAAACGCGGGCCGGATGGCCTCGCTCAGCACCCGGCCGTCGAGGTCATCGGCCACCGGAACTCCGGCCAGATACAGCACCGTCGGAGCGATGTCGAGCAGCGAGGTCGTGTCCAGCTCCCCGGGCTCGATCGGAGGCCCGGCCAGGACCAGCACGCCGTAAGGGCGGTGCCACTTCCCGGGCTTCCCCTCGATGTCCGCCGTCTCCCCCTGCGGCCGATCGGCACCATTGATGAAGCCGTGATCGGAGAGAACGATCACGGTGCTGTCGGGATCGATCGTCTCCAGCAGCTCACCCAGCAAGCGATCCTGATATTCGTAGGCCCGTTCCACGGCCTGACCGAAGCGCCGGACGTCGGCCGGGTCCACTCCATCCAGTCGGGGAGGCATGAAGTGCATGAAACGATGGCCAACTTCGTCGATCATCTGATAGTAGACCGCCGTCAGGTCCGCTTGCCCTTCGCCGAGCAGGTCGAGGGCGATGTGATGGTAGTTGTGCGTCGATGCCAGGATCCTGGCCAGGTGGTTGATCGGGTCTCGAAAGGAAGAAGCCGGGTCATCAGTGAGTCGAGCCCGAACGGATCGGAGCTGCTCGGGAGAGACGTCGATGAATCGAACGATCTCGTCGTGGGAGATCTCCCCGTCGCTCACGAGATTCCGACGGACGTCGTCGAAGTACGAAGCGGGATACGTGATGCCGGACTCTCCGTGCGGTAGGTCGACATCGAAGAGCGAGTAGGCCACGCGATCGCTGATCATGTGGCCCCGGACGGGCTCGGCGGGCCAGGTTGCCCACCATGCGACGATGTCCACGCTCAACCCGGCATCGGAAAACAGGTTCCACAGGGCGCGCGCCTTGCGGAACCTGCTGTTGACCGGGACCCTCTCCCCGCTGGAGGCGTCGCGGACCAGAAAATCGAGGATTCCGTGGCGGTCGGCTTTCACCCCTGTCGCCACACTCGTCCACAGCAGCGGGCTGAGGATCGGTGTCAAGGCCTTGATATTGCCCCATGCACCGCGCCTGCGTAGGCCCGTCAGGTTCGGAAGCAGACCCCGGTCCATCAGGGGCTCGGCGATCTGCCAATCCATGCCGTCGAGCCCGACGATCACGATGGGCGTGCCGGTGTCCTGCCGCAGGTTTCGCAGCCTGCTGTCCATCTCGCGAAGAACGGGTTCGATCGGGCCTACCTTGCCCTCCGGCACCTTCCTCACCCAAAGGAGTCCGCCGACGGCCAGCACCGTCGCGACGAGACCCCCTATCAGGACGAGACTTCGTGCACGCCGACGCTTCAACACGCCACCTGTCACGGCACGAGGGCACCCCGTGCCGGATCGACCCGCCCAGAAAAATAAGAGCGGAAAAAAACGGCTGGCAGCCCGTGCCGCCAGCCGTACATGCTACGTCAGTCTTCGTTTCCGCCAGGGCCTGGAAGACTAGCCCCCGCCCCAGCGAAAACCGAGCAAGACGCCGTAAGCGAGACCTCCGGCGTCGACCTCGAATCCCTCGACCTCCACGTCAGCGCTGGAGGAACGCAAGTCGACGCCCAGGTTGAAGACCTTGCCAATGCGGAAATTGACGCCACCTGCAAGCCAGAATCCGACTGCGCTATCGCTACGCGAGATCCCCTCGACCGTGAGCTCCCCATCGATGTAGGCGAGTCCACCTCCGATGTAGGGAACGACTTTCTTGTCCTTGCGGAACAGGTAGCGCACGCCGGCGTCGATTTCCTGAGTCTCTGCCTCAATCTTGACGTTGTAATCGTTCATACCGTATTCGAACGCGTATCTCCCGTCGTCGTCCGATTTGAGGAAGTCGATCGCAACGGCAACCGGCCACTGTTCCCCGAAGGTCAGCTCGAACCCGATCGCCTGCTGCGAATCCAACGGTTCCCACTCTTCGTCAAGGTCCTTCTGACCGAAGAAGAAGTTGATCTCTCCGCCGGCGAGGGCCGAGGTCGGCAAGAGCAAGATCAGCGCCGCGATCATCGCCGGAAACAGTCGTCCAACCATGAACACCTCCTTTGACCCAAAGGTGACGGAGCCTACTCATCTGTTGCCTTCAAGACGTGCGCGCCTCTTTGATGGTGCCTCGTCAGAGTCGAGAAGGCTCCCGCCGCTCGGGTTTGCGCGAGTATAGTTAGAACGCGAGAGGACGGAGATGTCGCAAGAGACAAATGAGGTCTTCATGGTTTCGTGGCGACGCCCCGGATCTTGCGTCGTGTGAGCCTCATCGATCCCGGGTGATCGAACTCGTGGATCGGGTCGAACCGGAACCCGACGCTTTCGAAGAGTGCTCGGGTGTCGCGGTCGAGATTGCAGCCGCAGGCCAGCTTGGTCCAGATGGGATTGAGCCTCCGCTGCCAGCGGGCGAGCCCGGGGTCCGGCGCGCGGACGTGCTCGAAGAACAGAAATCGACCTCCGGGCTTCAGGACGCGGTGGACCTCTCGAGCCGCGGCCTCCGGATCGGGCACGGAGCAGAACACCAGAAAGCTGATCACGGTGTCGAACGAACCGTCCTCGAACTCCAGATCCGTGACGGAGCCCTGGGTCAGCGCCACCTTCGTCCTCAGCTCACCACCCTCGGCGAGCCGGCGCACCTCGGCATGGGCCTTCTCCAGCATGCCGGCGGAGTACTCCAACCCGACGACCTCCCGGGCCTTTTCTGTGTAGTTGGAGAAGCCGGTGCCAGCGCCCGGCCCGATCTCCAGAACCCGGCCCGTTGCCGTACCCAGCAGTTCCGCCCGGTCCGGCTCGAACCGCCGCGTCAAGCCCCCGCAGATCACCGGGAAGACCCTGTCGGAATAGAAGCTCATTCGCGCTCCCGCCGGACGACTTCATCCTAGCGCAGCAACAGGATTGCCTTGCCTTCGCTGAGGTGACGGACGTAGTCGGTCAACCCGGCTCGCAGGTCGGCCAGCGGGATGCGTCGAACGACGTTGGTGCGCAGGGTGCCGTCGCGGATCAACGTCTGGCTCTTGCGCACAAGGCGCAGCATCGTGGGAAAGCTCTTTCGAGAAAGCCAGTGACCGAGGTAGAACCCTTCCACGCGCTTGCCCTCGAAGATCAGCTTGATCGGATCCAGCTCGCGACACATCTCGGAGGACAGCGCGCCGTAGACGACGACCGCGCCCGGTCGGGGGAGGGCATCGAGCAACGTGCCGGTCATCTCGCCTGCCACCGCGTCGAAGGCGATCGTCGCACGAAGCTCTTTCGCCAATTCGCGTAACTTCTCGACGAAGCCTTCCGAGCTCGAATCGAGCACGTGCCGTTCGTCCATCGCGTGCAAGATCTCCGCCTGCTCCTGCCGACGAACGATGTTGATCAGGGGAATCCCGGAACGGCGGCATAGCCGCGCCATCATCAATCCCACCTGGCTCACCGCCGCGTTCTGGATCGCCGCCGCGTGCCCGCCGCGCCGGATCGTCTCCGTCATGCCCATCGCGGTTAGCGGGTTGATGAGAGCCGTCGCACCCTGCTCGAAGTCGAGGTCGCGGTGGAGGGGAACGCACTGTCGCGCGGTGGCCACGTAGTACTCGGCCCACGTGCCGTCCCCATCGGTCTGCCCCCCGCAGGCGACCCGGCGGTTCAGCAGCGATCTGGCAAGCCATCCGCCGCCCGCCGCGACGACCGTTCCGGCACCCTCCCATCCGGGCACCGCAGGCAGCGGCTTGCGCACACCGTACAGTCCCTGGAGGAACAGGAAATCGGACGGGTTCACCGGCGCGGCTTCCATGCGCACCAGCACCTCGCCCCGACCGGGCTGTCGAACGGGCCGCCGGACGACCTCGAGGCCCGCGATGGCCTCTTGGATGTCGACACGGTAGTCACGGAGCAAGACGGCTTGCATCTCGCTCGGGAATTCGGAGCTTCTCATCGCTGAGCATTCTACAGAGTCCGATCTCTGGCTTCTGGAGCTCGGAGACGTTTCCCGGACCGGGGATTCCGGGATACGCTGGCGGCGGGAATCGGGTCGAATCCGGCCCCGAGAGCAGGGTGGCGCGAAGAACGCCTGGCGTTTAAACTCATTGGGTTCAATAGTTTAGAACTTTTTGGCCCTTCCAACCCGTGCGCACCCCCGCGGAGGGTGCAACTCCTCGAGCGCTGACGCGTCTTGAGAGTGAGGCCATGGAACGGAACGAGTTCGACGGAGCCGTGCGGCAGCACAAGGACCGCGTGCACTCTCACGCGGCGTGGATGCTGCATGGGCTCGACGATGCCCGGGACGTGGCCCAGGAGGCGCTGTTGAAACTCTGGGTGCACCGCGACAAGGTCCAGGCCCGAACCGCGGGACCGTGGCTCCTGAGAACGACCCACAACCTGTGCATCGATCGCCTGCGGCGGCGCCGGGTCCGGCCGCAGGTCGATCCGGAGCGACTGGACACGATGATCGACTGCGATAGCCCCGACCCGTCGCGATCCGCCGAGGCGACCGAGCTCGGGAGGATGATCGCGACGGCCCTCCGCTCGCTGTCGCCCCGGGATCGCTCGGCGGTCCTGATGCGTGAGGTCCACGGGATGACCTATGAAGAGATCGCGACCGCCATCGACGCTCCGCTGGGCACGATCAAGTCGGTCATCCACCGATCCAGGGAGCGGCTGCGCCGCGCGCTGACCGTAGCGGGAGTCACGCCATGAGCAACGATATGCCGTCCGTCCGCAAGCCGTGCGCCGAGGCCCGTGAGGTCATGCAGGAGCTCATGGACGGCCCGGTGGCGGCGGTCCGCCGCGCGACGCTCGACGAGCACCTCGCACGCTGCGCCGACTGTCGGGAGGTCCGGCAAGGCCTCGACAACGTTCGGACCGCGCTGCGAGCGCTGCCGGAGATTCCCCTGCCCGGCGACGCACTCGACGAGGTCTGGGCGCGGACGGTCGACGCCGGTCCCGACGACTCTCGGGTGGCGGTGTGGAGGCCTCGCCTCGCAGCGTTCGCGGCCGTCGCTGCATCGCTCCTTGTGGTGGTTCTCGCGGTCCAGTGGTCGAGCCAGCTACCGCCGCAGCCCACCGTGAGAAAAGCGACGGCGGGCGAGCCCGGCGCGGAACGGATCGAGCAAGCCCGGCAGGAAGCGAAGCGGGTCCTGGAGATCACTGCCGTTGCCCTGGCGCGAAGCGAGCAGGTCGCGTTCGAGCGAGTGCTCGGCGGCGAGATCTCCCCCGCGATCCGACGGATCGGAATCCAATGGCCGGAGCGGTCGGCTCCGCAAGACAGGAGATCGAAGACATGATTACTGCCAAGAGAACGACACGCGCCCTCGGCATCCTGACTGCCGCGATCCTCGCCACCGGCGTGGTCATGGCCGTCGACCCCGAGACGGCCAAGCTGCCGGGTTACGTCGACGGCACACCCTTCCTCGATCTCGCGAGCGAGGACGGCGAGCTGGTCGAGGTTTCCCTGCCACGCTCGGTTCTCAACATGTTCTGCGGATCGGCGCAGGGAGACGACGAATCCAACGTGGCCGGCATCGCCTGCGGGCTCGAGTGGATCGGCGCGGTGGTCATCGAGCTCAACGATGGAGCCGATAGCGAGTTTCGGGGTCAGGAGCTCATCGAGAAAACAGAGAAGAAGCTGCTCGGCAAGGGCTGGGAGCGTCTCGCGAGAGTCCAGGAAGACGGCGAGGTGCTCAAGGTGTTGATGCTCCCCTCCGGGAAGTCGGTCCTCGGACTGGTGGTCCTGATCGTCGAGAAGAACGAGATCGTCTTCGCGAATGTCGCCGGGAACATCGACATGGCCCAGCTCCGCAAGCTGGGAGACCAGATGGACATCCCGGGCCTCGAGAACCTGCCGAACGATTAACGGGTGAACCCGGGGGGTCGGCCAATCGGATATCGGCGACGACCTCAACGATCTCGGCTGACCTTTGCAGCAATAGGTATGATGGCGCGAGCTCCCTCGCGGGCCGGGAGGTAACGCGCTGAACGACCTCTACCGTATCGACGATCCGAGTGGGATCCTGACGCCGGCGCTGGTCGTTTATCCCGAGATCTTGGACGCCAACATCGCGGCCACGCTCCGACTGCTCGGCGGTCGCGCCGACCGCTGGCGGCCTCACGTCAAGACCGCGAAGCTCGCTTTTGCCATGAACCGACTCACGGGGCACGGCGTCAAGCGGTTCAAGTGCGCGACGTCGCTGGAGCTTCTCTGCGCTTGCGAGGCCGGCGCGGACGACGTGGCCGTCGCCTACCCCCTCCATGGCGCGGGGGCTCGCCGTGTGCTTGGAATTGCCGAGAGCCATCCCGACGTCCGCGTCTCGGCCCTGGTGGAGGCCGAAGAACAGATCGAGCCATGGAGCGGAGGAAGAGTCGGGCTGTTCGTCGACATCAATCCGGGCATGGACCGCACCGGGATCGAGCAGGCCCGCGACGACGACATCGTCGCGCTCGTGGGATCGATCGTGGATCGCGGGTTGGCGTTCCGCGGTCTTCACTACTACGACGGTCACGTGGCCGAGGGGCCCTTCGAGAAGCGGGAGGCGGTGGCCCATCGTGGCTATGACCGCCTGATGAAGATCGTCGCCCGGGTCGAGGGATCGGGTGTCACCGTTGAAGAAGTAGTCACCTCGGGAACCCCGGCTCTGCCCTGCGCGCTTTCCTACCGGCCCTTCGAAAGCGCCTCCTTCACTCACCGGGTCTCACCGGGAACCGTTGTCTACAACGACCTGACCAGCCTGTCGCAGTTACCCGACGACTTCGGCTACCGACCTGCCGCGCTGGTGGTCTCGACCGTTGTGAGCCGGCCGGCGGCCGGACGGGTGACCTGCGACGCCGGCCACAAGACGGTCTCGGCGGACGCAGGAGTCCCGACCTGTGCGGTGCTGGGCCGGCCCGACCTGAAACCCGGGCACCCGAGCGAGGAGCACCTGCCGATCGCTGTTCCGCCTGGCGGCGCGACGCCGAGCCTCGGCGAGATCTTGTACCTGGTCCCCCGCCACGTCTGCCCGACCGTGAACAACTTCGACCATGCTGTCCTGGTCTTGGGCGGGCGCATCCTCGGAGTCGAGCGCGTCACGGCCCGTGGACGTGAAGCCCCGCTGTAGCTGATGCCCAAGATCCTCCGCAAGATCGTCGGGATCGGTCCATTGTTCGCGCCGACGGGTCATATCGACCACGATCTGGCCGAAATCCAGGAGTTCTACCGCGGAAAGACGGGCAAGCACCCGGCCCAGTTCTGAAATAGAGTTCGACTATTTCGGGACGACCTGCGCTAGAATCCCGCGGTTCCCATGAGGTATGAATGATTCAACCCGGACAGACGCTGCTGCACTACCGTATCGTCGAGAAGATCGGCGAGGGCGGGATGGGCGAGGTATGGAAGGCGGTGGACACCACCCTTGACCGCGAGGTGGCGATCAAGTTCCTGCCCGACGCGTTCGCAGGCGATGCCGAGCGTCTCGCGCGTTTCGAGCGCGAGGCCAAGATGCTGGCAACGCTCAACCACGCCAACATTGCCTCGGTCTACGGACTGCACGAGTCCGATGGGAAACGCTTCATCGCGATGGAGATGGTCCCGGGCGAGGATCTCGCCCAGCGCTTGGCGCGCGGACCCCTCGCGGTCGAGGACGCCGTCGACGTTGCGCGGCAGGTCGCCGAGGCGCTCGAGGCCGCTCACGAGCAGGGGGTCATCCACCGCGACCTCAAGCCGGCCAACATCAAGCGCACCCCGGACGGCAAGATCAAGGTCCTCGACCTCGGACTCGCCAAGGCGCTGGCACCCGAGACGTCGTCGGACCCGGCGAGCGTTTCGCTTTCACCGACGATGACCTCGGCGGGAACCGTCGCCGGAACATTGCTGGGCACGGCCGCCTACATGAGCCCGGAGCAGGCCAAGGGAAGAGCGGTCGACCGCCGCGCCGACATCTGGGCATTCGGCGTCGTGCTGCACGAGATGCTCACGGGCAGTAAGATGTTCGAGGCCGAGACGATCTCCGAGACGCTGGCCGCGGTGCTTCGCGACGACGTGTCGTTCGACCGGCTTCCCCGCGATATTCCCGCTTCGGTCACCAGCCTCCTGAAGCGGTGCCTCGATCGCGATCCGCGGACGCGTCTTCGCGACATCGGCGAGGCTCGCATCGCGCTGGCGCCGGAATCACTGGCAGCGAGCGGGCCGGCCGTCGACGTCCCCACCTCCGTGGCGACGCCACCCCGGGGCCGCGAGTGGCTCGCGTGGGCGGTCGCCGCGGTCGCGCTGCTCGCGGTCGTCGCGCTGGCGTGGCTGGCGCTCGGACGTGGATCCGCCGATCCGCCCGAGGAGATTCGCGCCTCGATCCGGCCACCTGCAGAGCAACGATTCGAGGCCTATGGCACGCACTCCGGAGGCGTGACGATCTCACCTGACGGAACGCGAATGACCTTCGTTTCGGGGTCGGGGTCCGGACGTCCCTCCCTCTACGTTCGCACACTGGGTTCCGACACCGCGCAGCCGGTTCCGGGAAGCGAAGGGGCCACATATCCGTTCTGGTCGCCCGACAGCCGCCAGATCGGTTTTTTTCTCGGCGGCAAGCTCAAGAAGGTCGATCTCGGCGGCGGCGCCCCGATGACGATCTGCGACGCCTCGGAAGGACGGGGCGGCACTTGGAATCGCGACGGCGTGATCTTGTTCGCACCGGACACGCAAGCGCCGATCCACCGCGTTCTGGCCGGCGGAGGAGTGCCGGAGCCGGTCACGAATCTCGACATCTCCCGCCTCGGCGAGACCACCCATCGCTACCCCTTTTTCCTTCCGGACGGCAACCACTTCCTGTACCTCCGAGGCAGTCACGCGGCAGCCAACGACGACGACGTCAACTCGATCTGGATCGGGTCGCTCGACTCCGACGAGACCACCGAGCTGATGCAGTCGGGCTCGAACGCCCGTTACGCCCGTGGCCACCTTTTCTTCGTCCGCGATCGGTTTCTCATGGCGCAACCGTTCGACACTTCGGCGCTGCGCTTCACGGGAGACGCGTTCGTGGTCGGTGAAGAGATCGTCTTCCAGCCGACCTTCTGGCGCGGGGCGTTCGATGCATCCGAGAACGGGTTGATCGTATTCCAGGGTGGCCTGGCATCGGACCGCTTCCTGACGTGGTTCGACCGCGACGGCAACGAGCTGGAGGTCCTTGCGCAGCCGGGAAGCTACGAGACCATCCGTCTCTCGCCCGACGGCCGCAGCCTCGCCGCGACGGTGCTCGACGAGAACTCCGGTCGGGCCGACATCTGGATCCACGACGTCAAGCGCAAGGTCGGCAGCCGACTGACCTTCGATGAGATGAACGACACCCAGCCGGTGTGGTCACCCGACGGGAAACGTGTCGCCTTTCAGTCGAACCGTGCCGGCCCCGTGGGGAATATCTTCGTGCGCCAGGCCGACGGCCGCGGCGACGCCGAGGTGCTGTTCGCGAGCGAGGCCACGGCCACGCCTCAGGACTGGTCGCCGGACGGCAAGCACCTCGCGATCGATCACGGTATCGGAAAGAGCGATCTATGGATCGTTCCGTTGGACGGTGGAGAGCCATTCAGTCTCGTCGCGACCGAGTTCGACGAGGGCTATGCACGCTTCTCTCCCGACGGCGAGTGGCTCGGTTACATTTCGAACGAGAGTGGCCGCTACGAGCTGTACCTGACTCGATTCCCTGGCGGCGAGGGCAAGTGGCAGCTGTCGGCCAACGGCGCCGACTGGCTTCTCGGATGGAAGAGAGACGGCACCGAGCTGTACTACCTGGATCTCGAGGGCGGGTTGACCGCGGTGCGTGTCGAGCTCGGGCAAAACGTCGTCGTGGACATGCCTCAGCGGCTCTTTCCGACTCGAGCCGGCAACACGTGGGACTCGGCGCTCGACGGTGAGCGATTCATCCTCGGGGTCCCGGACGACCCCACCGAGGACTACCCGATCACCCTGGTCGTGAACTGGAACGGCTCGCGCTAGGAGAACGGAGCCCGCCGCGCCGGGAGAGAAATGTGGCCGGCGACCGGCTCACCGTGAGCCGGCCCCCGGCCTCGCGCAGGAGGGTACTGCCTATTTCTGGGCGGTGGCCATGCTGGCGTGCTCGATCATGTGCCCGCCGATCCACTTGGCCATCACGTCGTCGGGGAGCTTGGCCAACGTGACGTCGACCTCTTTCACCTTGCCGCCTCGACCGATCTTACAAGTCACCGTTTTACCGGGGGTCAGCCCGGACCACGCTTCTTTCATGGCCTTTTCGTCAGCGTCGGCGAAGACGACGCCGTTGATCGCCACCAGCTCGTCACCGGCCTTGAACCCGGCGGCCTGAGCCGGGCTGTCCTCGACGACCAGCTTGATCGTGAGAGCGCCGGTCTCCTTGTCGGAGTCGAGCTCGACGCCGATCCAGCCCTTGTTCGCCAGGCTCTGGGCCATCTTGTTCAGACACTCCTGGGTGGTACCCGTGCATTTTTCACCGGCAACAACCGGCGTGGCCAGGGCCACCGCGAGCGCCAGAACCAAGCAGAGATTCTTGCTCTTCATCACTCGACTCCTTCCCAAGTAGGAACGTCGACGGGGGCTCACATGCGAGCCTTTCGTCATGTCGCGCTCAACTTACGACCCGGGGGGTGTAAATGTCCTCAACACGCGGTAAAAAGGCGTCTAAGTTGTAAACCGCAGGTAAACTTCTCTCCGAAGGGGTAAGCTGTTGAACTGCAGCGGCGCGCGCCGGCAGTTCAAGCGTTTCACGGGAGGTCGATCATGAAGTTGCTCGTTGCCGTGTTGTTGGCATCATGTGCGTTGTCTCTCGCCGTCGTCGCGGGAGAGCCGGAAGGTGCTTTGGAGGTCGGCGACGCCGCCCCGGCTTTCTCCCTCGAAGGCTCCGACGGCAAGACGTACGAGCTGGCCGGGCTCAAAGGGAAGGCCGTGGTGGTGGCCTGGTTTCCCAAGGCCTTCACCGGTGGTTGAACGGCCGAGTGCAAGTCGCTCCGGGAGAGCGGCGACGCGATCCGTCGTTTCGACGTGGCGTACTTCGCGGCGAGCACCGACGACGCCGAGACCAACAAGAAGTTCGCCGAATCCCTCGACCTCGACTATCCGATCCTGAGCGACCCGGGGAAGGAGACGGCCAAGTCGTACGGGGTGCTCAAGGGCAACTACGCGGCGCGGCACACCTTCTACATCGGTGCCGACGGCAAGATCCTCTATATCGACCGCGGGGTCAAACCATCCTCGGCCGGCGCGGATATCGCAGCCCGTCTCGCCGAGCTCGGAATCGCACCCTCGAACTGACCCGGCTACGAGGGAGAGGGCTGCGAACGCTCGGCGCCGGCCGCCAGGCGCAGCTCGCGCCATCGCGTCTCGATGTATTGGCGTGTCCCCTCACGTTGTTCGGGCGTCAGAGTCGAGAACCTTCCCTGTAGATCCAGGTACTCGTCCAGCCCCTCGAAGGCGGGCTCGTGGCTGACGCTCCACCGTCGGCCGTCGAGGATCTCGAGCAAGGGGAACAGGCCGCTGGTCACGCCGAGCCTGGCGATCTTGATGGTGTCCTTCGAGTCGGAGCGCCAGCCGGTGGGACACGGGGTCTGGAGCAAGAGGAACCTGAACCCCTCCATCTCGATCGCGGTCCGGAACTTGCGTTTGAGATCGTCCTGGAAGGCGACCGACGCGGTGGCGACGTACGGGATCTGGTGGGCCGCCAGGATCCCCACGATGTCCTTCTTGCGGTGCTCGTCGGGCTTGCCGGCCGGCGTCGTCGAGGTCCACGCACCCACCGGGGTCGAGCCGGAGCGCTGGACCCCGGTGTTCATGTAGGCCTCGTTGTCGTAGCAGACGTAGATCACGTCGTCGTTGCGCTCGGCCGCGCCGGAGAGCGCCTGGAGCCCGATGTCGTAGGTCCCGCCGTCGCCGGCCCACCCGACCACGTTGATGTTCTTCTTGCCCTGGACCTCCAGGGCGGCGCGGATCCCGGAGATCGTGGCGCCGGTGGTCTCGAACGCGTGCAGCAGCACCGGCAAGTGAATCGAGGCGCCGGGGAAAGCGCCGACCGCCACGGCCGCGCAACAGGCCGGAATCGCCAGCATCGTGTCGGGGCCCAGCTCCTCCAGCGCGAGCTTCAGGGCGATCCCCATGCCACACCCACCGCAGTTCACGTTCCCGGGGCCGAACTCGTGCATCGGGAGGGTTTCGTGATCGCTCATGGTCGAGCCTCCCCTTCCGCCGCGGCTCCCTGCAGGGCGGCTTCCTCCTTGTCGGGCAGAATCCCGATCCAGGTGGGCTCGAGCGAGGGACGCTCCGCCTTCAGCGTGCGCTCCACGATGTCACCGAGAACCTCCGGCGTCATGTCCTGTCCCCCGAGGCCGGCGATGAAACCGTGGACGTCGGGCTGGGTCTCGCTGCCATAGAGCGCGGACCGCAGCTCGGTACCGAAGATTCCCGACCCACCGAGCGAGACGTTGCGGTCCACCATGGCCACCTTCTTCACGCCGCGGAGCATCTGCCGGAGCGTCTCCGCCGGGAACGGCCTGAATCGACGGATGCGTGCGACCCCGAGCCTCGTGCCCTCCTTGCGGTAGCGATCCACCACCACGCGCGCCGTCCGGGCCACCGTGGCGCTGGTGACGATCACCACGTCGGCATCCTCGGTGCGGTAGCCGGTCACGGCGCGGTAGCGCCGTCCGAAGAGCCGCTCGAACTCGTCCTCGGCCTTTAACTCCAGCTCGGGAAGCCTGGCGAGAGCGCGATCGATCTTCCGCCTGAAGCTCGGGTAGAGCATCGGAAGGGTCAGCCCGTGAAACGAGGTCGGGTGGCTGGGGTCCAGCAAGACATCCGGCTTGAACGGCGGGATGAACTCCTTCACGACCTCGAGGGGCGGGACCCACACTTCCTCCGAGGTGTGGCTCAGCACGAAGGCATCCAGCACCACCATTGCAGGGATGCGAAGGGCCTCCCCCAGCCGGAACGCGATCAGCACCGAATCGAGGACCTCCTGGTTGTCGGCGCAGTAGTACTGGATCCAACCGGTGTCGCGCATCGACAGCGAGTCTTGCTGGTCGGTGAAGATCGACCAGCCGGGAGCCAGCGCTCGGTTGACGTTGGCAAGAACGACGGGAGCCCGCGAGCCCGCGGCCCACCAGATCAGCTCGCCCATCAACAGGAGACCCTGAGAGCTGGTCGCGGTGAACGAGCGGGCTCCGGTCATCGACGCGGCGATGCACACCGCCATGGCGGAATGCTCGCTCTCGACGGGGATGAACTTGGAGTTCGCCAGCGTCCCGTCACCGACCAGGTCGCTGAGCCGCTTGACGATGTCGGTCTGGGGCGTGATCGGGTAGGCGGCGATCACGATGCCGTTGTTGGCGTTGCCCGCCAGCGTGGCGCCGTACGAGACCGAGTGGTTCCCCGTGAGGAGCTCCCGTGTACCCCGGCCGGGTGCGTCTTTCATCACCCTTCCTCCACCATGTCGATCGCGCCGCGGGGACATTCCTCGAGGCAAACCCCGCACCCCTTGCAATAGTTGAGGTCGAAGGTGTACACCCCGTTGGATCGCGTCACGGCGGGCTCCGGGCAGTAGACGAAGCAGTTGTCGCATCCGGTGCAGGTGCCGCAGCTGATGCAGCGCCCGGCCTCCACACAACCGTCGTCGATCTCGCCGACCACCTCGCGGTTGCCCTCGAGCCGTTCCGAAACGGACAGACGCGGCGCCTCTCCCCTGTCCCGGTGTCCGAAGTAGGATGGGTTGATCCGGTCAAAGCGGAGGACCTCATCCGCCATGGGCGCCCAGGTGATCTTCCGGGACCGCTCGGGAGGCACCTCGATCCCCTCGAGACAAGCCCGAACGGCGAGCGCGGCCCGGCGGCCGGAGCCGATCGCGGCCGTGACCGTCCCGTCGGCGGTGGCGGCATCGCCGGCCGCGAAGAGTTTCGCCTCGGTGGTGGTGATCCCGTCGTCGCTGACCTTGAATCCGCTCGCGAACGAGGTATCGGTCTCTTGCCCGGTGGCGAAAAACACCTGATCGCAGTCGAGGGTGTGGCGAGAGCCCTCGATCGGCACGGGCCGCGGCCGTCCGCTGCCGTCCGCCTCTCGCAGCTCCATCCTGTCGCACGAGAGACCGCAGACGCGACCGTCGGGGCCTTGCTCGACCTCGACCGGCCCGATCAGCTCGACCAGCTTCACTCCCTCGTCGAGGACGTGCCCGATCTCTTCCTTGATGGCTGGCATCTCGGCGCGGGTTCTGCGGTAGACGATCGTCACGTCCTTCGTGCGCGACTTTCTCAGGCACACCCCGGCCACGTCGATGGCGGTGTTGCCGCCGCCGATCACGACGACCGTGTCTCCGACCTCGACCTCGCCCCCGAGATTGTGGCGTCGCAGGAAAGCCAGACCGTGCACCGAGCCGGGCAGGTCCTCACCGGGAATGCCCAGGTTCCCGTCGAGCTGCTGGCCGACGGCGACCATGACCGCGTCGTGCTTGTGGCGCAGATCCTCGATCGCGACGTCTTTGCCCACGGCCGTGTCGCAGCGGATCTCCACTCCGATCTTCGCGATGCGGGCGATCTCCCGTTGCAGGACCTCCCGCGGGAGCCGGAACGCCGGAATGCCCAGCAGGAGCATGCCGCCGGGATGGGGTGCGGCCTCGTAAACGACGACGTCGTAGCCCCGGCGCCCCAGCTGCCACGCGGCGGACAGACCCGCGGGTCCTGCTCCGATGATCCCCACGCTCTTCCCGTTGGGCGGGTCGGCCTCGATCTCGATCTCGTCGCCGTGAGCCTCGGCGTATCGCTCGGACGCCATCACGGCGACCGCGCCGTCGATGTCGGCCCGGTTGCACTCGTCCTCGCACGGGTGGGGGCAGACCCTTCCGCACACACCCGGGAAGGGCGAGGTCTCGAGAAGGATCTCCAGGGCTCGCTTCGGATCCTTGTCGGCGAGAGCCTCGAGGAAACCACGAACGTCGTTGCCGGCGGGGCACCGGGCGTTGCACGGTGCGGTCCGGAACATGTGAACCGGGCGCTGGGAACGCCAGCTTCCCGTCTTGTTCCCCTGGGCGTCGGTCAACGAGTACGCGAACTCCGGCAGGTCGTCCATCGTCTCGAACCTGACCGGGGGGGCGGGCCTCACGACGGGCGGCCCGGGAAGAAGCTCGGGCTCGCCGACCTTTTCGTAAGCCTCCCTGGCGGAATCGACGTTGCTCGCGGGCTTCTTCAGCTCCGCTCCGATCGCTTCCTCGACCCCGGCGGCGTCCAACCCCATCAGCCGGGCGAACGCACCGAAGAGCGTCGTGTTGGCGATCGGCGCCAGCGGTGTGCCGAGGCCGTGCCGGAGCGCGATCGCGGAGGCGTCGACGGTGGCGACGTTGAAGCCGGCGAGGTGATTCGCGAGAGCCCGGGGTGGACGACCGCTGTTGACGACGACCAGGGATCCGGGCTTCATTCCGGCGGTGACGTTGACCTGGTCGAGGAGCGACTCGGCCATGACCACCGCGACGTCCGGGTTGTAGACCTGGCAGGCCAGGTCGATCGGCTCGTCATCGACCCGGACGTACCCCTCGACCGGGGCGCCGCGGCGCTCGACGCCGAACTTGGGGAATTCCTTGACGTGCTTGCCGGCCCGGAAGTAGAGCCGGGCGGCGAGCTTGCCGAGGATGACGACCCCCTGGCCGCCGCGTCCGTGGAAGCGGAACTCGAGCATCAAGGCTCCTCTTCAGACTGCCGGCCCGGGCCGATTCTCACTGCCATCTGTAGCCTTTGGGGCCAGATCGAGCAAGAAGCGTACGAGTCCAAAGAGGACAGAAACCGTCCGTTGAATCAGGTCTGGAGACTGTCGACGGATCAGAAGGGCGAGAACCCGCCACAGGATCGGCGGCAGTTCACTCCATCGCGTCTAGTTTCAAGTTTGAACCGCAACAAGCCCTAGTTTCCATAGAAACATTCCTCCGGTGTTCGATAGCCGAGCCGTTTTCTCGGTCTGATGTTGAGTTGTCGTGCAATGGCAACGTGTCGTCAGCGGCTCAGACCCAGCGGTCCGGTGGGAATGGTGAGATCGACCAGATCCTCGCGGGTGAGAAGTACTTGTGTCTGAGTCGACTCTTTCTCCCTGACGTGATAGTAGGAGAGGAGCAGTCCGTCGGCGGTCACGGCGAATGTCTGTCCGAGGCCGAACGTGCTCCGCGGGAAACGGTACCCCGCCTCTTCAAGAGACGGCCCATCGGGGATCTCGTGGATTTCTCGGAATCTCTTCTCGGCAAGGGCGCTCAAGGCCGCTTCGCAGTCGGGCTGCAATAGCTCTCCGAGGACGATCGGCATCCCTTGATCGATGCTGAAGCTGCCGAGCCTCGTCGACTCGAGCTCACGACCGTCGGTGCCTACGACCGATGCGGCTACCTCAACGCTGAGAACGTGAGCGTCATGGTGAATCACACGGTAGCTTGCTTCGACATTCCTGCGCACGCTTGGATCGCGCTCGGCGTTTCGGAAGTTATCGATGAACTCCTGGGCGAACTCCTCGGGACTGGTGACCGGTCCCTTGACCCCGATCAGCAGGTCATGGACGAAGCGATTGAGTTGGGCCGCCTGCGCGGGGGGGCCGTCGAACTCCAGGTACCTGACAACGACCTCGATGCAGGGGCCGCCCGCCGGGTCCTCGCACTCTCCGTGGCTGCGTTCCAGGAGCCGTTCCTCCCAGGTCAGGGGAGGCGGAGCGGACTCCTGACATCCGACCCCCGCCCCGACCCAGACGAGAATCGCAAGAAGAACCCACCCTCCGCCCGGCCGACCTGTTGATTGCATGATCCTGGCGCCTTGCTCACGCGATCAGAATGGCGAGAACCCGCCGCCGGCCCAGTAGTCTTCCTTCAACGATTCCTGTTGCTGGAGGAGCGCCTGGTAGTGACCGGACTCCCAGTCGGCAAGCTCGGTGTAGAACTTCTGCACGATCTCGTCGTTCGACTGCGCGGCCTGATCCTTGTAGAAGTTGACGGCTGAGAGCTCGAGGCTGATGCCGATGGACAGGGCGCTCATCTCGAAGTGCGCGCCGCTGATGCGCTGGCGGAACGAGTCCGAGAAGATCGGGCTCGTGCCCTGCAGCTCGGCGCGCTTGCCCAGCGTGACGTTGGGATCGGGCGCTCCCTTTTCCATGAAGGCGTCGTACTGCAGGCTGAGAAAGCGAACGTGCTCTTTCTCGTCCTGGGCCAGGCTCTCGAAGACCCCTCGGCCCTTGTCGTCATCCGTGCTGCGGGCGGCCATCATGTAGAAATGGAAGCCGTCGATCTCGGCCTGGATCGCCTGCTTGAGCCCGTCGGTAACCCGCTTTTTCTCGTCGATCGTCATCGTCGGTCTCTCCTCTCGTTCATCCGGTGCGTTTCAAGGACCGCCCGAGGACCTCCTGCACCGGTTTGTAGTCAATGGCCTTGGTGGGACAGAAGGGAACGCACGCTGGGTTCCCGCCGCACAGATCGCACTTCTGGACGATCTGGAACTTGGCGTCGAACTGCATGTTGCCGAAGGGACAGGCGGGCACGCACATCCGGCAGCCGATGCACCGTGCATAGTCGACGTCGATGGCGCCGGTCGCCTCGTTGCGTGCCAGGGCGCCCGAGGGGCACACCGTGACGCAGGCCGCATCGTCGCACTGGAAACAGACGACGGGCGTGCCGGCCTCGACCCCTCTCCGAAAGATGTCGATCCGGGATTCCGCCGGGACGCCGTTTCGGGCGTGGGCGAAGGCGCATGCGAGCTCGCACTTGCCGCAGGCGATGCAGTCGCTGACGGTTACGGTGAAGATCCGGTCCATGTCATCGGCTCCCTATCACCGGCTGGTCTCCCGCCATCGGGTCGAGCTTCCGGAAGAGCTCGGCTTGTTCCGCGCGCTTGCAGCGATCGCATGTCTCGAAGTAAGACTCCGGCACGCCCTGCCGCTGGGCGAAGTGCGCGGCCTCGTCTTTTGTGATGTGCGCCGTGCCGCACCGGCTGCACCGCAGCATCTCGAACTCCCGTTTCCAGATCGACCGCGTCAACCCGTTCTCCTGGAAGGGAATGCAATCCGTCGGGCAGGTCACGGCACACGCCAGGCAACCGATGCAGTCCGGGGGCGGCTCGCCGAAAGGCGGGGCGATCTCGCGTCCGGCCCCTCGGTTCGCCGACGAGATCGCCGAGACGCCGATGTGGTCGCACACCCGCGTGCAGATCCCGCACAGGATGCAGTCGGTGGGATCGGGATTGCGCGTGTAGCTCGTCTCCTTGATTCCGTATTCGGCGGCGAGCTTCTTGATCAGTGGCGTGTCGGGGCACCGCGCCAGGAGCAGGTCGAGGACAACTTGCCTGGCCTCGATCACCTTCTCCGAGCAAGTCTTGACGATCAGGTCCGGCTCTACGGGGAAGTTGCAGGCGGTGACCAGCCGGCTCCAGCCGTCCCAGGCATCCTTGGTGATCTCGACCAGGCACAGGCGGCATCCGCCCCACGGCTCGAGGGCCTCGTGCTGGCACAGCGTCGGGATCGAGACTCCAGCCTCCTTCGCCGCCTTCAGGATGTAGGTACCTTCCGGCGTCTCGACAGGCTTGTCGTCGATGGTGATCAACGGCATGGCTAGGCGCTCCTCCCTGTGTACCCCACGGCATCCACCGGACAGACGTCGAAGCACGCGCCGCAGCTCGTACACTTGTCCAGGTGGAGCGTGTGCACGTGGTTGGCCTCGCCGGTGATGGCATCCGTGGGACAGACGGCAAAGCAGGCGTGACACCCGTCGCAAGCGTCTTCATTGATGAAGAACCGGGTGAGGGTCGGGCACACTCCCGCGGGGCAACGATCCCCCTCGATGTGCGCTTCGTACTCTTCGCGGAAATAGCGGATCGTGGACAGCACGGGGTTGGGGGCCGACTTCCCGAGCTCGCACAGGGACGCCACCTGCATGCCCTTGCTCAGTCGCGTGATCGTGTCGAGATCTCCCGCCTTTCCGTCGCCGACGAGGATGCTGTCGTAGATCGTGAGCAGCTGTCGGAGCCCTTCCCTGCACGGCGTGCACTTGCCGCAGGATTCCTCGAGCAGGAACATCAAGAAGTAGCGGGCGACGTCCACCATGCAGGTGCGCTCGTCCATGACGATCATGCCGCCGGAGCCCATCATCGAGCCGGCCTCGGTGAGCTTCTCGTAGTCGACCGGCAGGTCCAGGAGACTTTCGGGGACGCACCCTCCGGAGGGTCCGCCGGTCTGCACGGCCTTGAACTTCCCTCCGTCCGGGATTCCTCCGCCGATCCCGAAGACGACGTCCCTGAGAGAGGTCCCCATGGGAAGCTCGATGAGGCCGGTGTTGTTGACCTTGCCGACGATGGAGAAGCACTTGGTGCCCTTGCTCTTTTCCGTGCCCATGCCGGCGAACCACCCGGCACCCTTCTCGACGATCGCGCCGACGTCGGCCCACGTCTCGACGTTGTTCAGGACGGTGGGCAGGTCGAACAGGCCCCGATCGGTGGAGTGGATGTACTTGGCCCGGGGTTCCCCGACGTGGCCCGCGATCGAAAGCATCAGGGCCGAGGACTCTCCGCACACGAAGGCGCCCGCCCCGCGGCTGATCTTGATGTCGAAGTCGAAGCCGGTGCCGAGAATGTTCTTGCCCAGGAAGCCTCGCTCGCGGGCGTCGGCGATGGCCTGGGTCAGGCGTACCACGGCGAGAGGGTATTCCTCGCGGACGTAGATGTAGCCCTCGGACGAGCCGATGGCGTACGCACCGATGGCCATGCCCTCCAGCACGCTGTGGGGATCGCCCTCCATGATCGCCCGGTCCTTGAACGCACCGGGGTCGCCCTCGTCGCCGTTGCACACGACGAACTTGCGCTCTCCTGCCGCGCGCTTGCAGGAGCGCCATTTCCGGCCGGTACCGAACCCGGCCCCGCCCCTGCCGCGCAGCCCCGATTCTTCTACCGCGGTCAGGACGTCGTCCGGACTCAGGGTGGAAAGGGCCTTGACCAGGCCGCCGTAGGCACCGTGGGCGACGGCATCTTCGATGTCCTCGGGGTCGATCTTCCCGAGGTTCCGCATGGAGACTCGAACCTGGTTCTTGTAGAACGGGATCTCGTCGTGGCTCTTGTAGGTCTTGCCGTTGCCGGGTTCCTTGTAGAGAAGATCCTCGATGACCTCGTTGCCGAAAACGCTCTCCTTGACGATCCTGGGCACGCGGTTCGCGGTGACCTTGGTATAGAACAGCCCCTGGGGCTCGAGCAACACCAGTGGCCCGGCCGAGCACAACCCGTGACACCCCGCGCCCTTGAGCAGCGGCTTGACCTTGGCGTCGGTCCCGTCGAGCTCTTTCTCGAACGCCTTCAGGATCTCCGCCGCACCGTTGGCCAGGCAACCGGGGCCGCAGCACACCAGGGCGAGGTTCTTGGCCTTCTTGGCCTTGGACGCAAGGGAGCGCTGGACCTTGCCGAACTGCTCGATGGACTCAATCCGCACTGTCCTGCCCTCCTGCGGCGACCCTCTTGAGGATTCTCGCGAGCCGTGCGGTCTTGGCCTTGCCGTGGTAGGTCTCGTTCACGATGAACACCGGGGCCATGGCGCATGCACCGACGCAGTTGACGGTCTCGAGAGAGAATCTCATGTCCTCCGATGTCTCTCCGGGCTTGATCTGGACGAGCCGTTCCACCTCGTCGACGAGCTGCTTCGCCCCGCGGATGTGACAGGCCGTTCCCAGGCACACCCGAAGCGTGTTCTTCCCCTTGGGGACCAGCGAGAAGGCCTTGTAGAACGTCGCCACGGCGTGGACCTTGGCCATGGGAACGCCCAGGGAGCCGCTGACCCGCTGGAGGGCTTCCGGGGGCAGGAAGCTGTACTCCCTCTGGATGTCCTGCAGCACCATGATGAGGCTCGATGGATCCCCCTCGTGAAGACCGAGGATCTCGTCGAGCTTTCCCGTATCGATGTCGACACCGCCTGGCTGCATTGCGCTCACCTCAGCTTGCATTGCGGGCTTCCGCTCCCAGCTCGTACCCGCGCCTGAAGGCCTTGAGGTTGATCTCCAGGACCTGCGGTTTTTTTCCGAACTCCTGCTCGAGGATTCCCTCGACGACCTCGGGCTCGACGATGCCGGTTCTGCCGACGTAGGCGCCCAGGGCGACCATGTTCGCGGCGCGTGGGCTCCCCTCTTCGATCGCGATGCTGCTGGCCGGCACCTTCAACACGGTGAGGTCGTCGCGAGCCGGCTCGCGGTTCACGAGTGAGGTGTTGATCAGCACGAATCCCTTGTCCCTCATCATCGGCTCGAACTTGTCCAGAGACGGGAGGTTCATCGCGATGAGAGAGCGTGGGTGCTGGATGACGGGACTCCCGATCGGCTTGTCCGAGATCACGACCGTGCAGTTGGCGGTCCCGCCTCTCATCTCGGGGCCGTAGGAGGGGAACCAGGAAACCTCTTTGCCCGCCTTCATGCCGGCATAGGCCAGAACCTTGCCGATGAGCAACACGCCCTGTCCACCGAAGCCCGCGCAGACGACATCGTTCTGCATGTCATCGTTCCCCTGGGGCCGGCTCCGGCTCCTTGAAGACACCGATGGGGTAGTACGGGATCATTTCCTTGTTCAGCCAGGTGCAGGATTCCGTGGCCGACAGGCCCCAGTTGGTGCAGCAGGTCGAGAGCACCTCCACCAGCGAGAAGCATTTGCCGTCGACCTGGTACTGGAAGGCCTTCTTGATGGCGTGCTTGGTCCGGATGATGGACAGCGGGTCGTGAACGGTCTGACGGGTGATGAAGCTGGGGGTCCGAAGGGTGGCAAGCATTTCCGCCACCCGTATCGGGTATCCGGCCAGCGTCGTGTCCCTGCCGAAGGGGCAGGTGGTGGCGCGCTGTCCGGGCAGGGTCGTCGGCGCCATCTGTCCGCCGGTCATGCCGTAGATCGCGTTGTTGACGAAGATCGTCGTGAACTTCTCTCCCCGGTTGGCCGCATGAACGATCTCGGCCATGCCGATGGAGGCCAGGTCGCCGTCGCCCTGATAGGTGAAGACGATGAGATCGGGGCGGCCGCGCTTGACACCGGTGGCCACGGCCGGGGCCCGTCCGTGCGAGGCCTCTTGCATATCGCAGTTGAAGTAGTTGTAGGCCAGGACGGCGCAGCCCACGGGGCAGACCCCCACGGTCCTCTCACGCAGGCCGAGCTCGTCGAGCGATTCGGCGACGAGCCGGTGGATGATGCCGTGGGTGCACCCCGGGCAGTAGTGGGTGTGGGCCTCGGTCAGAGACTCGGGTTTGGTGAATACGGCTTCGCTCATGCTCCATCCCCTTTGCCGAGGATTTCCTCGGCGACCCTCATCACGTCTTCGGGAGAGATGAGATTGCCTCCGGTGCGTCCGTGGAAGTGGATCGGGACCTTGTCGTGGAGCGCGAGCCTGACGTCCTCGATCATCTGTCCGGCCGACAGCTCGGTGACCAGAACGTGCTTGGCCCGCAGGGCACGCTCCCGGAGCTGCTCGTAGGGGTACGGGTAGAGAGAGATCGGACGGAAGAGGCCGACGTGAACCCCACGTTCCTCGAGCTCTTCGAGCGCGGTGAGGCAGACCCGCGCCACCGTTCCGTAGGCGCACAGGAGCAGGTCGTAGTCTTGGTCGGTGCCGTACTCGGCAAACCGGATTTCCTTCTCGGCCATCTCTCGATACTTGGCCTGCAACCTCTCGTTGACCTGCTCGAGCGCGTTGGGATTGAGATAGAGCGAGTTGACGATGTTCGGGGCCCTTCCCTTGCACCCGCTGGTGGCCCAGTCTTTCGGGGTCAGGGGACGGAGCGGCTCGTCCCGGTCGGTGAACTCCACCGGCTCCATCATCTGTCCGATCAGGCCGTCTCCCATGACCATCACCGGGTTGCGGTAGTAGTCGGCCAGATCGAAGGCGTCCACGACCAGATCCGCCGCTTCCTGGACCGACCACGGCGCCAGGACCAGCAGCCTGTAGTCGCCGTGCCCGCCTCCCTTGGTGGCCTGCAGGTAGTCGCTCTGGGCGGGGAGGATGCCGCCCAGACCGGGGCCACACCGCACGATGTTCACCAGAACCACGGGCAGCTCGGCGCCCGCCATGTACGAGATGGCCTCGGCCATCAGGCTGATTCCCGGAGAGGACGAGGAGGTGAAGCAGCGCTCCCCCGCCCCCGCCGCGCCGTACAGCATGTTGGAGGCGGCAACCTCGCTTTCGGCCTGGACAAACACCCCGCCTATCTCGGGCAGGCGCTGCGAGAGGTACTCGGGAATCTCGTTCTGGGGTGTGATCGGGTAGCCGAAGAACAGGCGGCATCCCGCTTGAACCGCAGCCTCACCGATCGCCTCGGCGCCTTTCATGAGCTTCTTGGCCATGGCTCGACTGCTCCCTCAGTACGCGAAGTAGTGGTACATGGTGCCGTTGACCCTCATCTGCAGGGCAACGTCAGGGCAGATGATGCAGCACAGCCTGCACCCGATGCAGCGGGACTGCTCGGCCACGGAGACGTAGAAGTAGCCCTTGGCGTTGAGCTCCTTCGTCATGGCCAGGATGCTCTGCGGGCAGGCGTGAACGCACAGCTCACATCCCTTGCATCGGTCCTTTTCGACTTGGATCCTCGGCATCCGGCTTCTCCTCGATCAGATGACGCCCCGGATCGGCCGCCGTCCCTCGGGAGTTCTGGCAAACGGCGGCAGGATATAGCGCTCGATCGGTCGGATGGGGCACGTGAAATCGGTCGGGTCGAGAGTCTCCGCCATGTCCTTGTGCGCGACGACGTAGCGAAGAGGAATGTGGAGTTTGGCGGACAGCTTCTCTGCCTCGAGGTAGCCCTTGTGAATGACCTCGGGCGTGGTGTCGTCCATGAGATGGGTGTTCGAGACGATGCCGGTGATCGTGAGCCTCGCGGCCCCGCGGATCCTGTCGACCATCGCCGTCAGCGAGTCGAGACCGTCGGTGAAGGGCCGCTTCATGTTCACCACCAGGTCCATCTCGTAGCCGCTCTCGGTCAGGACCTCGGAGAACGAGCCCAGAACCCTCGCGCCGGTGTCGTCGCCACCCGAATCGAGGCACACGAGTCGAGTGGAATCCTGGATGGCGCCCTTGATCTCGGGGAGGATGATGGGGAGATCCGCCCAGAACCGGTCGCCCTCGGGGGCGATGAGCTGCACTCCCTTGTCCGCAAGCGTCTCCCGAACGAGTCGGCACCGGAAATAGGGCTTGATCACGTCGAGGTCGACCAGGGTGGGACAGAGACCCCGGTTCGCGGCCGAGATGACCTCGTTGATGGCAATTTCGCTCTTGCCGCTTCCGAAGTGCCCTACGAAGATCTTGATGCGCTCGTTCATGGGTCGCTCTTTCGCGGATGTGCCTGATGTGCGAGATGGCGCGGTTTCACACATCTCCACATCGCGCCCGAGCGCATGATCGCCGCATCGAGCCAAATACCTTGGTTTGATGCGCTTTTCCCGATGATCGAATGGCGCTTAGGGTAGGATTCTAGCTCGGACGCCGGGGGGTTTCTACCCCGTTAGAGGTGGTCGTTGTCCGAATTCCAAAGCCCTCCAAATCCTGCCGAGGTATCCCCCGGCCTCCACGAGGTCGTCGATGCGGATCGGCCGGAAGATCAGGATCATCACCCCGGCCGCGAAGTGGCTGAGCGACCCCTGGAGCACCAGACCGACGGCCAGGCCCGCGGCACCGAGCACGGCGATGAAAGACGTGGTCTGGATGCCGAACTTGGCCAGCGCGGCAATGACCGCGAAGGCCAGGACGGCGACGTACCGCTTACGAATCCGAGATGACGGTACGAAGTTCGCCATTGCCGCCGGCCCGCCGGCGGTCCTAGCTTCTAGTTAGCGGCAAGGTTGGCGAGACAAGCAACGGAGGACGTCATGATCTTCAAGACCCGCGAGCCCGTACCCGACGAGGCCACCCCACAGGAAACTGCCTCGCTAGACACCAGGACTCCCGAGGCAGCACCCCACCCCGAGGCTCCAACGGCGGAGGCATCCGGCGGCGATGCGGTCGCCGGGGCGTTCGAAGCCGTCGGTCAGGTCGTGGCAAGAGAGATGCAGACCGTCAAGCGCTCGATTGCCGATCTTGAAACCCGACTGACTCGACTTTTCGAGGCCGAGAGGGCGACCGTGACCTCGACCCTCGGCGATCTACGACAGGACGTGATCGCCCGCATCGAGGCCTTGCGGCAGAGTCAGCAGAAGGCCATCTCGGAATTGAGCGAGCAGTCGAAGGCTTCGGTCAACGGTCTCAGGGGACGCTTCGAGCCGGCACTGGAGAAGGCCCATCACCGCGCAGACGAGGTCAAGACCGGCCTCGAGCAGATTCTCGCCGGTACGGAGAAGAAGCTCGAACAGGAGTTGCACGCGTTGACCCACGCCCTGTCGGGCGTGCGGATCGATCTCGATCGGCAGGTCGCGACCTCGGGACGGGTGTCCGACCTGCTGAACAACATGGCGGACCTGTTCTCGGACCCGGGATCGCTGCCGGAGCAGCTCTCCCGGCAAGCTACTGACGGCGAGCCAGAATCTCCTCGATCTGATCCATGACCTGATTCATCGCCCGCATGGCGGCGCGGATGGGCTCGGGCGACGTCATGTCCACGCCCGCGTCCTGGAGCAGCTCTACCGGCGGCTTGGTCGAGCCTGACTTCAGGAAAGCCCGGTAACGATCCAGGGTTCCGGGGCGATCCTCCAGAATGGCCTCGACCAGGGCGACCGACGCGACGTAGCTGGTGGCGTACTGGTAGACGTAGAAGTCGTAGTGGAAGTGCGGGACCGAGGCCCATTCGACGGCGTAGAGATCGTCGATCTTCATCACCCCCTGCCCGTCGCCGTGATAGCGCTTCAGGAGATCGCCGTAGACCGCGGTGAGGCTGTCGCCGGTCAACGGCTCTCCGCGCTCGGCCATCTCGTGCATCGCCAGCTCGAACTCCGCGAACATCACCTGGCGGAAGACCGTCGTTCGCATCTCCTCGAGGAACCTTCCCAGCAGTGACAGTCGAACCTCGTCGTTCGGCGCCTCGGCGATCAGGTGCTTGAAGAACATCACCTGGTTGACCGTCGAGGCGACCTCGGCGACGAAGATCGCGTAGCCCGCCGTGGGATAGGGCTGGGCCTCCTGGGAGTACCACGAGTGCATGAGGTGACCGGCTTCGTGAACCAACGTGCTGGCGCTGGAGTAATCGTCCTGGTGGTTGAGCAGCATGTAGGGGTGGACTTCGTAGGCGCCGTCGTTGACGTAGGCACCCGAGCGTTTTCCCGGCTGCGGGTAGACGTCGATCCAGCCACCCTCGAGGGCCTTCTGCAGCCTCGTCACGTAGTCTTCGCCCAGGGGCGCCAGGGCTTCCGCGGCGAGCTTCTTCGAGCTGTCCCAGCTGTAGTCGGCGTTGACCTCCTCGACCAGGGCCACGTACATATCGTGGTAGCGCAGATCGTCGAGCCCCAGGATCTTCGCGCGTAGCTTCAAGTAGCGGTGGAGCGTCGGCAAGCTGGCATTGACCTCCTCTACCAGCATGCGATAGACAGCGGGATCGACCTCGTTGACCTCGACGCCGGCCTCGAGAGTCGAGCCATAGCTGCGAACGCGGGACTCGAAGACGTGCTCTTGAGAGGTGGCCGAGAGCGTGGCCGCGAGGCTGGCCTTGAATGCCTGGAGCTCTTTGTAGTACGCCTCGTAGGTCACGATGCGGTCATCGCGGTTCTGCGAGACCCGGCCCTTGCGGTATCCCTGGGAATTGACGACCAGCTCGGAACCGTCGGACAGCTCGACGGTCGGCCAGGGTATCTCGGCATTGCGCAAGAGGTTGCCGACGGAGGTTCCCACCCCTTGAATGCGTCGCGCCTGACCGAGAAGCTCCTCGCCCTCGGCGTCCAGGACATGGGGGCGCTGTTTTTCCAGCTGCTCCAGATACCGCCGGTAGACCGAGAGTCCCGGGTCCTCCTCGAGGAAGCGGGCGATCACGTCCGAGGGGATGGCCAGGATCTCGGGCTGTACCCACGCGGTGGCGGCGGTCAGGTCGGCCAAGGCGCTCTGCAATGACTGGCGCATGCCCTGCGGGCCCGCCTCGCGGGTGTCTTCGTCACCCCGCATCCCGGCATAGGCGGCGAGACGCTGGGCCTGCATTCTCATCGCGAACTCGAGGTCGAGAACCTGCCGCAGGGTCTCGGCGTCGGTCCCCAGGCGCCCCTTGTAGGCGTCGAGGGAACCGACCTGACCCCGGAGCTCGCCGAGACCTGCCTTCCAGGCCTCGTCGGTGGCGTAGATCTCCGACAGATCCCAGTTGACCGGCGGCTCGGCACGGGTGCCGGGGGTGCTCGTTGTGATGATCAACGCTACGGTGACTGACGCGAAAATTGAAGAGCTGGTCGACACGATGCATCCCTCATTGGTTGTGACCGGAAGTCGAGACAGGTCGGCACGATTCACCTCGAAACGTGATTTCCCGCGGGCGTCAAGGCGATGCCGCCCCTCGGGTAGATCAGTTTACACAATACCCAGGTCGCGAAGCGCGGGACTCGAGATGCTCTCATCACGGGATCCTCCCTGGGGCGAAGGTCACCATCGTATGCCACTTCCGTCGCCGCGGCATGCGCAATCGAATGCCGGCTTCCGTGAACCCCTGCGTTGTGAGAGAATCACGGTGGCACGGAAGCGACAGTGGATCCGCGATGCTTCGAGACGTCAGAGCGGCCCGGCGAGTAACGGGACAAGCCCGAGCTCCGGGACCACCGCAAAACAACAGAACCGAATCAAGGAGGGAATCGGCATGAGTGTAGCGAAGGTGACCGAGATCACGGCGTCGTCCAAGAAGGGGTTCGATGACGCGGTCGAGACAGGCGTCAGGCGAGCGTCCAAGACGCTCGAGAACGTCCAGGGCGCGTGGATCAACGAGATGTCCGTGAAGGTCCGTGACGGCAAGATCTCCGAATACCGAGTGAACATGAAGGTGACGTTCGTACTCGAGGACTGACACTCCCGAATCTCGGGGCCCGGTCCGCCGGGCTCCGACGACTCGGGCTTCCCGCGAGAAAAAGTCCCAGACGGTCCGGCTCTACGGCACGCAACGCCGCGGGTCCTTCCGGGTAGCTCCATGCCCGAGCAAACGACCGAGCCTCGGGCAATAAATTGACAAAACAGCATAATGTGCGTATACGCTCCCGCCGTCTTCGAGGGGATTCCGCACTTTCTTGGGGGTACCGTCCATGAAGAGAGCTTGCCTCGTTCTGATGCTGCTGGCCGTGATTTGCCCGGTTGCAGCGGCCCAGACCCCTATTGACGTCGGTGGCCAGGTCGCGATCGAACCCGCTCGGGGCGCGGATCCGCAGGTCGACTACGAGTCGCTGATCCTCATCGGCCCGTGGGACGACCGCAACTACGCGCTCACCGCGGAAGACCTTGCCTGGCTTGCCCCGAACGAGGCCGAGCAGACCGACCCGATTCCGGCTTTCTACCGGGTCGAGTTGCGCAAGATCGCTCCGGATTCCCGTAAGACCGGCCCGGCGCAGTACCCGCGTAGCGCGCTCAATGCGTTCCGGATCGATTACGGCGGCTACCTGGTGGATGGGACGCTCTACACTCGTGTCCAGCGCGTCGGACAGCGCTTCGCGATCGATCTCGTCGAGGGCATCGATGCCGACGGGTTCCGCGGCGGCACCGATGCGGTCTCCGGCGAGGTGCGCATCACCTCGCCCAACGGCGCGGCCGAGTCCGCCATCAAGATCAGCCCGGTGGACACCACCACGGTGATCGCCGGCTCCAACGGGCCCGGGGGCGGGCAAAAGATGCACTGGTCGACCGACGGCGGCGAGACCTGGACCCAGACCACGCTACCGCTGGGCGGCACGTGCTGCGACCCCGGCGTCGACTGGTCGTCGGAGGGTCAGTACGCCTACGCGGTCACGCTGGGAAGCTGTTCGTTCAACTGCGGCATCTGGTTCTATCGCTCCGACGACGGCGGGCAGAGCTGGAACGGTCTGGAGAGCGTGACGCCGGGCGACCCGCGGCGCGAGATCGGCAGCGGCGACAAGGAATTCATCCACGTCGATCAGTCCGCATCGTCACCCTACAAGGACAACATCTACGTCACCTGGCACAACGGCAACGTGATGCAGTTCGCCGTGTCCACCGACTTCGGCAACACCTTCGCGACCCAGTCTTTCTCGAGCGTGAGCTCGGAGCTGGGCATCGGCAGCGACATCACCAGCGACTCCGCGGGCAACGTCTATTACATCTGGCCGGCGTTCAACAGCCGCACGATCCGCATGCGCAAGTCGACCGACGGCGGCCAGAGCTTCGGCTCTCCGGTCGTCGTGGCTTCCACCCAGGGCAGCTTCATCTTCCGTCTGCCCTCGATCGAGACCCGCGAGGCGTTCATCTACGTCGGCGCCGACACCGACCGCACCGGCGGGGCCTTCGACGGCAGCGTCTACGCCGCCTGGACCGACAACACCGGCCCCGACTCGGGCACACCGTCGGCCAACCACGGCCGCATTCAGGTCGCCTACTCACGGGACGGCGGGAGCAGCTGGAGCGTGACCACCCCGCACGAGACCGCCGACCAGAGCAGCGTCGATCGCTGGCACCCGTGGCTCGGCGTCGGACCCGACGGCGCGGTCCACGTGATCTACTACGACACACGTCGCGACCCGAGCCGGACCTCGGTCGATCTGTTCTACAGCCGTTCCACCGACGGCGCCCAGACGTGGTCCACCCCCACTCGCGTGACCACCGAGCTGTCACCCAACATCGGCGACGGCTTCGAGTTCGGCGATTACAACGGCCTCGACATCGTCGGCAACGACCTGATCGCCATCTTCACCGACAACCGCAACGAGACCGGCGGAACCGCCGACTCGGTCGACGTCTACGGCGCGGGAATCGATCCCGGCACAGGCGGCGAGTGCGGCAACGATCTGACCGAGCCCGGCGAGGCCTGTGACGGTACGGACCTCGGTGGGCAAAGCTGCACCGACTTCAATTGCTCCAGTGGGACGCTGGCCTGCAAGCCCGACTGCAGCGGCTTCGATACGGCGGCCTGCAGCGACTGCCTCTCCACCTGCAACGACAACGGCATCTGCGAGGCAGCCGAGGACTGCACCACGTGCCCGGGTGACTGCGTGTCCGGCGCTACCGGCGGAGCATCCTGCGGTAATGGCGTCTGCGAGGCCGGCAACGGCGAGGACTGCGTGAGCTGCCCCACCGACTGCAACGGCAAGCAGGTCGGTAAGTTCGGCAACCGCTACTGCTGTGGCGACGGTGGTGGAGCCGCCCCGGTGTCGTGCGCCGACCCGCGCTGCACCGAAGGCGGCAACAGCTGCACGGACGTCCCCAACCCCCCGGGCTCGTTCTGCTGCGGCGACCACAGCTGCGACAGCGGCGAGAGCTGCGCCAACTGTGCGCTCGACTGTGCGACCGGACCGATCGAGATCTGCGACAACGGCATCGACGACAACTGTGCGGACGGGGCCGACTGCTCCGACCCGACATGCGTCGGCGATCCCGCGTGCGACACGAGCTGTCTGGATCTCGGTGCGACCTGCAACGACAATAGCGATTGCTGCTCGAACAAGTGCCGCGGAAAGGGTGGGACCAAGACCTGCCGCTGAGCCCGCGGCACGGCACCCACTCTGCCCTCCACTGTAGGTAGGGCTCAGGTCCGGGAGCGGGGCTCCTGGAGGGCGCTCTCGAGCGCCTCGTCGGCGAGCTGGGTGAGGTCCGCCGCGGAGCTCTTGTCGTCGGCATGCTCGACGGCGCGGGAGAGGACCTCGGCTTTCGTCGCCCCCCCCTTCTTGCCCATGAACGGCTTGAAGATCAGGTGCGCGACGTCTCGGATCGGCATGTGGCGCACGAAGCGTCTCAG
>Ga0316187_10000392_pt1 | contig 33747 bp, 34 predicted proteins | sample CroRivburrow1_MG_FD_204927 | JGI IMG/M metagenome (GOLD analysis project Ga0316187, IMG submission 204927) | Coastal sediment microbial communities from Maine, United States - Cross River worm burrow 1 | ecosystem: Environmental > Aquatic > Marine > Coastal > Sediment | place: USA: Maine... | reverse complement strand
ATCGACAGATCCAGTGGGCCGAGATGAATATCCTTATAGATAATCACCCTGAAATGTTCAATGGCACTGCCCATATCCAGGTTCATGGCTTGTGACTCTTACTTTTCTTCTGCATGTCGATGACCATCAACTGGTAGAGATTGATAAACCCTGCAGCGAGCCCAAATATGGCAAATATAATCAGGAATAGTGGCCGGGTATCAAGCCAGCGATCCATGAAGAATCCAATGCCGAGACCAATCATGGTAGAGGCAACAATTTCAGTGCCTACCCGTAGCCCCCACTGGTGCCCATGGTGCTTCTCATCCTGTTTTAGCTTGCTCATGCTCTCCTCTTAAACTTGGTTTACAGGCGCTAAATATAGTATATCACATATACCCTCATCGGGCTATTTTAGGAGGGGTAATGGGTCGAGAATAAAGGGTTTTTTGACATGCTTACTGCTTGCCTCTACGCTAACGAAGACGTGAAAATCAATGGGAAAACAAAAATATACGGCATCATCGGCAATCCGATTGAGCACTCGCTTTCGCCACTGTTTCAATCGAGGTTTCTCGATGAGAGCGGGGTGGACGCAGTATATGTTCCGTTCTCTGTGCAGGAGAGCGACGTTGAGTCTGCCATGCAGGGGCTGTGGGCACTGAACGTGCAGGGCTTTAATGTGACTGTTCCCCATAAAGAGAGTGTGCTTCCATTTGTCGAACCGGATGAGAGTGCCAGCCTGATTGGCGCTGTGAATACCGTGATGCGTGGTGAAGCTGGATGGCAGGCAACAAATACCGATTGGATCGGATTTTCTGCCGCAATTGAGGCTCTAGAAGTGGATATGAAATCAGCGACAGTGTTGCTTTTTGGCGCTGGAGGCACGGCCAAGGCGATTGTTTATGCACTCTCTAAAATGAATATTTCTACACTTTATATCTGTAATCGGAATCGTGAGAGGGCTGAAACGCTTGCAGCTCATACGAGAGAGAACTATTCTCAAATAAGTTGCAAGTTAATAGAGTGGGATAATGCGAATGTGGAGATGGCGAGTTTGAAATCAAGTGTAGTCGTTAATACCACCCCTATAGGGCTGAAAGATGGTGATGCTTTCCCCTTTTCTCTGCTTGGAGAAGGTGTGGCTGTTGATGCGGTTTACCGTCCTGATGGGAACACGCTGTTTTGCCAGTCTGCCCGCAAGAGTGGACGAGAAAGTATCGATGGATTACCGATGTTGATTGCTCAGGGGGCCGCATCATTTTCACAATGGCATGGAGTGGAGATGCCGGATCGAATGTCAGCCCTAAGATGGATGGAAAACCGTGTTGGTCGCTCACACAGTGAGTTGCCGGGCTGGGGGAGAGAGGTATGAAGCAGTCCCGTTTAGGTGATATTCTGCTCAGAAAGCAGTCGATCACTAAAGAGCAGCTGGAGCATGTTCAGCGAGAGATGAAGCTTAATGGCGATACCATTACAGCAACGCTGGTTAAACAAAACATATTCACGGAGATCGATCTTGCCAAGTTTATTGGTAAATCGTTTGGGCGTCCTGTTATTGACTTGAGCAAGGTGGAGGTTGAACCTGATCTTACTAAGCTCTCTACAGATGTCATGCGTAAGAACATGGCTATTCCAATTCAACGAAAAGGCAGTGTTATTACGCTCGCAGTTGCCGATCCGTATGACATTAACAGTTTGGACGAAATCGCCTTCATTAGTGGAAGCCAGGTTGATGTAGTCATTGTTCCCGAGAGCCAGCTTATCACCAAACTTGATGAGATGGCAGGTGCAGCAACAGATCTTGAAGATGTGATGGGCGAGCTGGGCGCCCAAGATATGGAGATCGTTGATACTGATGAGGCTCAGTTCGATGAAAACGCCATGGAGGCTGAGAGTGCCGGGGCCCCAGTTGTTAAGCTGGTGAATCTGATTCTGCTGGATGCCATTAAGCGGGGCGCATCGGACATTCATGTTGAACCCTATGAGAAGCTGATCAGGGTTCGTTACAGAATTGATGGTGTGATGCATGAGATCATGCGACCACCGATGAAGATGCGTGATGCAATTGTCTCCCGCATTAAAATTCAGGCAAGGCTCGATATTGCAGAGCGCCGCGTGCCTCAGGATGGGCGTATTAAATTGCGGTTATCCAAGGCGAAGACAGTCGATTTCCGTGTCTCTGTGCTTCCCACACTGTTTGGTGAGAAGGTGGTGATGCGACTTCTGGACCCATCAAACCTACAGCTGGATATGACCAAGCTGGGTTATGAGGCGGAGGATCTAAAAAACTTCCAGCATGCCATTCATCAACCTTACGGCATGGTATTGGTTACCGGGCCGACCGGATCGGGTAAAACCGTGAGTCTCTACTCGGCTGTGGCAGAGATTAACCAGCCTGGGGTAAATATCTGTACGGCAGAGGATCCAGTTGAGTTTAACTTTATGGGCATTAATCAGGTAAATGTACACGCAGAAATTGGTCTAGACTTTCCGGCAGCTCTGCGTTCATTTCTTCGACAGGATCCCGATATTATTCTGATTGGTGAGATTCGCGATCTTGATACTGCAGCTATTGGCATTAAAGCGGCGCTGACCGGGCATATGGTATTGGCTACGCTTCATACCAATGATGCACCCTCAACGATGACCAGAATGATCAATATGGGTATCGAGTCATTTCTTGTTGGCTCAGCAGTGAACCTTGTGACGGCACAAAGGTTGGGCAGACGAAACTGTGCTGAGTGTTCAGAACCGATCGACATCCCTGCTGAAGCACTCATTGAAGCAGGTTTTTTAAATGAAGATATAGGAAGCTTTACTCCGATGCATGGTAAAGGCTGTGGAGTCTGTAATGGAACTGGTTATAAGGGGCGGGTCGGTATCTATCAGGTGATGCCGGTGTTTGATGAGATTCGCGATGCTGTTTATGCCGGTAAAAACAGCGATGAGATTAACGATATTGCCATATCAAAAGGTGTGAAAACACTACGCATGGCAGCGTTGAATAAAGTCAAAGAGGGCGCGATTTCACTTGAAGAGTGTCTACGTGTAACGGTAGCTGACTAATGGCAATATACAGATGGGAAGCAAAGACCAGACAGGGGCAGCCAAAGCATGGTGAGCTTGATGTGGCCAATAAAGATATCGCTACAGCAAGCTTGCGCAGGCAAGGGCTTGTAGATATCAAGGTTAAGAAAAAGCCCATTGAGATTGAGATATTCCCCGAGAAAGTTGTTGAGAAGGATATCAGTGTCTTTTTTAGACAGCTCTCTACGATGATCAATGCAGGCTTGCCTCTGGTGCAGTGTTTCGAGTTGGCTGAAAAAGGCTCTGAAAAAAAAGCGCTGGTAAAGCTTCTGGGTGATATTCGATCAGAACTTGAGGGAGGCTCGCCTCTTGGAGAAACGCTTCGAAAATTTCCCAAGGAGTTTGACAGGTTGACCTGTGCGTTAGTAGAAGCTGGTGAGCAGGGCGGTATTTTGGATTCTATTCTACTTCGCCTCTGTGAGTACAAAGAGAAGGCACTATCACTGAAAGCAAAAATCAAGTCGGCTATGGTATATCCGGTATCTATTATCGTTGTGGCATTTATTGTGACGGCAGTCCTGATGATTTTTGTGATTCCTATATTTGCTGATATGTTTTCCGGTTTTGGAGCCGAGCTGCCTGGGCCAACAAAGGTTACCATGATGATTTCAGATGCATTTGTTGAGTATTGGTATGTCGTTCTATTTGCTCCGATGCTGCTTGTGACTGCAATCAAATCTATTTATAAAACACCTCAGGGGCATTATCAACTTGATAAGCTTTTGCTCAACCTTCCAGTGATAGGAGATGTGCTTCGTAAAGGTGCAGTGGCACGTTTTTGTCGAACTTTTTCTACACTGAGTGCAGCTGGCGTGCCGATTCTTGAGTCTCTCGATACCGTGGCTGAGACTTCGGGCAATGTGGTCATTGAAGAGGTGATTCTTAAAACGAAGGACTCTATTAGTCAGGGCATGACCCTGACAGCTCCGATGGAGGCAAGCGGCATTTTTCCAGTCATGGTAACTCAGATGATCTCTATTGGTGAGCAGACCGGTAGTCTGGAGGAGATGTTATCAAAAATTGCAGACTTCTATGAAGAGGAAGTAGATACAGCGGTGGATAATATGACGGCACTGATGGAGCCATTTATTATGGCTTTTCTGGGTGTGGTGATTGGTGGGCTGGTGATCTCAATGTATCTGCCGATTTTCCAGATGGCTGCTGCAATCTAACCAGAGAAGAGCATTGTTTATTAGTTTTGTGTCTACATAAGGTCGTGAGACCATGCAGGTGAATGCTCTGGGTGTGAATGAGCAAGAGAAGCGTTCACGGCTTTTAAAGTTGCTTATTTATCGTGGTGTTGCTTCTCTAGCAGTACTGATAGCAACAATCTATTTTTTCTATGAACCGATCCCGTTTTTACAGCGGCGATTGTTGCTGGGGACAGCATGCTTGTTTTTCCTTTTCATCGCTTTCGAAAGGTATCTGATATCTTCATCCGTATCATTTTTTAAACAGATACTGATTCAATTTGGGCTGGATCTTCTACTGGTTAGTGTACTGGTAATCATAACGGGCGGTATTCAAAGCCCCTTCGTTTTTCTGTTTGGTCTCCTTATTGTAGCGGCGGGAACGCAGTCGCATGTTCTGGCAGTGCTGCTTACGACAATACTGGCCTGCATCTGTTATCTTGCCTCAATCTATGGGTACTCACTATGGAATCAGGTTGAGATTACTGCTGCGGCAACGCTGCATATGTTACTACAGGTCTCTGCTCTTTTTCTGGTAGGCGGAACCATGGCAGCGATCGCTAGAAGGCACGCCAGCCTGCAGCAGGAGAGCCATCACGTAGTCAGGCAGCATCGTCGGCTGAAGGAGCTGCATGAGCAGGTTGTAAGTTCCATGAAGGAGGGGATATTGATCCTTGATCATGCTCTCTACATTCAGGATAGCAATGAGTCGGCTCGTCGGTTGCTATCAACTGGAGATAATCCGGACTGGCTGAAGTTGGAAGAGTTAGGATCAGTGCCAAAATCCCTAATTCAGTTTCTGTTAACGCCTGATCAGGAGCTGTTTCAGTGTGAGTGGAGTGTTCTGACTGGCACATGTCTTGTGACTGCTACAGCACTTCCTGGTGATGATTCGGCTGCTCAATGGCTTCTGACTCTGGTGGATATTACCGATATCAGGCAACTGGAGAAGAGACTTGCACAGCAGGATAAGCTTGCCGCTATGGGTAAGATGGTAGCCATGCTCGCCCATGAAGTACGCAATCCGATGCAGACGATTGCACAGTCTGTTGAAATTATGAGGAGCGTTGGACAGGCTCAGCAGGATGATATTCAGCGAATTGTTTCAGAAGAGGTGGCTCGATTAAACAGGCTGGTCTCAGATCTTCTTGATTATGTGCATCCGTTGTCACCGGAGTCGGTTGACGCATCTCCTTCAGAAGTGATCGGCTCTTCAGTTACGCAGAATGATCTTCAACAAAGACATCAAATAAAGTGGTCATGTGAGATTGACTCTCTGATACTTGATTCTGACCATTTCCGTCTGGTGCTGGATAATTTGTTACGCAATGCTTTGCAGGTAAGCACCCTCCCAGGGAGCATTGAAATTTGTATGCAAGAGATAGATGGCAGCTGGGAGTTATCCGTTTCAGATCAGGGTGGCGGTGTTTCTGAAGAGATGAAGGGGCGACTGTTTGAACCCTTTGCAACAGGAAGGCCCGGAGGTGTAGGACTTGGTCTCGCCACGGTATGGCAGGTGTGCCAGGTCAATGGCTGGCAAGTTGAGGTAAAACCGATCTCTGATGGAAGTTGTTTTGTCATTCGGGGAGAGATGCATGTTCCCAACCCAAGAGAGGAATAATGGCTGAAATTCTATTGGTCGAAGATGAGCTCAATGCCCGGCAGATTTTAAGCCTGGGGTTGGAAGGTCGCGGGCATAGCGTGAACGCGTGTGCAGGAGCTGATGAGGCACAAATTGCTCTTGAAGCATGTGGGTATGACGTGGTTCTGACCGATCTTCGTATGGATGGCCATGATGCAGGCATCGATGTTGTTCGCATGGCCGCCAAGCTGTGTCCTAAAGCAAAGGTTCTATTGTTGACTGCCTATGCGAGTGCAGAAACGGCTGTGGAGGCGATGAAAGAGGGGGCTTTTGATTATCTAACCAAACCAGTGTCCAGTGAAGAGCTCGGTCTGGCAGTTGAGCGTGCTCTGGCTTCAGATGATCAATCTTCAGCGGGGTCTCGTGCCACATCGAAAGATGAGGTTCTTGTTGGTGATTCTCAGGTGATGCAGCGTGTTCGCGAACGGTTGCTGCGTGCAGGCTCCAAGGATTTTACCGTGTTGATTACCGGTGAGTCGGGAACAGGTAAGGAGCTTGCAGCTCGTTTTGTCCATAATCATTCACCACGTGGCTCTGGTCCATTCGTTCCTGTGCATTGTGGTGCCATTCCAGAAGGATTGTTTGAATCTGAACTGTTTGGCCATTGTAAGGGAGCATTTACCGGTGCGGAGACAGATCGCGCCGGGCTGATTGAGTCAGCGGATGGCGGGACACTTTTTCTGGATGAGGTTGGTGAGATGCCTCTGGCTGCTCAAACGAAACTGTTGCGAGTCTTACAGGATATGAAAGTGCGCAGGGTAGGTGAAGAGAGAGAGCACAAAGTTGATGTCAGAATTGTTGCAGCAACAAATCGTGATCTGGGTGAAGCAGTAAAGCATGGAGAGTTCCGCGAGGATCTCTTTTATCGCCTGAATGTTGTTCCGATCCATATGCCGGCGCTTCGATTTAGACGAGAGGATATTCCAGAGTTGACGGCACAACTGTTGAATCACTGGGGCGGAGGCAAAGCGCGGATGTCTGATTCATGTATGCAACGGTTATCCAAACTACCTCTACTTGGGAATGTTCGGGAATTGGAAAATCTACTTCAGCGCATGCTTGCACTATCAGAAAATGAGTTGCTTGAGGAGTCGTTGCTGGATGATTTTTATCCTGAAGCGGATACAGATGGCTTAACGTTAGATGAGTTGCAGCATCAGGGGATGAGCCTTGATCAGGCGCTTGAGGGAGTAGAACGGCAACTGCTCTCAGAGGCTCTGCATGAGTCAAAAGGTAATGCAACTAAAGCTGCGGACCTGCTTGGAATTAGCTTTCGTTCGATTCGCTACCGTCTTAAGAAACTAGGATTAAAGGATTCTGACAGATGAGCCCGGAACTATTTCTTATGTTTGCAGCCGGAATGTTCGGCCTGTTGATCGGCAGCTTTTCCAATGTCTGTGTTCATCGGATTCCTCTGCAAGTATCCATTGTTTCGCCTCGTAGCCGGTGCCCGATTTGTGAACATGAGATCGCATGGTATGACAACATACCTATCATCTCCTGGCTGATACTGGGCGGGAAGTGTCGAAGCTGTAAAACGGCAATATCAATGCGTTATCCTATCCTTGAGTTACTGATGGGATTGAGCTGGGCAGGTCTTGCCTGGAAATTCGGCTTCAGCCCTGTATTGGTGCAGGCACTGGTGCTGGTCTCACTGCTATGGATCTTAACGCTTATTGATCTTGAGACAGGGCTTCTTCCTAATCTGCTGACCTTTCCCGGGATCGCAGCGGGCCTGATTTTCTCTTTCTGGCTTGGAGATCTGCAGGATGCGATGATCGGTGCAGTTGTTGGGTATGGCGCTTTCTGGCTTGTAGCAAAGCTCTTCCTTCTTTTCACAGGAAGAGAGGGGATGGGATACGGGGATTTCAAGCTGCTGGCCATGCTGGGGGCATTTATGGGTTGGCAGGCGCTGCCCTTTGTGATTTTTGCTTCCTCGTTAGTTGGAGCCGTAGTTGGGTCTGTTTTTATACTTCTGACTCGTAAGCAGATGCGAGCAGAAATTCCTTTTGGCCCATACCTCGCTGCAGCAGGCGTGGTGTGGTTTCTATGGGGAGGGGAGATCCTATATTGGTATGCCGGATTGATTCGTGGTTGAGAGGTGCGTTTCTCAGACCGCTCTTATCGGTCTGACTGGTGGAATTGGTAGCGGAAAGAGTACGGTAGCCACCATCTTTTCTAAGCTTGGTGTGCCTGTGCTGGATCTTGATCTGGTTGGCCAAAATATCATCACTGCCAATCGTGACGCATGGGTTGCACTTGTGAAGGCGTTTGGTCATACGATTCTTGATGGAGAGCTGATAAACAGAAAACGATTGGCAGATATCTGCTTTTCCAGTCGTGAGAAGACGGAGCAGCTCAATGCAATACTACATCCACTTATTTGGCGGGAGATGGATGCGTGGGTAAAAAAACAGAAGGCACCCTATGTTATCATTGAAGCCTCCGTGCTTATTGAATCCGGTGGTCATGATCGAATGGACGCAACCATAGTTGTGATGGCAGGCCAGGCTGTTCGAAGACAGCGGGTACAATCCAGAGGTCAGCAGACAGCGCTCTCCTTTGACAGAATTGTGAATGTGCAGTGTGGGGATGAGCAGCGGAGAGAGCATGCGGATTTCACGATTCAGAATGAGAAAGATGTCGAGTCACTGAATAATGAGATTGAAAACATACAAGGTCTGTTAATGAGCCAATTTGGCAGTTGACACCCCACTGCAGGGGGAGTAGCAATCCAACCGTTGCCGTTTCAGGCAGCAGTTCCATTGATCAATAAGACACTCCTCTTCTGGTCACCCCCGAATTTATCTGTTGATGCCATTTGCATGGCAAAACACCCGAACATATTGGAGTACGCATGTCGTCTACTGAAACCGTTATTGAAGAAGCTGAAAAGAAGAGTTCTGACTCACCTGTGGTGAGTGAACCTGCTGCTGAAGAGAAGCCTGTTCGCCGTCCTCGTCGCAAGAAAGTAGTAGCTGAATCAGCGGATGAGGGTGCAGCGGCTCCTTCAGAGACGGTTTCTGCTGAGGCGGAACCCAAGCAGGAGAAGCCAGCACGTCGCCCCCGTCGCAAGAAAGCTGCTGATGAACCGGCAGTAGAGAGTACCTCTGCAGATTCTGCAGAGAGAAGTTCGGAAGAGCAGTCAAACACACCTTCAGAAGAGGGGCGCTACAGTAAGCGCAACAAAGGGCGAAATGCTAAACGGAATGGAGACCGCAATGATCGTAATGATCGCGGTAATCAGGGTGGGGGGCGCAAGCGTAAGTTTGAACAGGAAGAGGAGCCGATCTCTGATGAGTTTGCAGGGGTAACACTTCACCTGCGTGATGTCTCTGAGATGACTCCGTCAGATCTGCTTGAAAAAGCCGATTCTTTGGGTATTGATAATGTGGCAGGCCTGCGTAAGCAGGAGCAGGTTTCTGCCATTCTTCGTGCACATGCGCTGCGCGGTGGCACGATCCACAGTGAGGGTGTGCTTGAGATTTTACCGGATGGTTTTGGTTTTCTTCGCTCTTCCGATGCCAATTATCTTGCAGGCCCGGATGATGTGTATGTTTCCATCCATCAGATTCGCAAGTTCTTCCTGCGTAAGGGCGATACCATTACCGGTGAGATTCGCCCGCCGCGTCGTGGTGAGCGCTATTTTGCACTCAAAACGGTTGATGCAATCAATGCGGATGCTCCCGAAAATGCCCGCACCAAAGTATTGTTTGATAATCTGACACCACTTTATCCGGATGAGCGTCTCCATATGGAGATTGAGAATCCAACCAACAAGGATCTGACCGGCCGTATTATTGATCTGGTTTCACCAATTGGTAAGGGGCAACGTGGTCTTCTGGTGGCACCGCCTCGTACCGGTAAGACAATGATGATGCAGTCGATTGCGCACTCCATTGCAGCCAATCATCCTGATGCAGCACTAATTGTGCTTCTGATTGATGAGCGCCCTGAAGAGGTGACCGACATGAAACGCTCGGTGAAAGGTGAAGTGGTGTCTTCAACCTTTGATGAGCCGGCTCAACGCCACGTGCAGGTAGCTGAGATGGTGATTGAGAAGGCGAAACGTCTGGTGGAACACGGTAAAGATGTGATCATTCTACTTGATTCCATCACCCGTTTGGCACGTGCTTACAACACTGTAGTTCCATCATCCGGCAAGATTCTTTCCGGTGGTGTTGACTCCAATGCCCTACATCGTCCAAAACGTTTCTTCGGTGCAGCCCGTAATATCGAGGGTGGTGGTTCACTCACCATTATTGCAACCGCACTGGTGGATACCGGTTCGAAGATGGATGAAGTGATCTTTGAAGAGTTCAAGGGAACGGGCAATATGGAGATCAAGCTTGAACGTAAGCTGGTTGATAAGCGTGTCTTCCCTGCGATTGATATCGCACCTTCAGGTACGCGTAAGGAAGAGCTACTTACCCCTGCTGACGACCTTCAGAAGGTCTGGGTGCTGCGCAAGATTCTCTCTCCGATGAATGCGGTGGATGCGATGGAGTTTCTGATCGATAAACTTGGCAGCAATAAAAATAATGCTGAGTTCTTTGATCGAATGAACCAGTAGTCGCAGCTGTTGTGATTGATAAAAGCCTCCGGTTAGCGCCGGGGGCTTTTTTTATGCCATGTCCGGAGTGGGAAAAATGACATCTGGTAGGTGTTGGAACAGGAGAAGATGATAGTCCCACTCATGTGAGAGAGCGTTTTTGTTTATCCAGACTGTTCGGCAGCCCAGCTCTTTGGCTACACGTAGATTATCAGCCATATCATCTACGACTAACGTACGTTCAGGCGTAGACCCTTCCGCTTTAATCAACATTGCCAGCGTCTCTTTGCATGGCTTGGGGATATAATTGTTAAAACGAATGTCGTAGATGCGTTCAAAATGTTGCAGTACACCCAGTGTTTCAAGAATGTGCTTAGCATGTTCATGGATGCCATTGGTGTGGATCACCTTGCGACCGGGCAGTCGGGCAAGTGCTCTGTCCAATTCGATGTCTTCGGAAAGAATTTCGTGGGCATTGATGTTGTGTACATCGTGAAGGAAGGCTTCCGGCTCCATGCCATGATGCAGCATCATGCCTCTAAGTGTTGTGCCGTAATCTCTCCAGTATTTCACCCTAAGTCGGTCTGCCTCTTTATGGTCGACGTTAAGTTCATTGGCAACATAGGCGGTCATACGCTTATCCATGCGGGCAAAGACTCCGGAGTCTGCGGTGTAGAGGGTGTTGTCCAGGTCGATAACGGCAAGATCAAATGGCATAAGATTAATAGTAACGTTCCTGAGCGAGGGTGCTAGTTTCCAGTGATGAATGTGAAAAAACTGTTGATCCTGGGTTGTGGTTATGTCGGCGCAAAGCTGGCTAAGGTCTCTGTTGATCAGGGTGTTGAGGTGATTGGTACAACACGCAGTGAAAAGCGGGCGGAAGAGCTTCGAGTCTTAGGTGTTGATGCTATCGTTGTAGAATCCCCTGAACTGCTGGCGAATGATCTTTTAAGCTCTGTGGATGCAGTGGTCGACTCAATACCCCTGAGTCGAGATGGCTTAGAAATGCATGCTTCTCAATTGAAATGGCTTCCGATAATCACACCGAAGCTGTTGAATATTCAGTGGGCGGGTTATTTGTCGACAACAGGCGTTTATGGTGATGCTAAGGGCGCATGGGTGGATGAGTCTCATCCATGTAACCCTACCAGTATGCGAGGCGGCGAGCGCCTGAAGGCAGAGGCGACATGGTTAAACTCAGGATTGCCTGCCGAGGTGTTTCGCCTGGCTGGCATTTACGGGCCAGAGCGCAGCATCGTGCCTAAGTTAATGGCTGGCGGATATAAGGCCGTTGCATGGAATCCACCACACTACTCCAGCCGTATTCATGTCGACGATATAGTAGCAACACTTATGGTGGCGATGACTTCAGCAAGATCTGGCCGAATTACTAATCTGGCCGATGATGAACCAACGCCGCATGCTGATTATGTGACTGAGCTGGCCAGATTGATTGGTGCACCAGAACCTGATCTGCTGACTCCAGAAGAGGGAGAAAAAGAGCTGTCACCTGCGATGCTCAGTTTTTTTATGGATAATAAACGTGTATCAAACCGATTATTACATAGAGAACTGCTACCAAAGCTTAAATATTCAAGCTTTAGAGATGCTATGAAAGGAGTGATTTAACCGGTAAATGCTACGCCAGAGCAATGATAATGATCATTGCCAGCATGACTCCGGTAATCGCCCACGCTTCCCAGCCTGGAAGTGGAAGGGCTGTTTCTCGACGGTTGTTCATATGTTTATATTTCGCCGTTTATTTGACCGACTTTAATTCAATGCTACAAAACCACTATTCCAAAGTGCTAAGCTAGGCATATGCAGATGAGCCAATTTCAATCTCTGGCCGAGAAGGCGGTAGCTTCACTCCCGACGAAGTTCCGGATTGCCATGGATAATGTGGTTATCTGTGTCGAAGAAGAAGCTGATGTTGATACACTTGCCCAGATGCGAGAGAAGGCTCCCAATTCACTGCTTGGCTTATATCAGGGCTTGCCTCTTCCGGAGCGCGGTGTCGGTTACGCAGGTCACTTGCCTGATACCATTCATCTGTATCGTAAGCCAATTCTAAACTATTGCGACAAAACAGGAGAGCAGCCTGAACAGTGTGTTCGCCATGTGTTAATTCATGAAGTTGGGCATTACTTTGGTTTTACCGATGCAGAGATGGAGGCGATAGAATGTCAGAAAGTGTAAGAGCTGAGATAGAGGCGCTGCAGAAGCAGTTGTCGCACGTGCTTGCAGGAAAGGATGAAACCATTCGCCATGTGATGGTGGCCTTGCTTTGTGGAGGGCACGTATTAATCGAAGACCTGCCAGGAATGGGTAAAACCACGCTGGCTCAGGGGCTTGCAGCCAGCTTCTCTACAGATTTCGGACGCATTCAGTTCACCTCTGACATCCTGCCTGCTGATATCATTGGCGTAGAGATATTTGACCCATCTGAAAAAAGTTTCACCTTTCATCCGGGGCCTGTATTTCATCATATTGTACTAGCGGATGAGATTAACCGGGCTACGCCGAGAGCACAGTCAGCACTACTTGAGGCGATGGCCGAAGGGCAGGTGAGTGTGGAACGGGAAACCAGAAAGCTTCCTGATCCTTTCTTTGTGATTGCCACTCAAAACCCACTTGAACATCGAGGAACATTCCCACTTCCTGAATCACAACTTGATCGTTTCTTCATGCGCATTTCTATCGGTTATCCCGACAGGGAAGCAGAGCGAAAGGTGTTAATGGATGAGGTAGGCCGCATCCAGATTGAGAAGATGAAACCGTCATCATCACTGCAGACGTTGAAGCGTGCTCGGGAGCAGGCCAGAGCAATACCTGTTTCAGATTTGCTGATGGATTATCTTCTTCTTCTTCTGGAGAAGAGTCGTGATTGTGAGTGGTTGAAGCACGGGATATCTCCGCGTGCAGGACGAGATCTTCTTGCCGCTGCAAGGGCTACAGCTTGGCTGGATGGTCGGGAGTACGTCACGGCTGCAGATATTCAGAGAGTCTGGCTTCCACTGCTTGCACACAGGGTTGAGGCAAATGGAGCTTCAGAGGTGGCGTTGTCTCAGCTGCTGGAGCAGGTGTCGGTTCCCGGCTGATTGTTATGACACGCAAAATATGGCCATATATTTTGCTTCTGACGCTGCCTGAAAAACGCGGTTTTCAGCAGCTTACGCTTGGCTTTGCCTTGCGCCCCCCCATCCATGGGGGTGAGAGGCAGGAGGTCCCGAATCATGCGCGAAGAGGGATGTAAATCAATTGGCATATAATCATGCTGATCTCCGACTGCCTCCGTGGCTCTTACGGCTATTGGATTGGATGGTTCGTATTGAGCTGCCTGTTTCAACTGGCTGGCGAATCGGGGTCACTCGCCCAGGAGCGCTCTATCTTAGTGCGCTCACAGGTGTATGGATGGCGGCATTCTATTCAGGAAACAATCTGTTGTATCTCTGTGGTTCCATGCTGTTTTCACTGGTGGCAGTAGCGCTATTCAGGGGAGTTCAGCTGTTGCGGCGAACACCTCAGCTTGACTCTGCAATGCCTGAATATGTGGAGGCAGGAAGGCAAGAGATATTGCAGGGGCGTGTTTCACTCTTAACTGATGATTCTGCGTCAGTAGATATGAAGTGGCATGCCGGCGATAGCATGTTGACCGGACAGTTAAGATTGGCAGAGAGAGGCGTTCTGACAGGGCGGTATTTTTCTGAGGTCCGGGGCTGCGCACGATTTTCACGACAGGAGTTAAGCACCTCTTTCCCCCTTGGATTATGGCGGATTATCCATTTTAAAAAAGAGGAGAGAGAGCTGTTTGTTATGCCTAAGGCAGTACCATGGAGTGATGCGTTGGGAGAGCTCAGGCGTTTTGAGCAAGGGGATGAGTGGTATGGGTTGCGAGAGTATGTTTTAGGTGATGCCCTATCCAGAGTTCATTGGCGTAAGATCACTTCGGTTGATAGTGGCTGGACAGTAAAGCGTTTTGATCGCAGTGATCCACAAGATCAGCAACGTATGCTGAGGGTGGATCTACGCTTGCCAAAAGGTTTAGGTGAAGAGCCGTTTGAAAAGCTCTTGGGAAAGGCATGGTACTGGTTTTTAGAGCAGCTCCCGCATCTTAAGGATGGCGACCTTCTGATACTGGGAGAGATCTCTTTTAATCTGGGTGATGCTCAGCAGCGAGCTGCTGCAATTGAAGCGTTGGCCTCTTCCGAACCGGGCTCTTCTGCTCCCATCGGCTCTGGTGGCATCCTGCTTTCGCTCATGGATTCTGATTAGATGCAGCCACTCTCCTCTCAACTCATTTTAGCTGAACGGTTGACGCTGGCTGTATTGATAACAGGCGTAATCTCCCTCGCACTTTCCGATTTTGTGAGCCCGGTCTACTGGAGCCTGCTGATGCTGCTTGCCATGCTCCGGTTTCTGCGGGGGCCTGGATTTTCACTGAGTGAGATGCAGGCCAGCTTCATCGGTTGGGCTGGTTTTATCTGGGTAGGCATTGAGTTGGCGCTGGGGCGCGCATGGATTGTCGCCTTCACTGACTTCCTGCTTATTTTGGCTATGGCGGTGGTCATTGAGTCACCCACGCCTCGTAATCATCTGCATCGGATGCTGGTCGGAATGTTTCTGGTGTTGGGTGCAGCGGTGTTAACTGATTCGGTACTCTATATTTTCCCTCTGGCTGCATTTGTATGGTTTGTCTGGCGAGCTTCACAGTGCCTATATGGTATGAATGTAACGGGTGGAGCGTTGCCGATGACGGAATGGAGAGCTGAGGCACGTCTGATGCCCTGGATAGGTGCGTTGGTGCTGGCTCTTTTTATCACCCTGCCACGATTTGATTTTCAAACTTATCTCAAACCCACTCAGCCTAAGAAGGTGACCAGTGGGTTTTCTAATGCGGTGGATTTAGGCGACTTTGCCAGAGAACTTGATCCAACCGTGATGATGCGAGTGGAGCCAGTGAGTGGGGACATTGAATCATTCCGACGTTTGATGATAGGACGTTATTGGCGTGGCACATCACTGAGTATATACAACGGTAACGGATGGCAGCAGCAATCATCATCGGCTGATCGAGTTTGGCAACGAGGCGAAAATGTCGATTTTTCAACCGGTAAAGGACAACAAATTGCAATCTATCGGGAAGCAAGTGATCACCCCTATGTCATGTTGCCGGACGGTGTTTCGGGAATTCTGGGAGCTTCTGAAGCCATGAAGATGGATGAAGCAGGGAGCCTTCGTTTTATTCGTGCTCCAACAAGGCGAATACGGATGATCATGGAGATTGAAGCAGCGCGGGCAGTGTTGTCCGGTATGGCATTACCAACAGATGTCGAACTAAGCCGGTCATCTGTTCCTGTCGCTGTTAGTAGATGGGCTGTGCTAACGACTGTGGGTGCATCATCACCCGAGCAACAGATCGAGATGCTGGTGAATGAGATGTTGGGGTGGAGCTATGATCTGAATGCATCAATTGATGCAGACCGACCAGTGGGATCATTCTTAAACAGCAGACGCGGACATTGTGAGCTTTATGCCACACTGCTTACCCTTTCGCTTCGCTCTCTCGGTATTCCCGCAAGAGTAGTGAATGGGTATTTTGGTGGTGAGTGGAATGAGGTGGGTGGCTTTTATCTGATTCGCCAGCAGCATGCGCATAGTTGGGTAGAGGCTTGGGTGGAAGGTGACTGGCGCCGTTTTGATTCAACACCGGCATCTCGGTGGCAGCTGTCAGGGGTCAGTTTTCGGGCAGTTGATGAGGTGTGGGAATCAATTAAACTGAGCTGGTATCGATATATTCTAGAGTTTCAGAATTCAGATAGAGGTGAACTGTTTCAAAAGGCGGTTCAGTTGCTCAAGCGCTATCTGGTTGTTGTTATGGCAGCACTATTCGTGATTGCTCTTGTTTGGATCAGTTTCCGCAGAGGAGTCATGCGAGGAGTATTTCAGCGAAGAGAGTGGCCAATCGTGGATCGCTGGCTGGAAAAACATGGTGTGAAACGGCTTGTTCATCAGCCTCTATGTAGCCTTCCACTGCCTGAAGGGATTGATGCAGCAGCGTGGTGTTTTTTTGTGGCAGCATGGGAGCAACAGCTCTACGGCAGTGATCGTAGATGGAGCCGCTGGGAGATAAGGCGGCATCTGCGTGCGCTTTCTAAAAATCACTGCTAGATTTGGCAAAACTATCGCTTATAGGGGGATACTGTGGGTATTCTTGAAGGTAAAAAAGGTCTGATCCTTGGTGTGGCAAATGATAAGTCCATTGCATGGGGCGTAACGCAGGCGTGTAAGCGCGAAGGCGCTGAGCTGGGTTTTAACTATCTTGGTGAGATGCTGGAGAAGCGGGTTCGGCCACTGGCTGAGTCGGTGGATGCTACATTTATTGAGCCGCTTGATGTCAGTGATGATGCGCAGATGGATGACTTTTTTGAAAAAGTTGAACAGAAGTGGGGCAAGTTGGATTTCATGGTTCACTCCATTGCTTTTGCAAACAAAGAGACATTGAGAAATCGTTTTTCTGATGTGAGCCGTGAAGACTTTCAGCTAGCACTGGATATCTCAGCCTACTCTTTTGTTGCCTGTGCGCAGCGTGCTGCCAAGTTGATGGATGAGGGTGGAAGCATGGTCACCATGAGCTATCTGGGTGCGGTTCGGGCTGTGCCGGGTTATGGCATGATGGGTGTTGCCAAGGCGGCACTTGAGGCTTCAACACGTTATCTGGCAGCAGATCTTGGCACCGATGGCATTCGTGTGAATGCGGTCTCAGCAGGCCCAATCAGAACCCTTGCAGCATCAGCTGTGGGTGATTTCCGTAAGTTGATGGAAAAGAGCGCACGAGGCTCCATGCTTGGCCGCAATGTGAGTCAGGAAGAGGTGGGCAATACGACTGCTTACCTGCTATCTGATATGGCTTCCGGCGTGTCGGGTGAAGTGCATTATGTAGACAGCGGTTTCCATGTAGGCGCTGGCGATCCGGGCATCGAATAGACCGTGTCCGGTTCATCTTTCGGTCAGATATTTCGAGTTTCAACGGCGGGAGAATCTCATGGTGCGGCTCTTGTCGCTATCGTCGAGGGTTGCCCGGCAGGCATTGAACTAAGCGAGTCAGATATTCAACCTGATCTGGATCGTCGCAAGCCCGGCCAGTCGAAATATACAACCCAGAGACAGGAAGATGATGTTGTTGAGATAATCTCCGGTGTATTTGAAGGCAAAACAACAGGTTGCCCCATCGGACTGTTGATTCGTAATACCGATCAGCGCAGCAAAGATTACTCTGAGATCAAAGATAAGTTCCGTCCAGGCCATGCTGACATGACCTATTTTGAGAAGTATGGCGTTCGTGACTATCGCGGAGGTGGTCGCTCCTCTGCCAGAGAGACTGCTGTGCGTGTTGCGGCAGGTGCTGTGGCGAGAAAGATGCTCAGCTCTTTTGGAATCACTATTCGCGGCTGGGTGGACCAGATCGGCCCGGTAAGTGTAGATGCATCCCGTTTCGATCTTGATGAGATAGGTAACAATCCATTTTTCTGCCCGGATGCAGAGGCAGCTGTGGAGATGGCCGCTTTTATGGACGCGCTTCGTAAAGAGGGCGACTCCATTGGTGCCGGTGTTACGGTCCAGGCTCATGGTATGATCCCTGGGCTTGGTGAGCCTGTATTTGATCGGTTGGATGCAGATATTGCCAAGGCGATGGTGTCGATTCAGGCCGTGAAAGGTGTAGAGATTGGCGATGGTTTTGACTGTATTGAGGCGAAGGGTTCCGAGTTTGGCGATGCGATGCGCAAGAGCGGATTTTTGACCAATCATGCCGGTGGTATTCTTGGTGGTATTTCCAATGGAGATACGATTCACGCCAGGCTGGCACTGAAACCGACCTCATCCATTCTTAAGCCGCGCCCTACTGTTGATCAGCATGGAAATGAGACTGAGATTGTTACCAAAGGCAGGCATGATCCCTGTGTAGGTATCCGTGCTGTTCCGATTGCTGAAGCGATGCTGGCTCTGGTGCTTGCCGATCATCTTCTGCGTCAGCGTTCAAGCAAGCTCTGAGCTTAAACGACTAGCATTTCCTCAACAGTTAGGCGTTAATAATCCCCAATTCTAATTCGGGATTTGAATTTCTTCTCTGGTTCAGCCGCTTCATCGGATGACTCTTCATCGGATACGCTCTCATCATCAGATGGCTCATCTTCCCAATCATCACCATTCTCATCCCACTCATCATCTTCACCGGATGACTCTTTTGCAGGCGGATTACCATCATGGATCAGATAATCGCGATTTTGCCGCCACGCTTCGCGGGTGAATAGATAAGGGTCCAGCGCCAGTTCATCACGCATATCGGAGGCATCAAGCAGCCGGGCGCGCTTATCGATGTATTTCAGTACCGCCAAAGGAATAGTGACGTGGGGTGCAATAAAGAGGCCAGCCCAGAAGAGGCCATCGGTTGCTGTTTCAGTAATAAAGTTGGGCGTGTTTCTAACTGAATTTGGCCCCAATACCGGATAGACTACATAGGCACCTTGGGTGACTCCCCAGGTAGCCAGCGTCTGGCCAAAGTCTTCGTTATGTTTCTCAAGTCCCATCTCTGTTGCCACGTCAATCAGACCAGCAAGACCAACGGTCGAGTTCACCACAAAGCGGGCGAAATCCTCAAAACCCTGTCTGCCTTTACCTTGAAGGAAGTCATTCAGAATCGTGTTGGGATAGGTGATGTTGTCGTAGAAGTTTGAGATCGCCTTTCTCATCTTGTTATCTGTGACGGCTACATAACCTTTGGCCAGAGGTTTTAGAGTAAGTCTGTCCAACCCATCATTAAAACTATCAGTGGCTCGATTCACTCCCTCAAGAGGATCGTGATTGTTTTGTACCGTTGCACAGCCGCTAAATAGCAGTGTGGCCGCAACAAGCATTGCGGATAGAAGGCGGTTGCTCTGGATCCCCTCAAAATTCATAGCGGCGAATTATGGATGCAAAACAGGGCGTTGGCTACGGGCAAGGATTGGGTTGTGAAATATGTACCGCCTCAATGCCCTGCAATAGTTCATCAGAGAGGTTGAGATCAATGCTGGAGATGTTCTCTTTTAACTGCTCTGTGGTGGTGGCACCGATGATGTTGGATGTGATAAATGGTCGGCTATTTACAAAGGCCAGAGCCATTTGGGCAGGTGATATGCCATGCTCTCTGGCCAGCTTTACATATCTCTCAGTAGCGCTGACGCCTTCAGCATTGGAGTAACGTGAATAACGATCGGCAAACAGGGCGAGGCGACTCTCTTCTGGCAACTCGCCGTCCAGATATTTGCCGGAGAGTGTGCCAAATCCAAGCGGTGAGTAGGCCAGAAGCCCTACCTCTTCCCGGTGAGAAAACTCTGCGAGTCCAATTTCAAAGCTTCGATTAAGAAGCGAGTATGGGTTCTGAATGGATTGAATCTTTGGTAGCTGGTTCTCTACAGCAGCCCTGAGATATTGAGAGACTCCCCAGGCCGTCTCATTAGAGATGCCGATGTGACGGATTTTTCCCTGCTCTACAAGCTCACCAAGTACAGAGAGCGTCTCTTCAATCGGGGTAGTGTCAGGCTGCTCTTCTCCTGCATAACCCAGTTGCCCGAAGAAGTTGGCATTTCGTTCAGGCCAGTGCACCTGATAGAGATCGAGATAGTCTGTTTTGAGTCGTTTCAGACTGTTTTCCAGAGCCGTGGTGATGTTCTCTCTGTTCAGCCTTGGGTCACCACCACGAATATGGCTGCACCACTCTCTGGGAGAGGCGACTTTACTGGCCAACACAATCTCTTCTCGGCGGCCTGTTTTTTTAAGCCAGTTCCCGATAATGGCTTCGGTAGCACCGTAGGTTTCAGCTTCAGGAGGCACCGCATAGAGCTCTGCTGTATCCACAAAGTTGATGCCTCGGTCCAGTGCATAGTCGAGCTGCTCAAAGGCCTCGTTCTGACTGTTCTGCTTTCCCCATGTCATGGTTCCGAGACATATCTGGCTCACTTCAATGCCGCTGTTTCCCAAAGATCGATATTTCATAACGACATTTGTAGCACTGATCTTTAAGAAAACAACCTTAGGAGGAAATTTTTCACCTGTTTGCGTTGTCCATGCTAACTATAATCACTGCCGCACTACCCAATTATTGAGGAGGATTTAGATGATCCGTAATTTACTACTTAAATTGATGGCGCTGGTATTTGTTTTCGGCGTGACTGCGGCACCTGTAATAGCTGGCTCACACGGGCATGATAGTGACCACAAGTCATCCAAGCATGACAAGAAAGATCATGATAAGAAGAAGCATGATAAAGATGATCATGATGATGACGAAGATGATGACGAAGATGATGATAAAAAAGATCATGATGATGATCACGACGACGACAAAGACGATCACGACGACGATCACTGATCGTTAAATGTTTACCAGGGCGCCCCTTTACGGGGCGCCTTTTTTTATCCCGGAATTAGTATGGTTGGTTCAATTCAGTCATTAGATCGATGTCCGCTTTCGGCCAAAAGCGGACATTGGGGTTTTAGGCTATAGTCGATTTAGTCAGTGGATGGAGGGGCTATGGATTATCATATAGATAGAAAAATTCAATTCGTACAAGAGGCAGAGCTTCAGTCTGATTGTAACTGGGCACTACAGGAAATGGATGAAAATGGTGCTAAAGTTGGGGGTGAGCAGCAGCCGTGGGAATGGAGTCTGATTTTCACCGCAAGCGAGCTATGCCACAACAATACAATAAACATCAATCAATCAGACGACTCAGAAGAAGGAGAAGATAAGGAGCCAGTATCGGAGGAGTACGAATATATTACTGGAACATTGCACTCAGGTGGATGCTTTGATGGCAATTCTCTTGATTATGATGTTCTTTATTCCTTTTTTGGCACAGACCGTAGACTAAACCAGTTTGGGCTAACTATTAGTAAACTTGAAAAAGACGATGGGAACGAACGATGTCACCTGTTGGGTATGGTTAGTTATACGACCGAAATTGATTTTAGAGATGATACCACAGACGACGATGTCACAGTTCATCTATGGCTTTCCTCAGAAAAATTCAACAAGATTGCTGACACAATTAAAGCTAAACGAACAGATATAGTTGAAGTACAGTTAGGTAAGGTAGATGGTTTTTATTCAGAATGGTCTCCTGAAGTTAGGACAAACAACATCAAGGTCCTGGCATCTGACGACCAACAAATTACTTTTCCAGAAAACTGTGAAATTGCTCCACCCAAACTAGGTAGTGTTGGCACATTCAGAATCTCGCTAATCCAACGAAATAAGATAAACCTCAAGCAAGATCTTAGACCGACCAATACAGACAAGCTGTTTAACGTGCTGGACGAGGACTATCAGGAATTTTCTGACACAGAGACAGACATGAACTCCCAGTTTCTTGTTCAGTTGGTTCGCAATGAAAGGGTCTTAGGCAAACTGCGCGCTCCACTTTGGCTGATATTTATTGTTCTACTGTTGAGTCTTATCAAGCTGGCACTTTAAGAGCTGTATTTAACACAACCGAAAAGGCATCACCTGAATGTCCGCTTCCGGCCAAAAGCGGACATTAATTCAATAATAAAAACTAAGGCTTTTTAGCCCCTCTCCCTGTAGCAGGTTGAGGCCTCCTACTTGCCGTGGCTTTTGGCCTCGTGGCAGGCGCAGATCTTGTCTTTGCAGCAGGTATGGATCTTGTCTTTGCAGCAGGTCTAGGACACGTTGAGCGTAGTCCATCAATATGTTCATAAAGGTCTGGTTTAATTGTATGCCACATTGGATCAAGAACAAAATCAATCCCTTCACGCCTCGCCAGCTTCGCTGCCGGAACAAAATCACTGTCCCCAGCTATTAATACAATTCTCTGCACCTGACGCTTATATGCGATTGAAGCGATATCCAACCCCACCCGCATATCCACTGCTTTCTGTCTTGCATCGTATATCACATCGTCTTCATTTAAGTCAGAAAGATTGATTTCCCCTTTAAGCAAAGCCTTGGTTTTGTCTGCCTTGATGCTCCAGTTTGCATTAGCCTCATCAACATAACCTAAACGAACAGCGACCTTTCGCAGCGTCTTTAACTCAAGCAAAAGTTCATTTCGATATAGAGCCACATTTGACTTCGAGAAGTCAATTGCTCTACCTGTAAGAGGATGGTGCGCTTTTTTCATCATAGGTGGACAATCATAAAAAAAGATTCTGTATAGGGCTGAATCAGGCGAACGTGATTTGCTATTTCGATATAAATGAGCCCTACATATTTTATGCAAATCAATCGCTGTTTGTTGTGCAGACTTGACCCCATAGATTGCTCGGTACTGCCTTAGAAAGAAACTCCCATCAACAAGGATTGCTGTTAACATATTATCCCCCTCAAAAAAAAACCCCTGGGCTCGGCATGTTCACTATTGATGGAACACACGTACTGCCAGGGGTTTGATATCCGAAGTATAGTCCAAACTGTCTTGTAATGACAACCTGCCATGAGTTTGAATTGTGGAACGTCCGCTTTTGGCCGAAAGCGGACGTTCGTGAAGTCAGGCTTTTGCGCCTGAAAGGTTGAGTCCAACCACACCAGCAATAATCAGAAGAATGCTGACTGCTTTGAGTGCATTCATCGGTTCTTTGAACCAGAGCACTCCGATCAGGGCGATCAGCGCGGTGCCTACGCCGGCCCAGATGGCGTAGCTCATACCTACTTCCATCTTTTTCAGGGCCAGTGCCAGCAAGCCAAAGGAGATGATGTAGAGAATCACCGTCAGGGTTGATGGCAGCCATTTGGAGAAGCCGTCGGAGAGTTTCATGGCCGTGGTTCCGGCCACTTCAAAGACAATTGCAAAACTCAGATATATCCAGTGCATATCCCCTCCAGTTTGGTGCTTACTTTTCTTGACCGGGCGATACCCTCTTAATCAACGCTTCGGGCTCGATCGTCTGGTATTCACCCGGAGCAAGCCCGGTCTCCTCCAGAGAGAGATGGCCGATATGGGATCTTGTTAGGGCTGTGACATGGTTGCCGACTGCAGCAAACATACGACGAACCTGATGGTAGCGCCCTTCATGCAGTACAAGTGTCGCTTCCTTCTCTCCCACTGCGGTCATCTCGGCAGGCAGGCATGGTCTCTCATCACCCTCAAGCATCAATTTTCCACTGGCAAACATCGCCTGCTCATTGCCGGTGAGGGGAGTGTCGAGTGTGACAGCATAGGTTTTGGAGATGTGATGTTTCGGGCTGGTCAGGTGGTGATTGAGATGCCCATCATCGGTGATGATTAGCAGCCCGGAGGTCTCTTTGTCCAGTCGCCCGACACTGGAAAGCGGGGGCTTTCTGTCGCTCCAGCGTTCCGGAAAGTCAGCATAGATCAATAGCCCCGTCTCTTTGTGAGAACAGACCGAGCCTGTTGCCTTGTGATAGATCACGGTAAGACCATTGGGGTGATCCAGAGCTTCCCCTTCGATCCTGACATCTGCTGCAGTCACTTTCTGAGATGGGGATTTTGCGGGCCTCTCATCAACAGTAATCAACCCCTCTTTGATCCAGTGACCGACATCTTTACGAGAGCCGTAGCCCAGATTCGATAGCAGCCTGTCCAGGCGTTCTGCTTTGCTCTTACTCATGACCGAATATTTCCCAACCATCTTTTTCGGTCTCTCTCATCTCTGGCTTCCTGGACGCTCTTTCGCCGCGCAGTTTGCCTGCGCCCTTGGTGGCCTCAATGATTTTAAAGCCCTGCTCCTGAACCACGATGTGGTGGTTCATCAACATGCGATCAAGCGTTGCTTCATAGGGGAGTTTCCTGTTGGCAACCAGATAAAGTTTTCCATTACGTTTTAGTGATTTACATCCATTAGCGATGATTGTTTGACCTAAGTCTACATCCAGTTCCTGCCCTCTGTGGAAAGGCGGATTGCAGACAACCCAATCCAGCCTGTTTTTTTCTCCAGAGGGCAAAGGCTCTTCCACAGCATCAAGCCAGTGGGCTTCAATCTTCTCCTGCCACGGTTTGATGTTCTGCTGAGCACATTCAAGTGCAAAACGGTCTGCCTCAACGAGATAGAGCGACTCAATACCGGGCGAATTTTTCATGATCTGTACTGAGAGAAGACCATAACCGCAACAGAGATCCATGCCTCTGCCTTGAAGATCAGCTGGGAGATGTTTCAGTAGCAGTTGCGAGCCGATGTCCGGCTTCTCCCAACTGAAGTTGCCGGGCTGAGAAATAAGCCCATGGCTTTCAATCTTTCGAGGCTGAGCATCTGTGAGCCACTGCTGGGCCAGTTCTGTGTTCAAGGCCTCACTTTTTCGAGCCGAGAAAACCCGGCACTTGGATTTGGAAGATGAGCTCACACTTCCAGCCAACTCTTTCAGGGCTTTTTCATAACTCTTGGCACCATGATTGTTGGCACAACCAACCATTAATTTACCACCATCCACAAGGTTGTTCATCGCTTCAGCCATCCAGCCAAGCGTCTGTTGTTTGTTTTTGGAGGGGATAAGCAGCGCCACATCAGCACTATTTTCAGCCGACTCTGAACAATCCAATCCCGCCTGTTTTAGCTCGTTATGCTCAGGCCTGAAGTGTTGCAGTAGAACAAGCTTATCACACCGCTCTGCAACTTCTGTTAGTAGAGGGCTTGGCTGTGCATTGTAGATGACAACCTGCTTGATGCGGTCATCCAATGTCTCGATAGCTGCTTGATAGAGCAGTTGGATAGCAGGCATTTAAACAGGCCTATTTCTTGCCCGAACTCCCGAAGCCATCTTCACCACGTTCAGTTTCAGAGAGTTCGTAAACCGACTGAAAGTCAGCCTGTACAAATGGAGCGATAATCATCTGAGCAATGCGGTCACCGCGCTGAATGTGAAAAGGGGCATTGCTGTGGTTGATCAGAATCACGCCGACTTCGCCGCGATAATCTGCATCAATGGTGCCGGGTGTGTTGAGTACGGTGATGGCATGTTTTAGAGCCAGCCCTGAGCGAGGACGCACCTGAGCCTCGAAGTTATCCGGTAGCGCCATGGCAAAGCCGGTTGGGATGAGCACTTTTTCACCCGGTTCAATAACCACATCTGCATCAATAGCGGCACGAAGGTCAGCTCCGGCTGCATGGGTGGTGGCGTAGAATGGCAGGTCGAGCCCTTCGCCATGGGGTAGTCGTTTAATCTCTACGGTTGGGTTGCTCATCTCTCTGACTCCATAATCTTTTCAATAATTGTTTCAGCGATCTTCTCTTTCGGAAGTGAATCTATCGCTTCGGTTTTCTCTTTTGTGATCCACCAACCACTGCCACTGTCACTTCCCATATTGGAGACGTCATTGGCAAAAATAGCATCAACACCTTTACGGGAGAGTTTGTCGCGGGCGTGTTCGACATGATCTGAAGACTCAGCAGCAAATGCAATCACACGCTTTGGCCGTTTATCCATTGAGGCAATGGTGGCCACAATATCAGGGTTGGCAGTCAGTTCGATCTGTAGCTGCTCAATGTCACCACGCTTAAGTTTTTCGGCGATCAATTTGCTGAAACGGAAATCGCTAACGGCTGCAGTTCCGATAAAAAGCTCTGCCCCTTTTGCGGATGCCTCACAGGCAGTCAGCATCTCATCTGCCGACTCCACATCAATTCGATGAACCCTGTCGGAAGTTCCCGGTGTGCCGGGGCCTGCGATCAATGTAACGTCGGCTCCAAGTGCCGAAGCAGCTGTTGCGAGATGCGCACCAAGGGTTCCGGTTGCGCGATTGCTAAGCAGGCGAACGCTATCCCAGCTCTCCCAGGTTGGTCCGGCATTGATCACCCACTGCTGACCGGCAAGTCTCTGCTCGTGAAGCAGAGGCGCTAAATCGTTGGCGATGGTTTCAGGTTCATTCAGACGGCCAAGGCCAACCTCTCCGCAAGCCAGTTCACCTGATGCAGGGCCTGAGAAGTGAATGCCACGCTTATGGAGCGTCGCAACATTCTCCTTTGTAGAACTGCTCTCCCACATCGAGTGGTTCATGGCAGGTGCAATCAGAACCGGGGTCTCATTGACGTGCATAATGGTAGTCAGAAGGTCATCTGCGATGCCGTAGGCCAGCTTGGTAAGCAGGTTGGCTGTGGCTGGAGCAATAACAATAGCATCAGCCCATCGAGCCAATTGAATGTGGCCCATTTGATGCTCGGCTTCTTTGCCTCGCCCCGCGTTGCGGCGGCCTTCGGCCGTCCAATTCGGCTCTCCTGCCGAATTGTCTCCTCTCTTTGTCAGGTCAAATAGTTCGGTATGAGTCTGCTCACCTGTTAACGCATCAAAAGTTAGCGGTGTGACAAATTCACATGCCGACTTTGTCATTACGCATCGAACTTCGGCTCCCTGCTTTATTAGCAGGCGAACCAGCTCGGCAACACGGTAGACGGCTATGCCGCCACCAATACCAACGAGTATACGCTTTCCAGTAAACATGAGCTTTTTTTTCAGCTTAGCTCTGTAGCTCTTTCAGGGTCGCCAAAACTTCAGCAACATGCTCTTTTACCTTCACTTTGCGCCAAGCGTAGGCGATATCGCCTTCCGGATTGATGATGAAGGTGGAACGTTCCACGCCAAGATACTCTTTGCCGTAGTTCTTTTTGAGCTGCATAACATCAAAGGCCTTGCAGAGAAGCTCATCCGGATCGGAGATGAGTGGGAAGTTCAGTGACTGTTTTTCGGTGAAGTTTGAATGCGATTTCACAGAATCACGGCTTACGCCGACAATGGCTGCATCAGCAGATGAGAAGTCGGGCAGGGCATCACGGAATTCACACGACTCCGTGGTGCAGCCGGATGTACTGTCTTTCGGGTAGAAGTAGAGAATGATCCACTTGCCCAGATAATCGGATAGCTTCAATTCACCTTCCGGCCAGGTTTGCAACCCGATATCGGGAGCGGCATCGCCGGGATTAAGTTTGTATTCGCTCATGTGTGAATCTCCTATCGCTTTTACTCCCTCTTTCAAGGGCGAATCATGAATGATAAGTTGCACGGCAGGAATAGACGAGGAGTTTTCGATGCAGGCAGTGCTGGCAGAGCCACGCGGATTTTGTGCGGGCGTAGATAGAGCTATTGAGATCGTGGAGCGGGCACTGGAGGTTTATGGTGCGCCTGTCTACGTACGACATGAGATTGTTCACAATAAATTTGTCGTTGAGGGGCTACGTGCAAAGGGCGCTGTGTTTGTGAATGAGGTGGATGATGCGCCGGATGGATCGTTACTAATCTTCTCTGCACATGGCGTAAGCCAGCGTGTTCGGGAGCGGGCGAAAGAGCGCGGGCTGAGGGTGATTGATGCGACCTGTCCGCTGGTAACCAAGGTTCATCTGGAACTATTACGTCACTACCAGCGGGGAGACCAGGTGATTCTGATCGGTCATGCAGGGCATCCGGAAGTAGAAGGTACGATGGGGCAAGCTCCGGAAGGCGCTGTGCTGCTTGTCTCCACACCGGAAGATGTAACGGCACTCGTGGTGGCAGATAAAGAGAAGCTCGCTTTTGTAACCCAGACCACCCTGAGTGTGGATGATACCGCAGATGTGATTGATGCCTTGAGAGATCGCTTTCCCACTATTCAGGGGCCGAAGCGGGAAGATATCTGTTATGCCACAAGTAATCGTCAGGCCGCTGTTAAGGAGCTCTCTGAGTCATGTGATGCAGTGCTTGTAATTGGTTCAAAAAACTCCTCCAATAGCAATCGATTGCGTGAAGTGGCAGAGCGAAAAGGTGCGGATGCATGGCTAATTGATGGGCCGGAAGATATTGACCCGGCATGGCTTGAAGGCCGGTCAAGAATTGGCATCACAGCGGGTGCATCGGCTCCGGAAGTGCTGGTTCAGCAGGTGGTAGCGTATCTGGAGGCGCTGGGCTGCTCTCAGGTTGAGGTTCACAAAGTGGTGGATGAGAATGTCACTTTCAGTTTGCCTGAGGTGCTGCGTTAGAAAGCGGGCTGAACTACTGTCATAACAACAGTTCATCGTTACTTGTTTTTAAGCACCGTCACACCGTCCCAGCCTTCGGCTGGTGGCGTTTTAATATAACGCTTGTTCCGGGCTTGCATCACTTCATAAAGACCATTGTTTGGAAACTCTTCGACCAGTTTATCAAAAAGCTTTCCTGCCTCATCAAAATTGTGTTGATGCATCAGGCTCCAGGCCTTCTCGTAGGTTCGATGCGGTTGTAGATCAGCGTCACTGATTTCATCTCGTGGAGCCAGTGGCAGGTAAAGATCAACCGGTTGTGAGCGACCAATCACCTTTACCCGGTCTACAAATGTAGCGGCAATCTCCTCGCGCACCTGAAGATAGGTATCACGACTCATCAGAATGGGCACCCGATACATTTTACATACGCCCTCAAGCCGACTGGCCAGATTCACATGATCACCCATCATGGTGTAATTCATGTAGCTATCGGTACCCATATTACCCACAACCATAGGGCCATCATTGATACCGATTCTGATGTGAACCTCAGGAAAACCCTTTTCCGCCCATTGATCACGAAGTCTGAGGAGAGCGTTTTGCTGCTCAAGTGCGGCAAGTACGCACTGAGTAGGATGATCCGGCATGTCGAGCGGAGCACCAAAAAAGGCGATGATGGCATCACCTTCATACTTATCGATAGTGCCGCCACGCTTGAGGATAATATCACTCATAGCGGTCAGATAGAGATTCAGAAAGTGGACAAGTTCATGAGGAGAGAGGTTTTCCGAGAAAGATGAGAAGGCAGCAATATCTGAGAACATAGCAGTCATATGGCGCTCTTCACCACCCAGCTGTAGCGTTTCAGGGTGCTCTGCCAGGCTCGCAACCACTTCCGGAGCCAGGTAGTGAGAGAATGCATCATGAATAAAAGCCCGTTTGCGGGATTCAACAACATACTCAAGCAGCGTAATTGGAATGGTTGCCATCAGAACGCCCATAATCAGATAGCTGGCTTTAAGCCATAAGCCATAACTTGAGAAGATCCACAGAGAGATAAAAATAATCAGAATTGGCACACCGAAAATACTCAAGGTCTGCACTACTGCACCACGATGGTAGACTAGAGATCCACACAGCAGAGAGAGAATCAGAACAGAGAGAAGCTCGACCAGTTCGAGATAACCGGGGCGAGTAATCTCCTCATTATTGAGTATGTTGGAGAGAGCGGCGGCATGTGCTTCCACCCCCGGAAATACTGGATCATATGGCGTGGGTCTGTAATCGAAAACACCAACGGCGGTAACGCCGAGGAAAACAATAGCATCTTTCAGAACATCCGGGCCTACTCTTCCTGCAAGCAGATCTGCAGCAGAGATATGTCTGAACGTCTCACCTGGCCCATAGTGATTGAGGAGCATGCTTCCCGAATGATCTGTTCGAATCATTCGGTCTCCAATGCTAATTTCACTTACGCCACCGACATCCATTTTAACCGACATCTCCGGCCAATCGAGAAAAGTGCGCAGAGTCTGCATCACCAGGCTTGGATAGATGTAACCATTTAGCTCTGCGATCAGTGGAATACGGCGAACGGTACCATCGGAGTCAGGGAAGGAGTTGAAAAAACCGACAGCGTCGGCTGCTTCCGTAAGCTGGGGAAGATTGCCTTCAACAGCAGCAATACGAGGGATCGTTTGCGCAGCGTCATCTGAGAACTCGGCAGTCATCGCAGATGATTGCATCAGCTCGGAGAATTGTGGAAGCCGCTTCAATGTCTGCTCAGGCACATCGCTACCTACGAGATGAAAGAAGTAGCCTGGAACGATCTGACTATGGTGCTGGTTGAAACTGTTCTCCAGCTTGGCATCCAGATTTCCGATATTCTGGTGTTTGTTGAGCCATGCCTGAACCTGACTGTTTGCTTTGCCGCCCTTGTTCAGAAGGCGAACACTCTCTTTTAATGGATTGGCCTGCTCCTCGGAGAAGACAATATCGAAACCGATAGCTTTAGCGCCATATTTGTTGATGATGTTATCTACGATCTCTGCGATTTTATCTCGAGGCCATGGCCATCGGCCAATTTCAGAGAGAGAGTTGTCATCAATGGCAACAATGACCACACGTGAATCGGGAGTGATGGGGCCGCGAATTTTAAATCGCTCATCCAGGGATTTAAGTTCAATCTGCTCGATAAAGTCGGGTCGAATGAGTGCAATAGAAAATGCGATAATCGCCATGGAGACTATCAGTGGGTAACCGAACCAGCGCTGACGATGTTCAATAAACTCAGCAATAGATTGCAGCACAAGCCCTCCTGAAACTAATTCATCGTCCTTGCAAGATAGCGTAGCTACTATGTTATAAAAAGTGAAGGCGGCATCGAATAATCGATAACCGCCTTCAGCTTTAATGTACTATCTAATGATAGAGATGATCAATCGATACGGGTGCGCTCTTCCTGCTCCTGCTCGGTTTTGCAATCAATGCAGAGTGTGGTTACAGGGCGTGCCTGCAGACGTTTTACACTGATATCACCGCCGCATGAATCACAAGCGCCAAACTCACCCTCTTTGATACGGTTGACTGCCTGATCAATCTTTTTGATCAGTTTGCGTTCGCGGTCTTTGATGCGAAGATCAAAGTTGCGATCGGTCTCCATGCTGGCCTGATCGGTTGGATCAGGAAACGCATTCTGCTCCTGCTCGTGCATAGCGTGCATGTTTTCTGTCTGACCCAAATTAAGCTCAGCGCGCCATTCGGTTAGCTGCTTCTCAAAATCACTCAGTTGTTTCTTTGTCAGTGCCATCGCATATCTCCACAGCATGAAAGTATATAAATGGAGTATATCCCATTTTTTGAAAAGTGGCGAACCTTAACGCCTGGCGCTGAAAGTTCAATCAATTCAGGGTGAGAAGGGTGGTGAAATGATGTTGCCACTGCTTTGCGAGTTGAACTATTTGGGGATATTCTTCTATGTAATCAGATAGATTTACGCTCTTCAGCCCGGTGCCGCAGGGGTTGATTGCTCCGAACCACTCTGGTTTAACAACAACGTTCAGAGCCATGCCATGATATGCCACACCCTCTTTGATACGCAGGCCAATGGCAGTGATTTTCCCCTCGTCTGTCCAGACTCCCGGGAGTGAGCAGCGTCGTTCAGCCGAGATGTTCCACTCAGCTAAGAGATTGATACATGACGCCTCCAGAAGGTGTACGTAGGCCTTTGGAGAGATGTGCCGCTGCTTCAGGTGAATGATGGGATAGAGCATCAACTGACCGGGGCCATGAAAGGTTGTCTCCCCGCCGCGGTCGGTATGGATCAGTGGAGCGGGCAGTTCAGGCTGCTCACGATTATCCACGGCTCTACGGCCTGTAGTGTAGACGGCCTCATGCTCACAGCTCCAGATCACTTCACTTTGATCGCCTGCTGCGACGGCAGCAGCACGCAGTTGCAGCTTTTCCCACAGCGGCAGGTAGGGCTGCTGCCCGAGCCAGCTGAATGAGGGGGTGTTGCTCACTCGAAATGACAGATGTAGTCGAGTAGTTCGGTCACTTCAATATCAAACGAGCTGTTTCCCGCGACATGGAAATTCTCACCGGTTTTGAAGCTCTGCCACTGGCTCGCACCCTCGAGAAGTACGCGACAGACACCGCCAAGCAACTCCATGCGTTCGGGAGCTTCGGTGCCAAAATGGTAAACGCCCGGCTGCATGATACCCAGCGTTTTGGTTTCACCCTCTGCGGTGGTGATGGAGCGGCTGGTGACTTTGCCACCATCATAGATATTGGCTTTTTTCTTTATTTGAGCATTTATATATTTCATGAGATTGGTTCCTCTATCAATATTTGTTCAGCGTTGAGTCAACATCATCAATCCAGCGAAGAATGCCACCTGCAAGGTTGATGACATTGCTGTATCCCTTGCTACGAAGGAATTCAGCAGCCTGTGCTGAGCGCCCACCCATTTTACAGTGAACAACAACGGGTTTGTCTGTTGGAATCTCGGCGTAACGCAGAGGAAGAACTCCTAATGGAATCTCCCATGATCCTTCAATTCGGCAGATGGCAAGCTCATGCGGCTCACGCACATCGAGAATGTAGAGACCGGGGTCATCATTGAGCATTGATTTGAGTTGTGCCGGTGAGATGTCGTGCTCTCCCAGAATCTCCTCCTGCTCAGCTGTTTCAGTGGGTGGTAGACCGCAAAACTGCTCATAGGCTTCAACATCACCGATAGTTGGGTTATCACCACACGCCGGACACGATGGGTCCCGTCGCAATTTCACCTCGCGGAATTTCATGTCCATCGCATCATAAAGCATCAGGCGTCCGGAGAGCGTGGTGCCTTTGCCAAGAATAATCTTTACCGTTTCGGTTGCCTGAATCACGCCGATGACCCCCGGCAGTACACCAAGCACACCGCCTTCGGCACATGAGGGCACCAGGCCCGGTGGTGGTGGCTCAGGGTAGAGGCAGCGATAACATGGCCCCTCCGCATGGTTAAACACGGTGGCCTGCCCTTCAAACTGGAAAATAGATGCATAGATCAGAGGCTTGCCTTCCAACACACAGGCATCATTGACCAGATACCGGGTAGGGAAGTTGTCGGTTCCATCCACAACAATGTCGTACTGGCTGATGATCTCGCGCACATTGTCCCGAGTAATGCCATCGCCATGCAGTTCCACATTCAGAAACGGGTTGATGCCGATCAGCTTGTCTCTGGCTGATTCCACCTTGGGACGACCGATGTCGGCGGTAGAGTGGGCGATCTGACGCTGTAGGTTGGAGTCTTCCACCACATCGAAATCAACCAGGCCGATAGTGCCGACACCTGCAGCAGAGAGATAGAGAGAGATCGGACTGCCCAGACCGCCTGTGCCAACGCAGAGCACCTTTGCCTGCTTAAGTTTTTCCTGACCTTCAAGACCAACCTGAGGCAAAATAATATGGCGGTTAAAACGGGCGAGCTCTTCAGCAGACAATATATCAGACATAACACTCTCCAAATTCAGTTGTTTGGTTAACGACGGCAAGTATGCTCTCTTTTGCACTCGGAAAAAGCCTGTGATTTTAGTGGATAGCTACTAACATCGGGCCATGGAAGTTATTCTGGCATCAAAATCACCGAGAAGATTGCAGCTATTGCAGGCTGCGGGCTTTGCCGTGGAGGTGCGTCCGAGTCATGTGGATGAGACCCCACTACCGGGTGAACAGGTGGATGCGATGGTTCAGCGTCTGTGCAGAATGAAAGCAGCGGCATGTTCGGTTGACGATCACCCGGTGATTGCAGCAGATACGCTTGTGGCACTGGATGGAGCGGCGCTGGGGCAACCGGTTGATATGTCGGA